>Ga0194047_10001575_pt1 | contig 13775 bp, 9 predicted proteins | sample JunL225m_MetaG_2_FD_160070 | JGI IMG/M metagenome (GOLD analysis project Ga0194047, IMG submission 160070) | Anoxic zone freshwater microbial communities from boreal shield lake in IISD Experimental Lakes Area, Ontario, Canada - Jun2016-L221-5m | ecosystem: Environmental > Aquatic > Freshwater >...
ATCAAGGACAGTTTATTTTCCCAGTTGCCAGTTAGGTCAGGGCGAGTGAGTTCTTCTACATCCAGGCCCCGCAGCAATGTCATTAATTGAAAAGCTTTGGCAGTAGGAATGAGTTCACGAGCCTCGCGCACCATGTACCTTTCTGCCAGCAGGCCCTCAATAATTGCCGCGCGAGTTGCTGGGGTTCCAAGACCCTTTTCCGCCATGGCTTCACGCATCTCATCATCATCAACCCACTTGCCTGCGCTTTCCATTGCGGAGAGCAATGTTGCCTCGGTGTAGCGAGCAGGCGGTTTAGTTTTTAATGGCACAGCAACGATTGATTCTGTTTGAACAGTTTCACCCTCTTGAACTGGAACCAGTTCGTCATCAGCCTGATTTGATCTGCCATAGACGGTTAGCCAACCTGGATTGACAAGGACGCGCCCCTCAGTTTTAAAGTGGTGTCCAGACGCCTCGGTGATGCGAGTGGTAACGCGAAATTCAGCAGCTGGATAAAAGACCGCCAAGAAGCGTCGCACTACTAAGTCATAGAGCTTGAACTCTGGCTCACTCAAATTCTTTGGGGTTTCTAGTGTTGGGATAATTGCAAAGTGATCAGAAATTTTTGAGTTATCAAAGATGCGCTTATTGGGTTTAATCCAACCATAACCCGCCTTCGCTTTAGGATCCTTTGGATCACCTTGGAGAATTTGTTTAGCAAATGGTCGATAGTCTTGTGAATGCGCAGCCAGGTTTTCCATGGTTTGTTTTACGGTATCTAAATAATCCTCAGGCAATGCTTTTGCATCGGTACGAGGATAGGTCAAGACTTTGTGGCGTTCATAGAGGGCTTGTGCCAAGCCCAAAGTATTTTTTGCAGAAAAGCCAAAGCGCGCATTCGCTTCACGTTGTAAGCTAGTTAAGTCAAATAGTTGTGGCGCTAACTGTGTTGCAGGCTTAGCCTCCTCAGTTACTGTTGCCTTTTTTTCTCGACAGGCAGCAACAATACTTTGTGCAGCAGCTTCGCTCCAAAGGCGATTTTCTCGCGCGTCAGGTTCAGCCACATCCTTTTTAAATTTAGGGTCAAACCAGCGCCCTTCATAGATGCCAGCCGATGCAATAAATTCGGCTTTTACTTCCCAGTAATCTTTTGAAACAAACTTTCGAATCAATTCTTCGCGCTCAACCACAATCGAAAGAGTTGGTGTTTGCACACGCCCTACTGTAGTTAAGAAAAAGCCACCGCTCTTGCTGTTAAAGGCTGTCATGGCTCGAGTACCATTAATGCCTACAAGCCAGTCTGCCTCAGAGCGACAACGTGCAGCGTCAGCTAGGGGTTGCATTTCAATATCAGAGCGTAGGCTTGCAAAGCCATCTCGAATAGCAGCTGGAGTCATTGATTGCAACCAGAGCCTTTGGATAGATTGCGATGCTTTGGCATGTTGTGCAATCAACCGAAAAATTAATTCGCCTTCACGTCCCGCGTCACAGGCATTAATTAATGAAGTAATGTCTTTGCGCTTAATCAGTCTTTGTAGAACTTTTAGGCGCGACTCCGTTTTAGCGATAGGACGCAAATCAAAGTAAGGGGGTACAACTGGCAAATTGGCAAACGACCACTTGCCTCGTTTAACGTCAAACTCTTCGGGAGCGGCAATTTCTAATAGATGGCCAACAGCAGAAGAAATAACAAAATCATCACTTTCAAAATAATCCTCATATTTTGTAAACCCACCCAATGCTTTGGCGATGTCATTAGCAACCGAGGGTTTCTCGGCAATGATCAGCGCCTTTGGGTGATCCAGAGTTGAAGTTTTGGAGCTGCTTTTGGTAGATGCTTTAGCCACGCGTTTGCCTAAATTTGAGTCTGAAATGATGTTTTTAATAGCGAAAAAGGTGGACCAATTTAAACCAACTGGGGCTTTGGTCCCTTGCTCACCCCTTTTTTATTATTAACCGATAAATTAAGAAAAGTCCAAAATAGCGCTATAGCAAGCTTTTGCTAACCCTCAATTTGCAAAAGATTTTTACTTTAAACCCCTTTAAAAGTGCTTTAAATGGGGTTTTTCCTAAAAATTGAGCTCTTCTAGAACATCTTTGGGGGAGCATGCCAGCTTAGCCCCTTGCTGGATGAGTTTGTGGCAACCCCTAGAAAGGGGGCTATTAATAGAGCCTGGAAGGGCAAAAACCTCCCTTCCTAGCTCTGCAGCAAGGCGTGCCGTAATGAGTGAGCCAGATTTTTCTGCGGCTTCTATGACCACTACGCCCATAGCTAGGGCTGCAATTAGGCGATTTCGCTTGGGAAAGTGGAAACGTTTAGGACCCACCCCTAGTGGAAGCTCTGAAATCAACAGGCCCTGTTTACTGATGGCCTTCGCAAGCCCCATATTTTCACTGGGGTATGTGATATCAAGACCAGTCCCACAAACTGCCAATGTAAGATGACCCTTTCCAAGCCCAATAGTGGCTTGATGCGCAGCCCCATCTATTCCTCGTGCAAGTCCCGAAATGATGAGAAGGCCCGCTCTTGAAAGCGATTGCGCGAAGACGGCAGCATTTTGTAATCCACCGCTGCTGGCAGCACGTGAGCCAACGATAGCAATCATAGGCATTTTTAATAAGCGGGGATTCCCCTGGATGAAGAGCTGGCTCGGAGGGTCATATAAGTCATTGAGCCGGGCGGGATATTGACTATCCCCACGCTTGATTTGTAGGATGGGGTCGATAGATAGGCTTTGCATAAAATGATTTTGACTTCCAAAAAAATAGTGACAATCAGCACGAGCAGATTAGTCTGTTGGATAATTCCTACATGGCTTCATTAACCGTCCTTTGCTATCCCGACCCGCGCTTACATAAAGTTGCTAAACCAGTAACGCAAGTAGACGCACGCATTAAAAAAATTGTGGCTGATATGGCTGACACCATGTATGAGGCACCCGGCGTTGGTTTGGCGGCAACCCAGGTCGATATTCATGAGCGCATTGTGGTGATTGATGTGTCTGAGGGGCAAAATGAATTGATGGTGTTTATCAACCCAGAAATTATTTGGGCCAGCCCAGAAAAAAAATCGTGGCGTGAAGGTTGTCTTTCTGTCCCAGAGTTTTACGATGAGGTAGAGAGGCCCGACCAAGTTAAAGTGAGAGCGCTAGATATCAACGGCACAGAATTTGAGATCGAGGCCGACGGCCTTTTGGCGGTGTGTATACAGCATGAGCTAGATCATCTTCAAGGAAAAGTATTCGTTGAATATTTATCTATGCTCAAACGCACCCGTATTTCACAAAAGTTAAAAAAGCGCGCCAAAGAATTATTGGGCGAGCGCTAAGCGCCCCATGAAAATTGTCTTTGCTGGAACGCCAGAGTTTGCCGCGCAAGCTATGCGTGCAATTCATAATGCTGGTCATGACATTGTGCTTGCTTTAACGCAGCCCGACCGTCGTGCTGGCAGGGGTATGCATTTGCAGGCTAGCCCGGTAAAAGAATTTGCGCTAGAAAACAACATTCCTGTCTTGCAGCCTCAAACCCTTAAGCGCAATAGTTCTGACTCACAAAAACAAGTGGAGGCAGAATCTGCCTATCAACTGTTATCGACAATAGACTTTGATGTAATGGTAGTAGTTGCCTACGGCCTGATTTTGCCGCAAGAGATTTTAGATATCGCGCAGCGTCCTAAGCGGCATGGAAGTTTCAATATTCACGCTTCTTTACTGCCACGTTGGCGCGGTGCGGCGCCCATTCAGAGAGCGATAGAGGCGGGAGATCCAAAAACAGGCGTTTGTATTATGAAGATGGATGCCGGTCTAGATACTGGTGATACGGTCCTTACAGAAGCGCTCGACATTGCGTCCGATGAAACAGGCGCCACACTAAACGATCGATTATCAGTATTAGGGGCTAAGCTTATTGTGGAAACATTAGATGTATTAGGTCGCACAAAGGGGCTAAGCCGCGCGCCACAAAACACCAATGGCATTACTTATGCAGAAAAAATACTCAAAAGTGAAGCGGAAATAGATTGGTCATTAAGCGCTCGGGAAATTGATTGCAGAATTCGTGCATTTAATCCTTTCCCCGGAGCGACAGGTACGATCAACGATACCCCTTTAAAGTGCTGGAACTCTCGTATTCCTGCACCAGGCCTTTATAGCGAGAGCGGACATATTGGTGAAGTGTTGGGATTTAGTGGGGCAGGAGCCTATATTCAATGTGGAAACGGTGTGATTGAGATTTTAGAAATGCAAAGACCTGGTGGAAAAAAAATGAGCGCAAACATGTGTTTACAAATACTTTTAAAACAAGAAAAAGTTTTACGCTTTGCGGCCATCACCCAGAGCAAGTCCATTTGACCGATCAAAGCAAACTCCTTAGCCTTCCTCTTTCTGAGGCCATTACGATTGCTGCTCAGGCCGTAGGAGAAGTATTGAGCGGAAGATCATTAACAGAAGTTTTAGATCAACTTGAGGCGCATGAACGCCCCATTGTTCAAAGCTTAAGTTTTGATGCATTACGCAAGTGGGTTCGTTCACACGAGTTGATTAAAGAGTTCATTCCCAAGCCACCACCACCAGAGGTAGAACATTTATTAAGTGTTGCCATTGCACTATTTCTGCAGGGCAATGAGGATGGTAATCACTATGCTGCGCACACCATCGTGGATCAGGCCGTAAAGGCTTGTAGTGAATACGACAAGACAATGTATGCCAAAGGCTTGGTGAACGCAGTCTTGCGTAAGGTAAGCTTGACAATGCAAAAGTCAGAGGGCGAAAACCCATATCCACCCGATCCTATTCCAATGTTTGTTCCTGCTTGGTGGCGAGCCAATCTCAAACAAAATTATCCAAAGCAATGGCAGTCAATATTGTTTGACCAAGCCAAGCGTGCACCATTAATTTTGCGAGTGAATCCAAAACAATTTACGCGCGATGAATACCAATCTTTGCTCAGTGAGTCCGGTATTTCATCTTCGGTAATCGATGAGCTTGCCGGTGTACAACTGCCTGCCGCATTGTTATTGAGTAAGCCCGTTTCCGTAGGAGAGTTGCCCGGTTTCTACACTGGCGCAGTATCCGTGCAAGATACTGGGGCGCAGTTGGCCGCCTTATTGTTAAATCCGCAGCCTGGCGAGCGAATCTTGGATGCCTGTGCTGCACCAGGTGGAAAGACGGCCCATCTACTAGAGCTGGCTGATTGCAAGATGGTAGCGCTGGAGTTGGATCAGCAGCGGCTTGGAAAAATTGGTGGAAATTTAGATCGCTTACGTTTGCAGGCAGGTGACATCCGTATATTGCAGGGCGATGCCTCAAAAGCAGGGTGGTGGGACAGCCTTGCTTTTGACAAAATATTGCTTGACGCTCCTTGCTCTGCCTCGGGAATTATTGCCAGGCACCCCGATATTCCTTTCTTAAGGCGCGCAGCAGACATACTATCTTTACAACAAAAACAGCGTGCCATCTTGAATCAAGCATGGAAGATGCTAAAGCCCGAGGGGCTAATGCTCTATGTCACCTGCTCTATCTTTCCAGAGGAGGGCGAAGATCAGGCGCTATGGTTTGCTGCAGAGCATGGCAATGCGTTACGATTAGATGCTCCAGGGCAGATTTTGCCCTCAGCAGTGAATGACGGGTTTTACTACGCCTTGTTTAAGAAAAATGGACCATGAGCCACAGAATTAAACAATTTATCTTTTTCTGTTTGATGCTGTTAAGTATTCTTGCGACTACAGCTCAAGCAGAAGGAATCAAAATTAAGTCCTTTGAGCTAGAAAAGGCAGAAGGGGATTGGCTATTAAATGCTTCTTTTCAGATTGAGCTGGCACCAGGCTTAGAGGATGCCCTGCAAAAAGGTGTGGTCTTATATTTTCAAACAGAGTTTGAATTAACCCGTGGACGTTGGTATTGGTTTGAAGAAAAGTCAGTAATAGCCCAACGACAAACACGCCTTTCATATCAGCCACTGACACAGCAATATCGCATTGCTTCAGAGGGCTTTACATTTTCTGCCCCAACAATTTCTGAAGCGCTACAAGCAGTAGGAAGTACGGGTGGTTGGCGAGTGATTGATAACTCTCAGCTTGATCAAAATAAACTTTATCAGGCTGCCCTGCGCATGAGCCTAGATCTCAGTAAGCTACCTAAACCGTTTCAAGTCAATGCATTGAACAATCGCGATTGGAGCGTATCTAGCGACTGGTATCGCTTTCCGTTCTCACCCACCGGCCCCAATTTGATTAAGCGATGAGACTATTTAAGCTCGACTTTTTATCATCAAAGTCTTGGAGAAAAAAAGCTACCCCTATAGCAATTGGGATGATCGGCGCCCTTGCTTTGCTTCTTTTGGTGTTGCTTTTCCTTGCGTCTTCAAATACACAGTTTTTTGAAGATTACTTTATTTGGCTTTATGCCGCTAACGTAATTATTGGTATTTGTTTGGCGCTAGTTATTTTGACATTGGTGGCTGTGATTGCAGTCCGGTGGCGTCGTGGGCATTTCGGTACGCGCTTAATTGCCAAACTGGCGACGATCTTTGCTTTGGTGGGAGTTGTCCCCGGCTTGATCTTGTATGGCGTTTCCTTGCAATTCGTGTCACGCAGTATTGAAACTTGGTTTGATGTCAAGGTGGAATCTGCACTAGAGGCCGGTTTAGAACTAGGCCGCGCTACCCTAAGCAGCTCTTTGCTTGAGCTTCAAGATGAAGGGCGAATTGTGATTGATCAAATTCGCGTCAGCCCTAATCAATCTAGTTCAGCCGGATTAACCTTATTGCTATCGCGTATGCGCGACCAATTTGGTATTCAAGAAATTACTATTTACGATAGTCATCAAACCGTGGTTGCCACAGCCGCCTCAGGTGCACTATTAAAGCAATCACCTGCGCCCACTGCCGATATGATGAATCAAGCATCTAAGGTTGGTGGTGTCAAATTTATTGATGAGCCTTCTGCCAATAGTGAAGCACAACAATATCAATTACGAGTGATCTTGCCGCTGCTCAAAGAGGGTGGGGGCAGCGCCCGAGGATTTGGCTTTAATACGCAGTACCAAAAAGAGCTCTGGTATTTACAGTTAGTAAAAATTGTTCCAGAAGGAATCACTAAAAATAGCCTTGCAGTGCAGGCTGCCTATAGCGACTATCAAGAAAAATCCTTGGGTCGCTCAGGTTTACGAAAAATGTTTGTTGGTACGCTTACGCTGACTTTGTTCTTTGCACTATTTGTCGCAATTACGTTGGCCCTTGCTTTAGGTAGTCAGCTGGCGCGCCCCTTATTGATGTTATTAAAGGGGACTCAAGCAGTTGCGCAGGGTGATTTATCGCCCAAGCCAGAACTAGATACTGGCGATGAGCTCGGAATGCTCACTAGACAATTTAATGTGATGACTAGGCAGCTTGCCGACACCCGAACTTCTTTGCAAGAATCGAAATCGTTTTTGGAGACAGTGCTGGGTAATTTAACGGCGGGCGTATGTATTTTTGATAAAGACTACAACGTAGTTTCTAGTAATGCAGGAGCAGACCGAATTTTTGGACAAGATCTTACGAGTCTGGGCGGCTTGCCCTTAAGTCATAGCCCTACACTCCTAGAGTTTGAGGAAGCCATCAAAGGTGGCTTTGCCACTATCAAACTCAACATTACTGGGGATAGCTCAGAAAAGGCCAGTAAAACTGACGGAGTGCAAAGTAGCCGGCCGGTTTGGCAAAAGCAAATTCAATTGCATGCCACTAATGAGTATGAGAATGAACTAGGCGTTACTTTGTTCGTCCGTGGCACAGAGTTGACGGCCGATTTACGAATGGTGGTCTTTGACGATATTACTGACGTGGTCACAGCCCAACGATCTATAGCATGGAGTGAGGTGGCACGACGATTGGCGCACGAGATTAAAAACCCATTGACACCTATTCAGCTTTCAGCAGAAAGACTGCAACATAAGCTAGCCGGTAAATTAAGTCCCGAGCAAGAGGACATGATCAACCGAAGTACAGAAACTATCATTGGCCAAGTGCAGGCTATGAAGGAGATGGTGAATGATTTTAGAGATTTTGCAAAGACACCCAGCCCACAACTAAAGCCTATTTCAATTAATAGCCTTACTAAAGATATTCTGGGTTTATATGAGGGCAGTCCAATTCAATCTGAGTTAGATCCGGAATGTCCAGATATCATGGGTGACTCTACACAATTGCGACAGGTGATTCACAATTTGCTACAAAATGCACAAGATGCTACCTTAGAAGGGGCAAACCATGATGCCCCGGTTAAAGTAAAGACAGAAATAGTTCGCTATGGCGAGCAAAATGGACGAGTACAAAATGCAGTGCGCTTAGTAATAAGTGATAGTGGAACTGGTTTTCCGGCTAAGATAATGGCAAGAGCATTTGAGCCTTATGTAACAACGAAGAGTAAGGGCACAGGATTGGGTTTGGCAGTAGTGAAAAAAATTATTGAAGATCACTCTGCCAAAATCGAAATACGAAACCGTATGCAGGGAGAGAACGTGGTTGGCGCTCAAGTATCAGTACTGTTTATGAATCTAGCAAAAGAGGCAGCCTAGGCATGGCCAGCATTTTAGTTGTTGATGACGAGATGGGAATTCGGGAGCTTCTCAATGAGATTCTGACCGATGAGGGCCATACTGTGTACGCAGCTGAAAGCGCAGTGCAGGCACGGACTATTCGTGAACAAATGCGCCCCGATCTCGTATTGCTGGATATTTGGATGCCAGAGACGGATGGTATTACTTTGCTGAAAGAGTGGTCTAAGACCGGCCAGCTTACGATGCCTGTGGTTATGATGTCTGGCCATGCCACGATTGATACCGCCGTTGAGGCCACTCGAATTGGCGCTCTTAATTTCTTAGAAAAACCGATTGCACTTCAAAAACTTCTTAAAACTGTAAACAAGGCTTTGGAGCTTTCACCAAAATACATTGAGCCAGAAGAAGAAAAAATACTTCAATCAAGCTCTAGCATTTCAGTAAAAGTAGTAGCAACAGATGCCCCTAGTCAAGCGCCCCCTGAAGGCGAATACATTAGCGGTATTGCCAAAACCTATTTCGACCTTCCACTTCGGGAAGCACGCGATCTATTTGAGAAGGCCTACTTTGAGCATCAGATGCAAATGATGGGCGGTAGTATGACCAAAATTTCTGATTACACTGGTCTTGAGCGCACCCATTTGTATCGCAAGCTCAAAGCACTAGGAATTGATACCTCGCGTAATAAAGGCGAAAGCTAGGCACCTTTCCCCTTCCAGAGCAAAGGCTTGAGGCGCCAGAATGGAGAGCTAAAACAGTTTTGCATCTTGAGCCCTCGGCCCAAAACCTTCATCTGCACACACCCTAATGTTTTATAAAATCCACTGAATCATGAATTCAAACGAAAATAATCAGTCAATTGCTTTGGCGGAGTATTACTTTCGAAATAATAATTACCCATTTGCTGCAGCAATACTCAAAAAGATTATTGAAGTAGATTTTTCTAACTCTAAAGCTAATGAACTGTTGGCATATGTTGAGTCAAATCAGGGAAACCATGAGCTAGCACATCAACTTTTAATGAGAGCATGCCAAGATAAGCAGGCATCAGCAAATGCACTTTATTATCTGGGAAGTTCTTTTCTTAAAAAAAACCAATTCCAAGAGGCAAAAGATTGTTTTACTAAGGCCCTAGATAAGGCGGGTGATTTTTTTGAAGGCCTACATGATTTAGCTACCGCTTGCGCTAGCTTGGGAGAAAATGAAGATGCCTTATTTTGGTATCAAAAAGCACTCACATTAAAGAATGATTCATATGAGGTTTTCTATAATCTCGGCAAGATTTTTGACGCCTTAAAGCATCATGACAATGCTCTAAATGCCTATGAGCATGCAATCAAGCTGAAGCCTGATTTTGCAGAAGCATGGTTTAACAAGGGGTGTGCCCTAAATGATTTGAAGCGCTATCCAGAGGCAATCGAGGCATTCAGAAAGGCTATTGATATTCAGCCAGAGACAATTGCCAATTGGGATTACGGGGGAATGTTATTTGCGTTAACTACGACATGTAGTTGGGCTGATTTTAGTACAAATGAAGATGTTATTAATGGCCTGTTAAACCATACAAAAGGCTTCAACCCCTTTTTCTCTCTTGCATTTGTTGATGATCCTGATCTTCATAAAAAAGAGGCACTAAGCTTTGTTCAAGATAAATTTCATCAAAAAGATGATCTTGGCAAAATTCCTCGACAAAGCAAAAAAGATAAGATTCGCATCGGATATTTTTCGGCAGATTTTCATAACCATGCCACGGCTTATCTCATCGCCGAGATGCTCGAGTTGCATGATAGGGAGCGCTTTGAGATACATGCCCTCTCATTTGGTCCCAATGCTTGCGATGCAATGCGCCAACGATGTGTCAATGCCGTAGATCATTTCCATGATGTAACAAAGCTTTCTGATCAGGCCATTGCTAAATTAGCAAGAGATCTTGAAATTGATATTGCAATCGACCTCAAGGGACATACGCAAGATGGGCGCATGGGAATCTTTGCATTAAGGGCTGCGCCTATTCAAATTAGCTACCTTGGTTATCCAGGTACTAGTGGGGCGGACTATATGGACTATTTAGTGGCCGATCCCATACTCATTCCTGATGCAAGTCAAATTTTCTACACAGAAAAGGTTATCTTTTTGCCCAATAGCTATCAAGCTAATGACTCTAAGCGGGAAACATCAAAGAAGCTGTTTTCAAAATCTGAACTAGGGTTGCCTGAAAAAGGATTCATTTTTTGTTGCTTTAATGCCAGCTACAAGATAAGCCCATCAACGTTTGATGGTTGGTGCAGGATATTGAAAAAAGTAGAGGCTAGTGTTCTTTGGCTATTTGAAGGAAATCCCAAGGCTAAGGAAAATCTCATCAAAGAGGCTAATAGGAGAGGTATCGATAGCAATCGTTTAATATTTTCTGGGCGGATAGAAAATTCTGAGCACCTCGCTCGCCAATGTCTAGCAGATTTATTTCTTGATACCCTACCTTACAATGCCCACACAACATCAAGTGATGCTCTTTGGGCGGGATTGCCAGTCCTTACCTTGGCGGGACAATCTTTTGCAAGCAGAGTATCTGCAAGCCTACTTACTGCAATTGGGTTGCCAGAGCTTATTACCCAAACCCAAGGGGAGTATGAGAGCTTGGCTATTGAGTTGGCAACCAATAGTAAAAAACTTTCTGCTATTAAAAACCAACTGAAGTCCAATCTTTTAACAGAGCCTTTGTTTAATGCTCAATTATTTACTAGGCATCTAGAGGCTGCATATGCTGAGGTATATCAAAGATATCAGGACAATTTAAGCCCAGATCATATTTATGTGAAACCTTATTAGGGCTGCTAAATATTAAGTTTTAGATCGCACAATGGAGACAGAATAGAAAATCCTCACCTACACAAGATTCACGCAGCGTTTCCCAAGAGTAACCCAAAGTAATCTCATTTAGAGAGCCTCCCAGCAGTTTCATTTATAGTTCTCAGTCTTGGTCTGGTAGCTCAGTCGGTAGTGCGGAGGATTGAAAACGTAGGCGAGAGGATTAACAGTCCTCTACTCATTGGGTCCTAGCTGAGCAAGACTCACTGCCCGCTAAGCGCCGAATCTCATGACTAGCAGCGGTTTCGAATATCGCCGTATTGGCGTCCGCATTGTTGATGCTAGTAATATTTGATACTATTAATTAATAGCTTAGTGGCATTACTGCTTCTTGATTTTGCTTTATTTTTTGCATCTCAATCTTGCTTGGGTTCTATTCTGAATAAGCCAATACTTTTCCAAATCGTTTTCTCTTAAAAAGTGATGCTTAAGTTCAACGGTTTCAGTAAATAGTCGAGCATCGCACGCACAAGCATGATCTCAATTTCAGCCCTTTTAAAAAATAATCTGCCCACCTTTATGAGAGGTATGCGTGGGGTACCCCTTAATGAGATCCCGAAGCAAATATTTGCAGGCTTTACATTGGCGGCATTAATGATCCCTTTGAATATGGGCTATGCAGAAATGGCCGGATTGCCAGCGATTGTGGGGCTATATGCTGGGATGTTGCCCCTATTGGTTTTTTCGATATTTGCAGATTCAAAATCGCTCATTGCTAGCCCAGATGCACCAGTTACAGCCCTCATACCTACTGTACTGCTCTATGCATTGGGGATTGATACTTCCTTAGCGGCATTGGCGTTCGATTGCGCATTAATATTTTTTGTACTTTGGTATTTTCGTTTAGGATTTTTATCAAACTTTCTATCATATCCATTACTTCTTGGCTTTATTAGCGGTCTAGGCATTGATATTTTTTTGAGGCAGTTAAGACGTATCATGAGTGTGCCGCCAAACTCGCACCAATTGGTCGGCGACTCTTTTCTAAGTGCTATTTTCCCTGTTCAAGAGTATTGGGATAAAACAGCCCATAACTTTATCAATTTGCTTTTTGATTTAGTAACTCAACTACCGGCCGCAAATCAATACTCAGTATTAATTGGTGTTGGCACCATCGTGCTTGTACATTTAATAAAACGTTTCACTCCTTGGCTTCCAGGATCCTTGGTTGCCATCTTATTGATGACGGCAGCAGTAGACGTTTTTCAGCTTAAGGAGCATGGTGTTGAGGTTATGGGCATCATGGAGGCTGGACTACCCCCAATTCATCTCCCGGCTTTTAATTTGCATGAATTTATTGCATTAATGCCATCCGCCATGATTATTTGTGCAGTAACTCTTGCAGAGGGATTGCTATTAACAAAGCGATTTTCACAAATGTACGGTGATCGCGCTGATGTAAATCAAGAAATTTTTGCCTTTGGCGCTGCCAATGTAGCAGCTGGATTAATCGGTTCTCTAGTAATGGGTTCAAGCGCCTCCAGAACGGCCGCAATGGATTCTGCCGGCGCGCGAAGTCAGATTCCAAGCCTCATTGCATCCCTCGTAGTGACAATTACCCTAATCTTTTTTTCAAATATCTTGGCGTTGTTACCTCGCGCTGCGTTAGCAGGCGTAGTTGCAAGTGCTGTATTGGGATTAATTGAAGTCAATAAGATTAAGTTACTTTATCAGCAGCGTAAACCCGATTTTTGGCTTGCAATGATTTGCTTGTTCAGTGTTTTATTTATTGGGATATTTAATGCAGTCGTTATAGCATTTATATTTTCTCTGATACTGCTTGTCTTTCAAGCATCAAGTCCTTTGGCGGGAGTGCTTACTAGGGATCCCTCTGGCCATTATTCGCTTGATGATAGTAGCTCTTTAATTTCAGAAAAAGGTGTAATTATTTATCAATTTAATTCTGCCCTGCTCTTTTTTAATGCTGCTATTTTTGCGGATGGAATTAGAAAGGCTGTAGAACTTGCAAATACTAATGGTGAGCCAATTGATCATTTCATAGTGGATGCATCTGCAATAGTGGATGTCGATAGCACTGGCGCAGCGTCATTTATAGACGTGTTAGATTTTTTAGAAAAGCAACACATACGCCTTGGAATTAGCCACTCAAATTCACACTTTATGGCGCTCTTGAGAAACTATGGTTTATTGGAGCGCATTACCAAAGAAAACTTTTTTGCAAGCAATCGATTGGCAATAGAGTCATTCCAAGGCGCCCCCACCAAGACTCAAGCTCAACAACTTTCCACATAGCCAGCGCATTTTTACTTTTTCCAAGCAAAAACACAGTTTCATTTATAATTCACAGTCTTGGCCTGGTAGCTCAGTCGGTAGAGCAGAGGATTGAAAATCCTTGTGTCGGTGGTTCGATTCCGCCCCGGGCCACCAAGATTC
>Ga0194047_10001576_pt1 | contig 13771 bp, 8 predicted proteins | sample JunL225m_MetaG_2_FD_160070 | JGI IMG/M metagenome (GOLD analysis project Ga0194047, IMG submission 160070) | Anoxic zone freshwater microbial communities from boreal shield lake in IISD Experimental Lakes Area, Ontario, Canada - Jun2016-L221-5m | ecosystem: Environmental > Aquatic > Freshwater >...
GCAAAATCTCAATGTGTTGAGAATGTATATAAACTCGGAATTAAAATTATATAAGGTTACGCTTCGAGCGAGATGTAATAGCAATTACTATTGATTTTAATACTCACCAATTTCAAATTCAAGTAGTACATAATTCTCATGCGCTTATAGTGCCTGACAAGGAGTCTTTATTAATTAAATATTAAAGGATTGAGGTGAATCGGTTTAATATATTGGGGGAAAACACGAGGCATCAAAATTTTGTGAGATTAATTTGCAATTCTTAAAGTTATTACTTGGGTTATACCTATAGATACCTGTCTTTTTACCTCAATAGGTTAAAATGTGGTAACTATTCACCTATCTAACCCATCAAGGGGGATAAAGAGATAGTTACAAAATATTTTTGATGCCACACTGCATAAGCGCTATAAGTTTCTCGCAAGAGCCTATCAATCAGGATAACCTCATAAGGCGCCAAAACATAGGAGGTGCTTAGATGAAACCAAAAGTAGCCCACTTTGCATTTTTCGTTATACTTCTTTTCTGCTCTAGCCTTGTAATGGGGGCAACCCTCCCCACCGAAGCTCTCGCCGCAGGCGGAACCTTTCCCGCCGAACCGTTTAACGGTCTTCAAGTTAATTACAGCGTTTCAGGCGCAAGGCTCACCTCCCCCATTGACAGTTATAGCTTCACCAACGGACGAGATTATCGGGGCGTGCTGACCGAATCAACCCTTAAAATATCGGGCAGCGTATCTGCCACCAGCGGATGGGGCGCAAGCCTTTCAGTAACCGTTTTAGTAGGTAAAGAAACCAAAAATTTCAAAGCTGAATCATTTCCGCCAAACGGGCTTGACCCGGCAGGAGGATGGAAGCAAAATTTCGATGTGTCGGTAACAGTCGATAAATTCAGCGAAGTTTCCACCGCCAGTTTCAGCATTAATCTGAACGGTTCATACAACGCGGGTGGTCGCTCAGTAGTAGTATCCGGCACTTTGCGCGGACCGCTGGTGGATTTGTGCGAGGAAGCAAAGCTCTACTTTACCGATGAGCAACTTTCTCACGCCAATGTCAGTTCTAACACCGCCTTTAAGTCCTTTAAGATGAAAATGGACTATAACGAATTGCGCTACGATATGCAAGGCGGTTGGAACAAGTACAATAGCGAGTATGAAAAAATGGGCTTGCCCAAGCCCTATATCCCCTACAATGTGGCTGGAGCAATTCCCGCGGTAACTTGGCTCTTTGCCGAAGGGGGCGTATCTGATTCCATCTCCAAACAATATGTTTTTAATAAAGACGGGATTGATCCGTTGATGCGGGGCTATGCGGTTAAGCATGGTACCGAACCGGCTTTGAAAGAGGCTATGCTGCTTAAAGCCACCCGCGAGGAGCGACAACTTACCCCCGGCGATGTTTTCTATCTGGCAATGATACAGTCAGACGGCAACGTGCGAAATGCCATGCTGCTGGCGCATAACACCTTGCGCTCGTTGGCGCGGGCGGGCGATGCCGCCTACACGGGGGTAAGCCAAGACCCTGCTTTCTTCAACGGTAAAGCCGGAAGCGAAGCAATTCCACCGTATCTGGTGACCATTCGCGAAGGCGATAACGCGGGTCCATGGTATCACCTGTTTGGCACCAGCTTTTTTGAACTGGAAAGTCAGGGACAGTGGGGACCATTGGCAAGTATAAAAGATATGATTACTTGGGAAAATGCTAAAGGATTGGTGAGCGGAAACCTCTATACACCCGCCAAAGATGACGTGCAAAGCGCCAGTTCAGAACTCGCCAACCTAGCCGAGCAGTTTTATCGTCAAGCGCTCGGCAACCGCAACCCCGATATTGAGAAGTTTTGCTTCAATGTGTGGGGGGGACGCTTGGGCGCATGGCTCTGGAATATTGCCCCCAAGTCGGGCGTGGATATATCCGGCGCAAAGGGCGTGGCAGATTGGGTCAAAGGCTATACTTGGGACCCTGCCGTGGACCTCGCAAGCTATGTTAAAAATTACGTGACAGGTGGAACTACCGCCGCAAAAGCCCAACCCACCACATCGGTATTTGGCGCGAAAAAATCCACGCCAAAGCCCAAACTTTCGATGACAGGTTCGCCCATTAATATGACATGGGAGGGGCAGAATCTGAAAATGGCAATTGACCAAAGCACCGGCACGCTTTACGGCTATATGCCCTTCTCCATCTGGCCCATTCAGGAAAAAGACGGCACTTGGGCGATGTTGTGGAGCGCTCCGCCCGAACTGAATTATAAAGTAGCCCTCGAAGGTACAGCCAGCGGAAACGTGCATCTGGTTTCAATAGACCCTGAAACCTCGCAAATAGCCACCTATACCAGCCCGGTTAGTACCGGCGAAAAGCTGTCAATGGACGTTAACGCCAAGAACAGTTTGCCTTCGCTTACTCGCGCTAACGGCGAGGTGGTAAAGCCCGCTATCAGAACTGCCGATTTAAGCCCGATTTCTGCGGGAGAACAAACTACAGCTACGGACTCAGGGATACCGGGTTGGGTAGTGCCTGTGCTTATCGGCGTTATAGCGGTGGCAATATTACTAATCGTGGTGACTCTTGCGCTTCTGCTGGGGCGCAAGCGCACTAAAGCGACACGGCAGTAGTCGGGAAAGGAACAGCGCAATGGTCACGCCCCAACAAGCATACGAATATGCCCTTAATCAGGAGAGGGCAGGTAATGTACAGGCAGCTTTTGAGACGCTAGTTGACCTTAACCGAAATTATCCGCGTTTTGCCGATGTAGAGGCAAGGCTGGCGATTTATGCAAGCCACAACTTCCGTTATGCCGGCACACAAAGTCTTTTTGCAACCGCCACACCCCTTCCACCGCCCGTTTACCCGGTAATGCAGCAAGGCGCAATGCCACCGACCTATGCTCCTCCAAAAAAAGGCAAAGGCGGTTTGATAGTTTTATTGCTAGTCGGGTTTGTGCTGTTATGCTCAGCGAGCGGGGCGTTAGCATATTTGCTGCTATTTAACAAAGGCGGTACGCCCTCCGCCTCTACTGCCGCCGTTGAAGACCCGATTGCGCCAACCCTAACCGCCATCTCGAAAATCAGCGTTGCGCCACAGAACACCACGCAAACAACCCTGACCCCCACCGGAAGCAGCGCCGCCACAACCACAGTTGTAGTTGCTACTTCAACTATCGCTGCCACAACTGTTGCGCCTAATACTCCTACCGTTAAACCTACTATGCCACCCGCCACTACCGTTGCAAGCGGGTTCAAGCCTTTTACCTCGCTCTCAGGCGCAAAAGAGGTACAGTATGACCCGCAAATACTGAAGGAGTTAGCGAACTCCTTTCAGCAAGTACCAGATATTAAGATGAAGCTATATGTTTCGAGCAGCACACCCGAACAATTAGCTAAAAATCTGCATAGCGCGTTACTTGCCGCTAATTATACTTTTGATGCGCCGGGCGAGTCCGAACCCTTTGCTACGGAAAAAATAATCATAGGAGCATACGTGCAAAACGGGCTGCCCGATATGGCTTTTATGGCGCAAACGGTATCCGCCAACCGCGATGAGAATCAAAAAATCTTGGACGATATAGGTTTTCCGGGAGATACTGCCGAAAATCAGGCTAAAATCCTCGACCAGATGCAGGGCTATTCCAGCTTTGTTATGGCTCTTTCCGGCACAGGCTTAAATATGAAACTCTTTAGCGGGGGGTCCGCCACCCCCACCGCTACCCCTGCCGCACTCGGCAACCCAACTTACAACCGAAAGGTGGTTTATACCTCCACTCGCAATGGCAAAAACGCGGTGTACCTCTACGATTTCGCTAACCAGTCTGAGATTGCGCTCTCTGACCCTAGTTTCGCCTGTAGTGAAGCGGTTTGGTCATTGCTCGGTAGTGAAATCTACCTGACCTGCCGCGATTCAATTTATGTAGTCAGCCCAGACGGTAGCGGCTTCCGCAAAATCGAAGATGGGTCACAGCCCAACCCTTCCCCGCTAAAAGGCTTTGCTTTCGTGAACGCAATAAAGGGGGACTGCAACGGCGTGGAGCAAATCTATTTTCGCCAGTTCAACGGTCCGAACGAACGCCTAACTTGTAATAGCAACGCCAAAATAGCGCCGCGTGTTTCGCCAGACGGCAAGCAAATTTTGTATTCAGAGCAGATAGAAGGCAAATGGCAATTAGTTATCATGGATGTGGTAGGGGGCGCGAATCGGCGCGTTCTCAACCCAAACGTAGATAACGCCCGCTATCCCGCATGGTCACCGGACGGCACGAAAGTAGCATTCAGCACAGGCGATGGCAAAGGCATTAACGCCCAGATTTACGTGTTGAATCTTGGCAATAACAGCCTAACCCAACTCACCAAAGAAGGCTTTAACGGCAGACCGCATTGGATTAAGCAGGGCTATATCATCTTTCATTCCAACCGCGATTTCCCCGATGCCCGCAACGATGACGGCACGCCTGATCAGGCACTCTACGTAATGGGAGATGACGGCAGCCCTCAGACGCGCATGTCCATTCCCAACCAAGAAGATAACTGGGCGCCTGATATTTATTAGGCTCTATTATTTCAGGCAGGGGGTTAAGCCTCCTGCTTTTTATGTTTTCGTAATCTTTCTCAAAAACTTCACAAGGCTATTGCACATATGCTAGGAAAATTAGTATAATGTACAAATTACATCTATGTGCAATTATTTAACGATGGCAATACTTCAAAGAAAGTAGGTTCGAGCAATGGGACGCTTGCAGGGCAAAGTAGCTCTTATTACTGGGGCGGCAGGTGGCATTGGTCTTGCTACTGCCCGACGATTCGCGCAAGAAGGCGCAATTGTGGCAGTTAACGATATGAACAAGACCGCAGGAGTTAAGGAAGTTGAAGAAATTTGCGCTGCTGGTGGAAAAGCCGAGTTTTATTATGGCAGCGTTACCGATGACGACTTCGTGAAAAGCATGATGAAGGATGTTGTAGAACGCTTCGGCAAACTGGATATTCTAATTAATAACGCCGGAGTATTGCGCGATGCGATGTCGCACCGAATGACCGAAGAACAGTGGGATACCATCATGAACATTCACCTGAAAGGCACGTTCTTTTGTTCCCGAACAGCCTTTGAGTACATGAAACTTCAGAATAATGGGCGTATTATCAATACCAGCTCCACCTCATCTCAGGGCAATATCGGGCAGGCAAACTATGCTGCTGCCAAAGCCGGTATTATTGGTTTAACCAAAACGCTGGCGCTGGAATATGCTCGGTATCAAATTACGGTAAATGCAGTTGCGCCCGGTTTTATCACCACTTCGATGACTGCCGCCATCCCAACGCACGTTCATGAAGCAGTAGTTAACCGGATTCCGCTCAAGCGCAAGGGCGAGCCTGAAGAAGTTGCGAATTTGCACCTTTTCCTCGCCAGTGACGAATCCTCTTATATCACGGGACAGGTAGTTTTCATTGACGGCGGCGGTACTGTCGGAATGTAACCCTGTTTGATGTAGTAACCTTAACGCCGGAAGCCTTTATTTTCCGGCGTTTTTTAGTATCAGCCTAGCTCAAAATAAACCGCCGCTACCCAACCGTATGAGCCACCCCCGAAAGGAGCGCGATCTTCACCATCGGCAAAGAAAATCTGCTGTTGGTAAAGCGACTGGATATTTTTGATAGTAATACGCCGAGTTTGAAGCCATGTCTGGAAGGTCTGCTCAATGTTATCAATCGAGGGAGTACGCCCCGCGCCGATGGTTAGCACGTTGCTTTTTTTCTCTACCTGATCGAAAAGATTCCTGAAGGTGGGATTAGAATTGCGAAGTTGCTGACTGCCCATCATAAAAACCCGCTGTGCCAGTTGCTGGTCGAGTGGAGTGGTAGCCGCTACAAAGAAATAAGCATGTCTGACTCGTTTTGATCCAAATACCATGCCAACACCTCCCATCAATTATATTGAGGTATGAAATACTTACACATTAAAAACTTCGGTAAATAGCATCACCTATCTATTTTACAATAGATGCTTCGGACTGCCTGTAGCATTAATTTGGCAGGTAAAGGCGCCTCACTCGGCGGGTTTAGCTTTAAGATAGTATGCTAAGCGACATATAATGTAACCTTTTTTAGGGTTGTTATCAAGCTAGATTGACGATATTTTCATTTAGGTTACAATTAAGCTAGTAAATTCTTTTCTGGTTAGCAGGGGATTATTTATGCTCTTCAAGCAAAAAAGCGGTAGGCAAAACCCGCTTCAAGCGATTTCTGTCGCCACAACGCAATTAGAGGAACCGTTGCCCAACCTCAGAATTACCCGACTATCTTTCTGGGAACACTGGGTCACGGTAGGTTTAATGTACCGTAATTATCGGGACTCTGACCCTGTTTTTGAACGTATCATGGGAACGGGTTGGCGCAAGCCCTTTTCGCGCTTTCTGCGAGGTCCCTTGTATTATTGGCTACTTAACCGAGGCTATGGCTTGCGGGTCGGAAAGAAACTTGCCGGACAAATTTATCTGCAACACCGCAAGTTTCTGACCCATGTGAACGACCTCGAAATTAACGTGAATTTCAGAGGCAATCATTACAGTTACCTGCTCATGGATTTTGCTGAACAGGAAGCACGCAAACACGGCTATCGCTTCCTCACCCTAGGAGTAACCAATTCCAATATTCGCGCTATAAATCTCTATCATAAATTAAATTACCTAGACCAACATCACCGCCACTTTTTTCTATCGCGCCCCTACTACCGTTTGCCTTCCAACATAACGCCAATTCCTAACGCTATCGGCAATATCAGCATGCGCCCCATGCGTAGGCGCGAAGCCGCCAAAAGCCTGAAGCGTTTTTTTGAAATCGAACAACGCGCCTCCAATCCTGAAACCGCAAGGGTTTGGGGGAAATATTATCGCCCAAGATTGCCGAATACCGCCAAAGGCTACAGCTTTAGTATAACTTTCGCCAATTCTTCCACGCCCGTAGCGCACGCAGACTTTTTTGATTGGGGCGTTCGGGGCGGACGGTGGCGTTTGTACTTAAATCCTGAACTCTGGGGTGCATCTGAAGAAAAAGCTTTGCTGGAAATTCTACTCCATCACACCCGCAGTTATTCGCATCTGTGGTTGAGCTTCGGTTCAGCCCTGCACCACCAAATGGCAGAGCCACTGACACACAACCTCGGTATGGTCGAACATGATGGAGAGCGCATGCTGATGGTCAAGCAGTTGCAATAAAAAACCCCTTCTCCGTAAAGGCAAGGGGCTTTGTAAGATACTACGAGTTTATCACTTAGCGGTAATATTAATCTCCGCCGGTTTTACGCCTTTCTCCACCCAATCCTTCAACTCGTTCCAGGCAAAAATCATCTGGGACGGCTTGAAGTCGCAGTGTTTCGGACTCCAAGTGTTGGGGTCGGCTGTGGGATTGAAGGAGAACGCGCCGGGGTCAACATTCTGCACCACAAAGCGCGAACTGTTATGCTGCGCCTGTACTTTGGCTTTCAGAATAAGTTCGTGGCGATAAGGAACTAGCGGGTCAATCCTGTTATGCACGCTCAAAACCTTCGCTTCAAAATCACCTTTGGGAGTGTACCAATTCTTCAAGTAGGTAACCGCTTTCGGGTTATCTACTGCCAGACGGTAAATATCGCTGTTGATTGCGTCACCAAACAGGTTAGGACCACCCGCATAGGTAACTTTGATATTACTATAACCGATACCTCCTGCCGTCTTTTTCAGATCTTCAAACCCGGTGGTTGCGCCCATCAACGCATTAATAAAGGAAACTGGTTCAGGGGTTATATCAGCAGCAATGCTGACTTGCTCGATAATATACTTTGCAGGAGTAGAAACCGCTGGGTCTGCATGTACAGTCGCGCCAAACAGAGTTGCTACCTTCGTGACTGCCTCTTGTGGAAAGACAGGTATTCTAGGGTCTCCGTATGAGCCGTCAGCCGCTTGCAACTGGAAGGGAGTATTCAGCGTGTAGAAATCATACACCATCCTGAAATCTGCCAGATAGCGTACCTGCTCGTACCAACCGGACACCACACCGCAGAAAGGCAACGCACCCACGTAATCATTTTCGTATTTTTCAACCAGCGCCATTGCAACGTTGCCGCCCATGGATTCGCCGATTATATACGCCCGGTGATTTCCAATCCGGTCAATCAGATTTTTGAGCGATTGGGTGTGCTTCACGCCGTTCTCTACCGCGTAGCCGTCTTTGCTATAAGCTGAATAGCCATAGGCAAAGCCCTGACCAAGCGCTGTATTCAGCACAGCCTTCATATTATCGCTAACGCCCGGTAGCACGTTAAAGTCTTGAGTTCCGGGATTAGTATATCCGTGTGCATACAACACTACTTGATGATTCCAGCTAAAAGGAATCTTAAGCAAGAACAACGCGCCATCCAATCTGCCTGTAGCAGTAATAGCACGTTCGCTGTTACTTGAGGTAACTTTCAGGTCGGTCAACCGCTCTACACGTGCTGGGAAAACTTGCCGCAACCCACCATAGAGTTGTGGCGAAGCATTAAGGGAATCGAAAGCCTGTTCCACTGCCGCAACCGTAATCACAGGCTCATCATAAGCCAGTACCGGACTAACTGTAGTAACTGCCAACGCCATAAGAATCAGCATACTCAAGAACAAATACTGCAATCTGCGCTTTCTCATTTTTCAACCTCCATACAGTAATTGTGTTTAACCCGCTATCCAATACCCGCAACCATCTCTAACTGAAAACTTTCCAACGCATCCGGCGTTTTTAATTTCTTTCAGTAGAGCGTGTTTCTCCGTTCCTCGACAAGGCGCAGTTAATCTACCAGACCGAAGGCTGGCTTTGGGGGCAACGTTGCACAAAGGTTAATATGTCGCTGCGATAAGGGCTGAAACGTTCTTAGTTCGGGAACGAGGTTGTTTCGGTATTTATTCTATCAAAAGACAGTAGCTGGGTTACAATGAAGGGGTAAATCCTTTGCTACTGCCGTAAGAAATTAGGCAAAGGTTTGATTTGATAAACTATTTTTCGGTATCAACATTCTCATTATACCCCATTTTATTGATTTTTAAAGGCTTATTAATAGATTGTTAGTTGTTATAAACTGTAAATTACTGTAAATAAATGGATAGCCAATCAGTAATATTAATCTGAGATTAAACAGGATATGAATAATTCAATTGAAATCAGTCGTTACTTGAAACAGCTATGGACTAACCCGGAAGCACGCCAGAAGCGGTGCCTTGAGATTAGAGCAGCGCGTACCATCTTCTTAACCAACAATTACCCCGATACCGCAAGTTGGGCAGCAGCGAACATTGCCAGCCAACTTCAAGATTCCGCTACTTTCAAAGCTAAGGGGCGTTTGTTGGATGTCGGGTGCGGCAGCGGTTTATATTTAAATCTGCTGGAGAGTTCTTATAAATTCGCGGTAGGTTTGGATAAATCTCCCGCGGCTCTAGCACAATTCCCCCGCAAAATCGAGAAGGCGCAACCGCTACGGGGCGATGCGCGGAATCTGCCCTTTGCGCCGGAAGTTTTTGGCGCAGCGTTGGCAAACCGCATGCTAAACCTGACCAGGGCTATTCACCGCGCCTTGAGCGAAATCCGGCGAGCATTGGCAGTGCAAGGCTTGTTGTTCATTGTGACCGCCGAACGGGAAGCAAACGCAACTTTGCGAAAAGCGCATGATGAGTCGCTAGTTGCGTGCGGCTTTCCTAAACGCTTTTATGCCCGCTCTAGCCCACCTGAACAGCGATTAGGACGCGAAAACGGCGAAAGGTGGTTGCGCGAAGCGGGATTTGAAGTGCGGCAGGTAGTTGATTACGAAAGGATAATTGCGCCTTTAACCTTAGCCGAAGGGCTAGAGTTATATGCCACCGGGTTACTATTCCAGCATTCAGCAGGCTTTGACGAACCGGGCATCGAACCGGAACGCTGGATAAAACTTTACCAAACGGTAGAAGCAAGGCTGGCAACTTTATTGGAGCAAGAGGGCAAGCTCGAAATCCGCGATGGCGCAACCCTTTTTACTGCCATAAAACCATTTTAAGCTTGTATAATTGTATTTCGCCCTAAATTTGCCGTCATTCATTACTTGATTTAAAAAGGGCTGTGGTAAAATAACGAATAGCTCGCCACTCCCTGCCAAATTCGTAAAAGTTGATTAATCGCTTTAAGAAAGGCTGTGGTAAAATGGATTTTATCGAACTAGCGATATGGTAGGCTAAATTAGCTCTACCAAAGCGGTTGGGTATTTTTCAATCTTCTACTATTCGACCTTTTTTGTGTGGAAACTCATTTCCAATTTTAGCCTGATTGGTAAATCTATTTTTAGCCGGGGAATATAGCGTGAGTGACACTAAAACAGGCGCAAGCCAGCGAACATCTTATCAAATCTCTGCCCGGCTTTATATGCTGGCAGGAACGCAGCAAGGGCGCGAATATCCTTTGGTTGACCGTAAAACCACAATCGGACGCGGTATCAATAATGATATTGTAATTTCCGACCCGCAAACCAGCCGCCGCCATGTTGAAATCATTTTTGAGAATGGAATTTATACCGCCATAGACCTAGGCAGCGCGAACGGGTTTTACGTTAACGAGCATCAAACCCAACGCGCTACACTAAAAGACGGCGATATTATTACCATTGGGCTGGTCAGGATGGCGTTTCGCACCACGCAAGGCGATTTGCCAATCCGCGATGTGCCACCCGCTTCTACCGGGATTAATATTCCGGTGATAGCGGCTACTGCTATTCTGCAAAGCGCACCGCCTTCTCCGATTGTTCCACCAACGCCAACCGAAGCCGCGTCTGCGCCCACGCCAATAGATGAGCGCGGTCTGGAGCAGATAGACTTGCGCGTTCGACAACTCACCGCAATTGGGCGCGACCGCACTGCCAACGAGATTGTGCTAGATAACCCCCAAGTTTCGCGCCGCCACGCCCAGCTTATCAATCAAAATAATTCCATCACCCTGAACGATTTGCGTAGCACAAATGGAACCTTTATCAATGGAAATCGAATAAGTGTACCAACAGTATTGAATGATGGCGATTTGGTAAATATCGGACCTTTTCGCTTTATGTTTTCGCAAGGTTTCCTGTATCGCAGCCAAGATGATGACAACATACGCATTGATGTGCTGAGCCTAAGCAAGCAAATCAACCCGGCTACTACGCTTCTGCACAATTGTACTTTTACAATTTTACCGCGTGAATTTGTGGCGATTGTAGGCGGTAGCGGCACCGGAAAATCTACCCTGATGGACGCAATAAGCGGGGTACGAATTGCCAATAAAGGGTCAGTGCTATACAACCGCGCCGAATATTACCCCCAAATGGAGGTATATCGTTCTGCCATTGGCTACGTGCCGCAGGATGATATTGTGCCAACCGAGTTGACGGTGGAGAGCGCTTTGAGATATGCCGCACGGCTGAGATTGCCGGAGGATACCAGCCCAGAGGAATTTAAAGAGCGGCTCGAGGATGTAATGGACGATTTGAGCCTTACCCAAAGGCGGGATACCCCGATTAATCTGTTGAGCGGTGGACAACGCAAACGAGTAAGCATAGCCGCAGAATTAATTAGCAAACCGAGCCTATTCTTTCTGGATGAGCCTACCAGCGGGTTAGATCCCGGTCTGGAAGGACGTATGATGCAAATGTTACGCAAGCTGGCGGATCAGGGACGCACCGTAGTGCTGATTACCCACGCTACCCAAAATGTGGAGCTTTGCGACCGGGTGCTGTTCCTTGCTAGAGGCGGCTATGTGGCTTTCTACGGAAAACCGACAGATGCGCTCTCTTATTTTGGCGTACAAAAATTCCCCGATATTTATACAAAGCTGGAGCAAGAACGCAGCCCCGAAGAGTGGGCGCAACTTTTCCAGCAATCCGCCTATTACAACCGAAATGTGGTATCGCGCTTGCGGGCAGTAGCAGGAGAGGCTAACAAATACGGCATCAACGTTGAGAATAACGTTTCGGTATCCGGTTTGATTAACCAAGTAGTACAAACAATGCCCAAAGTTTTGTTCCGTCATGCCAAAGTGCGGGTTTCAGCGTTAACCCAATATCTGATTCTCACGCGCCGCTATTTTGAAACCTTGCTGGCTGACCGCCGAAACCTAATAACCTTGTTGGCGCAAGCGCCTGTAATCGCTTTGCTGCTGGCGCTGGTCTTTAACCGAAACGATTGGGATTCCAGCGCCGGGGATTTCGGCAGCGCCAAATCACTGGTATTTATGATGACCATCGTAGCGGTCTGGTTCGGAACAAACAACGCCGCCCGCGAAATCGTCAAGGAAAACAGCATCTACCGGCGCGAAAGACGCATCGGGCTAAAACTCGCGCCCTATATATTTTCTAAGCTAACTGTGCAATTCCTACTGGTGTTAATCCAAACCTTGCTAATGATATTGATATTATGGTTGGGAATAGGCTTAAACAAGCCCTCTCTCGAATACCTGTTTTATATATTCCTGACGATGTTACTTACTGCCATGAGCGGAGTTACAATGGGGTTACTAATTAGCGCACTCAGCAAAAACAGCGACCGCGCCAATTATTTTGTGCCATTAATCCTGATTCCCCAAATTATTTTTAGCGGGGCAGTGGTAGCAATTGATAAAATAGGGGCAATTGGGCATGTAATATCCTCTGTAATGGTGGCACGTTGGGGCTATGAAGCCACTGGTTCGTTAGTTGGTCTGGATAACCTCCCTTCACCTAAAGTCAGGTTTTCGGGTCCCCCACCCGAATTTGCCGCCGATTTGGAAAGACTGTTCCGAGGTAGCCTGAAATATGACGCACCCGATTGGTATTTGATTCCCAAGCGTAATCTCGAATTTGATGTAAGTGTGTATCTGCGTTGGGGCATTATCGGTCTTATAATAGTAGTTAGCATTGCCCTGATATTCTTGTTTCAATATCGCAAGGATAGGGATTACAGTAAGTAACACGCATTACCGGGCTTATAGATGCCGGTTTGATTTACAAAATATAAATCAACTTGGACTATTTGAAAGGGGAAGCTATGCCTAAAGTAATTATTAATGGAAAGATGTATCCGGCAGAAGTTGGAGAAACAATATTAGAGGTGGCGCGTAGAAACGGGGCGCACATTGGCTTTGTTTGTGATGGGCAAGGCTACTGTGCAACATGTGAGTGCAAGGTTCTGGAAGGGGCTGAATTGCTCGACAAACCTACGCGCAACGAAAAAACTTGGCTTGCCAATAGGCTAGATGAAAATTATCGGCTAGGTTGCCAAACTCAAATTAAAGAGGAAGGTGAAATACAGGTGATTAGCCGTGCAGAAATCCTGCGACGACAATTCATCTATTCTTTCGCCCCACCCGTCGGGCAATCGCGCCTAAAAAATACCCAGCAATTGGTTGGCAGCCTGACAGAAATCACTACCGGGCTTTTGAAGCATGCGCCATCCAGCGTACCGGGCTTAATCCGGGAAGTTGGTCCTTTCCGCTTTGCATTTCCGTGGCGTAGCGTAAGTGGCGTGCTAGGAGATCTGGTCAAGGTTATAAATAATAGCGGTTCAGGCTCTAAGCTTAGCGCCTTACCGGAATCAAGAAACACTAATGTAAAAATTATAGTGGAAACGGTAAAACCAGCTGAGCTACCAACCCCGGTTCAGGTTGCGCCTACGCCTCCCCCACCTGCCCCTGTGGCGAAAGTGGAAGCCCCAGCCCCGGTTCAGGTTGCGCCTACCCCTCCTCCACCCGCTCCGAAATTCGAGCGGGATAATCTGCAAAAACTTGAGGGAATCGGTCCTAGAATTTCCAGCG
>Ga0194047_10001580_pt1 | contig 13740 bp, 16 predicted proteins | sample JunL225m_MetaG_2_FD_160070 | JGI IMG/M metagenome (GOLD analysis project Ga0194047, IMG submission 160070) | Anoxic zone freshwater microbial communities from boreal shield lake in IISD Experimental Lakes Area, Ontario, Canada - Jun2016-L221-5m | ecosystem: Environmental > Aquatic > Freshwater...
GGGCAGTGGCCCGTACACATATGGAGGCATTGATCTAGCATGGCGCGTTATCATGGCCCCGTTGGGAAAATTAGCCGCCGCCTTGGCATCGGTATTACCGAGAAGGGGCAGCGCATTCTAAATAAGCGCTCGTACCCGCCAGGTCAACACGGCCCGAATGCACGGCGCCGCCAGGTGTCGGACTACGGGCTCCAGCTGCTGGAGAAGCAGAAAGTCAAGTTTATGTACGGCGTGCTGGAGCGACAGTTCCGGCGGGTGTTTGAGCAAGCGTCGCGGCGCAGCGGTGTCACTGGCGAGTACCTGCTTAGCCTGCTGGAGCGGCGGCTCGACAACGTCGTCTATCGGCTGGGGATTGGCACCACGCGGGCGCAGGCCCGGCAGCTGGTGACTCACGGCCACATTATGGTCGATGGCCGCAAGACGAACATCCCCTCTTACACGCTGAAGGTTGGCCAAGTAATCACGGTGCGCGCTGAGAGTCGAAAGCGCGCCTACTTTAAGAATCTGATCGACAGCGGTGATCTAACCAAGTATCGGGCGCCCGACTGGCTGCGCCTCAGCGCCAATGATCTCTCCGGCACGATTGTCGCGCTGCCGCGCCGCGAAGACGCCGAGGCTGGGATTAACGAGCAGCTGATCGTTGAGTTCTACAGCCGGTAAGAGCTCTTGCGGATGGTAGGTTGCAGATGGTCGATTGTAGAACTCTCTGCAATCTACCGTCTGCGATCTGAAATCCTCAAAGCTTCAAGGAGGCTTTCCGTGCTTGATATCGCCATGCCAAAAATAGAGGTTGTGCAGGCGGCTGAGAACTATGGGCGCTTCAAGATCGAGCCGCTCGACCCGGGGTACGGCCACACGCTGGGCAATGCGCTGCGCCGCGTGCTGCTCTCGTCCATCCCCGGATCGGCGATCACGAAGATAAAGATCGATGGAGTGTTTCACGAGTTCTCGACCATTGAGGGCGTAAAAGAAGACGTTACCGAGATTGTGCTCAATATCAAAGGCGTCCGGCTGCGCTCCTACGCCGAGCGACCGGTGAAAGTGCTGCTCACAAAGCGCGGGCCTGGCATCGTCACCGCCGCCGACATCGACGCGCCCAGCAATATCGAGCTGGTGAACCCGAAGCACTATATCTGTACGCTCGACTCGGACACCGCCCGGCTTGAGATCGAGATGACGGTCGAGCGCGGCCGGGGCTATGTCTCGGCCGACCAGCGCGATGTGCTGCCGATCGGTGAGATCCCGGTCGATGCAATCTTCACCCCAGTACCTCGGGTGAACTATGTGGTCGAGAATACGCGCATCGGCCAGGCCACTGACTTCGACCGGCTGCTCCTTGAGATCTGGACGGACGGCACGGTGAAGCCGGGCGACGCCCTGAGCCACGCGGCACAGGTGCTGGTACAGTATAGCCAGACGATCGCTGACTTCAACCGCCTCGCCGTCGAAGAGGAAGAACTGCCGGCACCAAGCGGGATGGCGATTCCAGCGGACATCTACGATACGCCGATTGAAGATCTGGATCTGTCGACCCGCACCTACAACTGCCTGAAGCGCGCCGACATCACGAAGGTGGGGCAGGTGCTCCAGATGGATGAGAAGGCGCTGCTCTCGGTGCGTAACCTGGGGCAGAAATCGATGGAGGAGATTCGCGATCGGCTCGTCGAGCGCGGCTACATCTCACGGCCGGTGGGCGGCACGAACAGCGAGGGCGAGGCTGCGGCCCTTGAGCCGGCCAGCGCAGAGTAGAGGAACCGGAAAACTAGCGCTTGGCAGCAGGCGGGGCGGCTACGCCGCCCCGCCAATGGCCGGAGCCTGATAAGGATAGGACAATGCGACACCGACACGCAGGAAAATTGCTCAGTCGCTCGTATGAGCATCGCAAGGCGCTCTACCGCAACCTGATGATCGCCCTAATCGATCATCGCCGGATCCAGACGACTCTGGCCAAGGCAAAGGCTGTGCAGCCGGAGATCGAGCGGCTGATCACCATCGCCCGCGAGGACACACCGCACGCGCGCCAGATGGCGCTCTCGAAGCTGGACAGCAAGATCGCAATGCGCAAGCTGTTCACCTTTGCGCCGCAGGACTACTCTGGGCGCAACGGCGGATACACGCGCATCACAAAGATCGGCCCACGGCTCGGCGACGGTGCCGAGATGGCGCTGATCGAACTGGTTTAGCGGTATCCATGCGAAACGTCGCTCTGCGCCTGGCCTATGATGGTACCGACTTTGTCGGCTCACAGTATCAGAACCAGGGGCGCTCTGTGCAGGGCGCGCTAGAGCAGGCGTGGGAGGAATTGACCCAGGAGCGGCGGAGAGTCACCCTCGCTGGGCGCACTGACGCTGGGGTTCACGCCGCCGGGCAAGTGGCTAACTTTCTTACGGAGACAACCCACTCGCCGAAGACTATCCTACGCGGGATGAACGCGAAGCTGCCGGAAGATGTGGCGATCCAGGCCGTGCGTGATGTCGGGCCAGACTTCCACGCGCGGCACTCGGCCAACCGGAGGGCCTACCGCTACCTGATCGATAATAATGACGCCTGGCTGCCAACGCTTCGCAACTATGTGCTGTATGTTGAGCAGAAGCTCGATGTGGCGGCAATGGCGGAAGCCCTGCCGCATCTGGAGGGGACGCACGACTTCACGTCGTTCTCGGCCCTCGTGCCCGACCAGCGCTCTACCGTGCGAACCTGCTACACAGCGCGGCTGAGCGAGATCGAGCTGTTCGGCAGGCGGCTGATCGCAATCGACCTGGCTGCAAATGCCTTCCTACAACATATGGTACGGGTCATCGTCGGGACGGCGCTGCTGGTTGGCCGCCGGAAGATCAGCCCCGAGGGTTTTCGCGATATTCTGGAGGGGCGAGATCGCAAGGCCGCCGGGCCAACCACCGTCGCCCACGGGCTCACCCTTGTGTCGGTCGGCTACCCGATCGGCACACTACGCTGGGAGGACGAGAGCGTCGGCGCGGCCGAAGCTCCAGCAGGCAGATGAAGATCTGCCGACATATAACGGCTTTTGCTGTCGGTTGGGCCGTGGTGCGGCGCGGCCGGCAACCAGACACGACACAAGGATAGCAGCAGTGAAGACCTACCATCAGACGCATTCCGAAGTCCAGCGCGACTGGCTGTTGGTCGATGCCGAGGACCAAGTTGTCGGCCGGCTCGCCACGCAGATCGCAACGCTCCTGCGCGGCAAGCATAAGCCGACCTTCACGCCCTCGCTGGATAACGGCGACTTCGTGATTGTGGTGAACGCCGAGAAGATCAAGATCATGGGCCGCAAGGCCGACCAGAAGGTCTACTATCACCACACCGGCTACCCGGGCGGGATCAAGGCCACGCCCTACAAGATGATGCTCTCCAAGCACCCCGATCGCATCCTGCGCATCGCCGTGAAGGGGATGCTGCCCAAGAACCGTATGGGCCGCCACCTGATGGCGAAACTGCGGATCTACGCCGGCCCGAGCCACCCGCACGCCGCGCAGCAGCCGAAGGTCTGGACGCCGCGCTAAAGGTATAGGGAAGGGGTTTAGCGGAGGCATCGCCTCACCCTAGCCCCTCACCAAGTAAGGAGATAGCTTGATGGAAGCGAAGCGCTACTACCAGGGCACCGGGCGGCGGAAGACGTCGGTCGCGCGAGTGCGCCTGTTCCCCGGCAGCGGGGAGTTCGTGGTGAACGGTCGGAACACAGAGGACTACTTTGGGATGCGCGACCTGCTCCAGCGCAATATTCGCCACCCGCTGGCGATCACGAATAATCTAAGCAGCTTCAATGTGCTGGTGAAGGTACGCGGCGGCGGCGTGGCCAGCCAGGCCGGCGCGGTGCGCCACGGTATCGCCCGCGCACTGCTGGATCTCGATGGAGACCTGCGGGCGGTGCTGAAGAAGGCCGGCTTCCTTACGCGCGACCCGCGTATGAAGGAGCGCAAGAAGGTTGGCCTGAAGCGCGCGCGCAAGGCACCGCAGTACACCAAGCGCTAGGTTCGCCAGAGGCAGCCGCTTAACAATTATAACGTCACCTCCCGGTGGAGGTGTGGGGGCGGCAAAGCCGCCCCCACGGTTTATTGTCTGGTGGTTTGGGCGGCTTTGCCGCCCAAACCACCAGACAAGAGTCTGGTATGCGCGTTATCACCGGTAAGGCCAAAGGTCATTCGCTGAAGGCCCCCAAAGGCCTGGGCACGCGACCGATGCTCGATAAGGTCAAGGGGGCGCTCTTCTCGATCTTAGAGGGCTATGGGCCGATCCGCGGGCGTGTGCTCGACCTCTATGCGGGGACGGGTTCGCTGGGCATTGAGTGCCTCTCGCGAGGTGCCAGCGCGGCCGACTTTGTCGAGCAGAGCGCCCACGTGTGCACGATTATTGGCGACAATCTGCGCCACACGAAGCTCGACGGGATCGCCAAGGTACACTGTATACCGGTAGATCGCTTTTTACAGGGGCAGCGGGGCGTGGGGCACTATGATATAATTGTGATGGATCCACCCTACGCTGACCCACAGATCGAGCACACGATCACAGCGGTAGCGACGGCAGATATCGGCCACCCCGGCAGCCTACTGATCGTCGGGCACTCAGCACGAGTTACGCTGGCAGATAGCTACCCACCGCTGACGCGGATCAAGTTTCGTCGCCATGGGGACTCTTGCTTCTCGATCTTTGAGCTTGGCGATGGCGCGGAGGCCGAAGTGACGTAGCGGCTCCTCTCCTGTGCAGGTGCCTCTTCGGGCCGACAGCGGCCCCGCAGAACCCAACTCTATGCGTATCGCTGTGTACCCCGGCAGCTTCGACCCTGTCACCTACGCGCACCTGGATATCGCCACGCGGGCGCGCCGGGTGTTCGACTGCGTAGTAATGAGCGTCTTCGACCGACCGAAGAAGAACCTGCTCTTCAGCACCGAAGAGCGCCTGGATCTGCTGCGCGAGGCTACACAGCATATGCCTGGGGTTGAGGCAGCTAGTTACAGCGTGCTCACGGTAGACTTCGCGCGCACGATCGGTGCCTGTGCTCTCGTGCGCGGGCTGCGGACGGTCAGTGACTTCGAGACCGAGTTTCAGATGGCGCAGATCAACCAGTCGATCAACGCGGAGATCGAGGTGGTGCTGCTAGCGGCCAGCATGAAGTACGGATGCGTCAGCTCAAGCGCCGTGCGCGAGATGGCTGGATTGGGCCGCGACCCTGTGGAATTTGCGCCGCCGCACGTGGTCGCGGCGCTGCGCCAGAAGTTCGCGCAAAGGGGGTGACGGCCATCGAACTGGACGATTTGATCGACGAGGTGGAGGACGCGCTGGCTGCGGGCCGGCGGGTGCCGTTTAGCGGTCGCCTGCTAGTCGATGAGGAGCGCATTCTAGACATCATCGATCGGATGCGGGTCGCCATCCCCGAAGAGCAGAAGCGGGCGCGGCGGATCATCCAGGAGCAGGAGCGTCTGATCGCCGAGGCCCAGGCGCGGCTGCAGCAGGTGCTCGATGAGCGCGGCCTGCTGGAGGCGATCGATGCGGAACGCACGCGGCTGCTCCAGCAGGCCGAGCACGAGGCCACACAGGTACGCGCCGGTGCCGATGAATACGCGCGACAGGTGCTTGAGGAGCTCGACGAACGGCTGATGAAGCTAGTGACAAGTGTGCGCAATGGGCTGAACACCCTCGGCAACGAGGCGCCCGCAGCCGAGCGGTAGGCGGCAGTGCTCGACGCGCTTGACAATAGCAAGGCCCCTGGCCTATAATGCAGCGTTTGTAGCGCTTGGACGCAGCGCAGTATACGGATATGTCAACCATCAAGTTTAACGTTGCGCAGCTGCTGCGCGAGATGATCGGCGGGCGGCGCGACTACACGTTCGCTGAGGAGGCGCTGCCGCTCGATGATCAGCTGGTGCTGCGCGGGATCAGCGGCGATGTGCGCTTCATCCGCACCGCTACTGGGGTCTACGCCCACGTGCGAGCACGAGGGACCGTAGAGATGATCTGTGTGCGCTCGCTGGATTCGTTCGACCACCCGGTCAGGCTTGATTTCAGCGACGAATTCCACTCGGTTGTGGATGTGATGAATGGCGAGGGGCTACCTGAGCCGGCCGAGGACGACCCATACCTGCTCAATGAGCTGCATATGGCCGACATCGGCGACGCGATCCGGGACTACACGCTACTGGAGCTGCCGATCAACCCGGTCAGCCCGGCGTACCGCGACAAGCCGGTGAGCTATACGGTTCAGTCCGATGGCATCGATGATGAGCAGACCGACGATATTGTGGACAGCCGGTTCGAGGCACTAAAGGCCTGGGCGGCACAGCAGAACAATAAGCAGAGCAGGAGTTAAGAATCTCATGGGTGCACTACCAAAACGAAAAGTGTCGCGCCACCGCCGTGGCAACCGTCGCCAGCACTTGGCGCTCAGCGCGCCAACACTGGTGACCTGCCCAAAGTGCGGCAATCTGATGCGCGCCCACTTCGTATGTCAGGACTGCGGCACCTACAAAGGCCGCCAGGTGATCGCCATCGCCGACAAGACAGCCGATAACCGCTAAGGCCCAGGCCTCGTGCGGTAACGTGATGGCGAGGGGGGCGGCGGCACGGTGAGAGCACCGGCCGACCGCCCCTTCTATGTAGTGAAAGGCGGCGAAGGAGTGAGCAGCTCACGCTATGCGGCGATCATCGGCTGGGGCATGGCCGTGCCGGAGCAGGTGGTCACCAACGCGGATCTGGCCCAGAGGATCGACACCTCCGACGAGTGGATCCGCTCGCGCACCGGGATCGCCGAGCGCCGGGTCGCCGGGCCGGGCGTGTTCACATCGACCCTGGCGACGATCGCCGGCCGCGAGGCCATGGAGCGTGCCGGCGTATCGCCGGCCGACATCGACATGGTGATCGTGGCCACCTGCACGCCCGACCGACCGTTCCCGGCGACGGCCTGCGCGGTTCAGGCGAACCTCGGCATCACCCGCGCGCCGGCCTTCGACATCGCCGCTGCCTGTAGCGGGTTTGTCTACGGGATAAGCGTGGCCACCGGGATGATCAAGAGCGGCATGAGCCGCCGCCTGCTGCTGATCGCCGCCGATATCTTCACCCACCTGATCGACTGGGACGACCGCAACACCTGTGTGCTCTTTGGCGACGGGGCCGGGGCAGTGGTGCTCCAGGCCACCGATGAGCGCCTAGGCCTGCTCAGCACACTGATCGGAGCCGCCGGCGAGGGTGAGACAATGATGGCGGTCGACGCCGGGGGCACTCGTATGCCAGCCACTCCTGATATCCTGGCGCAGGGGAGGCAATACGTGTACATGAACGGTCGCGAGATCTTCAAGCACGCGGTGCGCGAGATGTGTGACTCGGCTATGCGCGCGCTGGGAGAGGCCGGGCTGAGCTTGAGCGATATCAGCCTGATCATCCCACACCAGGCCAATGTGCGGATCATCGAGGCCGTGACAAAGCGGCTTGAGTTGCCCGCCGAACGGGTGGTGGTCAACATCGACCGTTACGGGAACACCTCGGCCGCCTCGATACCGATCGCCCTGTACGAGGCAGTGCAGCAGGGCCGGGTGAAGGATGGCGACTACCTATTGCTGACCGCATTTGGCGGCGGGCTAACCTGGGGCTCGGCGGTGATACGTTGGGGCAGGCCGTGACTGGCATAGTGAAACACGAGACTATGAGCATCGCATGGGTATTTCCGGGCCAGGGCTCGCAGGCCATCGGCATGGGCCACGACATCTATGAGCACTTCTCTGTAGCCCGTGCCATCTTTGACCAGGCCGATGATCTGCTGAATCTGCCGCTACGCAGCCTGTGCTTCGAGGGGCCGGAGGCGGATCTGATCGCGACCGAGAACACACAGCCGGCGCTGCTGACGGTCAGCACGGCCCTGGTGCGGGTGCTAGAGGATCTCGGCGGAGCGGGGCTGGCCCGTCCACTGGCGGTGGCTGGACACAGCCTCGGCGAGTACTCGGCGCTGGTCGCCGGGGGTGCGCTCGACTTCCCCACCGCTCTGCGGCTGGTGCGTCGGCGCGGCGAGCTGATGGCCGAGGCCCACGAGGGTAGCATGGCCGCTGTGATCGGCCTGGCCCAGGAGATCCTTGAGGAGATCTGCCTGGACATCAACGCTGCCCCTCAGGGCGACGCGAGCGCGGCTCACAGCACCGTGGTGGTGGCGAACTATAACGCCCCCGACCAGCTTGTAATTAGCGGAAGCACACTGGCAGTAGAGCGCGCCTCGCTGCAAGCGAAGGAGCGCGGGGCAAAGCGGGTGCTGCCGCTGAAAGTGAGCGCCGCATTCCACTCACCGCTGATGATCTACGCCGCCGAGAGCATGGCCCACGAGCTGGAGCGCGCCGATGTACGCGACCTGGACGTGCCGCTGATCGCAAATGTGACGGCCCAGGAGCTGCGCGGGGCCGACGAGGTGCGGCGCGAGGCGGTGGCTCAGGTCGTGGCCCCCGTGCGCTGGATCGCCTCGGTTCAGGCAATGGTGGCAATGGGGTGCACAACCTTTGTGGAGATCGGATCGGGCAAAGTGCTTACCGGCCTTATTCGACGCATCGCACCTCAAGTACGAACAGTGACGATTAGCACTGCGGCAGATGTGCGGGCGTTCGTAGCAGAGAACAGCTGATGTTGCTTCAAGATCAGGTTGCAATAGTCACCGGCGCGTCGCGCGGGATCGGTCGCGCGGTGGCCGTCGATCTGGCCCGTCAGGGGGCCAGCGTGCTGATCAACTATCAGCGCAACGCGACAGCAGCCGAGGAGGTGGTGGCGGACATCCGCCAGGCTGGCGGCGACGCGCTGGCGCACCGCGCGGATGTGAGCGATGAGTCTGAAGTAGCGGGCATCATTGAGGCGACCCTCTCACACTGGGGCCGCCTCGATATCTTGGTATGCAACGCCGGGGCCACCGTCGACGCCCCGCTGATGCGGCTCAAGCCCGAGCAATGGCATCATGTGATCGAGACAGACCTGACCTCGGCGTTCCTCTGCTGTCGGGCAGCCCTGCCCGCGATGCGCAGCCGTCAGTACGGTCGAATCATCACGATGGGTTCGCTGGCTGGCCTAGCCGGGAATGTCGGGCAGACGAGCTACGCTGCGGCGAAGGCCGGCCTGGTGGGACTGACGCGGGCGCTGGCGCGCGAGGTAGCTGCAGAGGGGATCACCGCGAACGTAGTTGCGCCAGCCTATATCGATACCGACTTCATTGAAAATGTCTCGCCGGCGATCCGGGAGTGGGCGATCAACACAATTGCGATGCGCCGATTCGGCACGACCGACGAGGTTGCAGCCGCCGTGAGCTTTCTGGCCTCACCACGATCTTCATATATCACTGGGCATGTGCTGACGCTCGATGGCGGGTGGGTCATGCCTTAGGAGGGCGCGATGGATTTCACGGGGCAAGTAGCGATCATCACCGGTGGATCGCGCGGGATCGGACGAGCAGTGGTGTGTGATCTCGCCCGCCGAGGAGCGAAGGTGCTATTTTGCTACCGTGAGCGTGGGGAAGCTGCGGCCGAGACTCTGGCGATAGTGCATAATGCCGGCGGCGTAGCAGAGGCGGTTCAGGCAGATGTGTCCGACCCGACGACGGGGACCGCGCTCGTGCAGGCTGCTCTGGAGCGCTGGGGGCGGCTGGACATCCTGGTGAACTGCGCTGGCCACGTAGGCTATGGCCCGATGGAGGACATGAGCACCGCCCGCTGGCGCAATGTGATCGCCACAAACCTGACGGGCGTGTATCATACCTGCCGGGCGGCCCTACGGCCAATGATGCAGCGGCGCTACGGCCGGATCATCAATCTCTCGGCGCTCCACGCCAGCGGCGGGTTCCCTGGCCAGGCCGACTACTCAGCGGCCACCGCAGGCGTCCAGGGCTTCACACGCTCGCTGGCCCGCGAGGCGGCCGCGTGGTCAATCACGGTGAACTCGGTGGCGCCGGGCTTTGTGGAGACCGAGATGCTTGACGTGATACCTGGCGAGATACGGGCATGGGGGGAGGGAATTATCGCCATGCGTCGTACCGGGCGCCCTGAGGAGGTGGCGGCAGCAGTAGTCTTCTTGGCCTCCTCGATGGCCTCGTACATCACTGGGCACACCCTGGCTGTCGATGGCGGATGGCGAATGGCTGGGTAGCAGCACACGCAAAGAGGGGCCGTAGGCGATCCTGCCTACGGCCCCTCTTCGCACGTTACTTTTGGATTTTCCTACCTTACTTTTACTGGTCTTGCTACGTCCGTCCGAAGTCAGTCGTCGTCCATCCGCTGAGCGTACAGGGATTCCGTCTTCCGAGCGTACAAGCTTGACACCTCAAGAGACCAGTCCGACCGTTTGTGTTCCCTGCCCGCCTATTCATCCGCTGCTTACCCCTCCAGCTGCCCTCCAATCAGCGTGGCTGCCGTCTCTCCTGCCTTGCGGCGGTGTGTCGGCAATCGCTGTGTCAGCTTTTGCTTTTGGGTGTGGCTCCGATTCTCTGCGTAGGATTCTTGTTATGTTCCTTACGCTATGAGCTTCGCGTTGGAGGCGGCCATCCTGCTCGCACAGCATCCGATCGCTACATCAGCGATCCGGCGCTTGTCTGTTAGTCTCCCTGGCTAGGCCACGCCCGCCATTTCCCCTAACGTACGCCTCGTCACTGTAAATTACTTACAGTAGAGCCTAGCGCTAGCAGTTTGGTCACACATGTTCGGCTGTACAGGTTCACTAGTCGGGTGCTGTTCTCTTGAGGCTTCGTGGCTATAATAGCACTGAGATGCCCCAAAATCAAGTAGTTTATCGCAAGTTAACGATGATGGGGCAAGATCGGCGGGTGACCCGGTGATCTAGCGCGGCGCAATGCCAGAAACGCAATTGGCTATAATGATTTTTAGTGTAAAGGATTCTTTACACCATCCGCAACGACGCGCTCGGCGACAGCTTTGCCGGAGAGCAACACCAGCGGGATGCCCCCGCCGGGGTGAGTACCGCCGCCGACGAAGTAGAGATCACGCAGGCCGCGAGCGCGCAAAGGCGGGCGCATAAAGGCCGAGAAGGGGTTATTCGAGGAGAGGCCGTAGATCGCGCCGCCGGCAGCGTTATAACGGCCCTGGATATCTTCCGGAGTCCAGATCTGCTGGTAGACAATATGCTGGCGCAGGTTGTCCAGGCCCATGCGCTCCAGCTTCGCCAGCACCACATCACGGTAGGGGGCGGCCTCTCGCGCCCAGCTGACCCGCGACCCCAGACCGGGCGCATTAACCAGAACGAAGAGGTTCATATGGCCGGACGGGGCGTGCCCAGGGTCGATCAGACAGGTTGTGGCCACATACACCGTGGGGTCAACAGCAGGCACGCCCTTCTGGAAGATCGCCTGGAACTCGCGGGGGTAGTCGGCGCTGAAGAAGATATTGTGGTGTGCCAGCTGCGCATAGGTGCGATCCACGCCCAGAAAGAGCACATAGCCGCTACAGGAGGGCTCCAGACGGGCGAGGCGGCGCGCGGTGCGCCCATGGCCAGGCACGAGGGCCGCGAAGGCGTAGCGCGGGTCTGCGTTGACGATCACGCGGGCGGCGGGGATACGCTCGCCGCACTCCAGGCGTACTCCACGGGCGGCCCCGCCCTCAAGCAGCACCTCGGCCACGGCGGCACTGGTGCGCACCTGCACGCCCAGCTCATCGGCGAGGCGCAGCAGAGCTCGGCCCAACTCGTACATCCCGCCGCGCACATACCAGCCGCCCTCGGCAAACTCGATGTAGGCGATCACATTGAAGGTGGCCGGAGAGAGGTAGGGCGACGAGCCATTGTAGGTGGCGTAGCGGTTGAAGATCTGGCGCAGGTAGGGGCTACGGAAGTAGGCGCGCACCGCCGTATCCACGCTACGCAGCGAGTCGATCTGCGGGCCGTCGCGCAGCAGCCGAGGGGTGAGCAGCTCGGATATTCCGTCGAAGGGCTTGAGCAGGAAGTTGTCGGCCACAGCGGCGTAGATCCGCGCGCTATAGGCGAGGAAGCGGAAGAGGCCGGGGACATCGCGCGGGCTGATCCGCTCGACCTCCTGAATGAGCTGGGGCAGACGCTGCCAGGCGTGGAAGCAGGTACCATCGGGCCAGGTGTAGCGGCAGGTCGGCTCGATCTGGTCGAGGCTGAGGTAATCCTCCAGGCGGCGACCTGCGGTGGCGAAAAGCTCGCGGATGACCCAGGGCATGGTCAGCAGCGAGGGGCCGGTGTCGAAGGTGTAGCCCTGCTCGTGCACGAGGTTAAGCTTGCCGCCGACACGCTCATTCTTCTCAAGCATCAGGACGGAGTGGCCGGCCGCGGCCAGGCGAATAGCGGCGGCCAGGCCGCCGAGGCCGGCACCAACGATGATTGTCTGATCATTCACGGGGATCACACACATACGTAAGGGCGCAGCAGCAGCCTGGCCGACAGGGCATACGCCATCGACCGAGTGGCTGCTGCGCCCTTACAAGGATTACCAGCTCTTTTTCTGCCCCGGGAGCTGGGTGCCGAAAATGCTGGGCGGGAGCTTGAATCCGTGGGCCTCAAGGCGCGGGGTGAAGCGCGGGCGCACGCCCGAGGGGCGCATCTCGCACAGGATCTTGCCCTCGGGCGACTTGCCAAGCATCTCCAGCTTAAAGATATCCTGGAGCACCACCGTGTCGCCCTCCATGCCCTGCACCTCGGTGATGTAGGAGACCTTGCGCTGACCGTCATCGAGGCGGGTCTGCTGGACGATTACATCGATGGCCGCAGCGATCTGGTCGCGGATAACCCTAAGGGGCAGATCCATACCGGCCATCATCGACATCGTCTCCATACGGGCAAGGGCATCGCGGGGGGTGTTGGCGTGGAGCGTGGTGAGCGAGCCATCGTGGCCAGTGTTCATGGCCTGGAGCATATCGAGGGTCTCGCCACCACGGCACTCGCCGATCACCACGCGCTCGGGGCGCATACGCAGCGAGTTCTTCACCAGGTCGCGGATGGCCACAAGGCCGCTGCCGTCCACCTCGGCGGGCTTCGCCTCTAGGCGCACCACATGATCCTGGGCGAGCTGGAGCTCGGCGCTATCCTCGATAGTGACGATGCGCTCGTCCTCGGGGATAAAGTTGGAGAGCACATTGAGCAGCGTGGTCTTACCAGAGCCGGTGCCGCCGGAGACGACGATATTGAGCCGGCTGATCACACAGGCGCGCAGGAACTCGCCCATCTCGGGGCTCATCGAGCCAAAGCGAATGAGGTCATCGACCTTAAGCTTATTCTTCGAGAACTTGCGGATGGTGAGGGTAGAGCCATCGATAGCGCAGGGCGGGATGATCGCGTTGACGCGGGAGCCATCGGGGAGGCGGGCGTCGACCATCGGCCACTTACGGTCGATGCGGCGGCCGAGCGGGCGGATGATTCGGTCAATCACCTTGAGCACGTGCTCGTCGTTGGCGAAGCGCACAGGGGTGAGGCGGAGTTTGCCCTTCTGCTCGACGTAGACCTGGTTAGGGCCGTTGACCATCACCTCAGAGACCGTATCGTCGTTGAGGAGCTGCTGGATGGGGCCGAAGCCCATCAACTCATCGCAGACCATGGTGAACATCTGCTTGACGGCGGAGTCGGGGAGGCTGACGCCGGCCTGCTGATAGGTGCGGGCGAAGCGCTCCTGAAGCAGCTTCTCGCTCTCGGGGGATCGTTTGAGCTCGCTCTGGTTGCCGAGGGAGGCCTGGATGCGATCGACGATCCAGAGGGACAGCTCAAGCATGCGCTGGGGGTCGGTAGCGGGGACAGAGTCTTGCACCA
>Ga0194047_10001581_pt1 | contig 13736 bp, 13 predicted proteins | sample JunL225m_MetaG_2_FD_160070 | JGI IMG/M metagenome (GOLD analysis project Ga0194047, IMG submission 160070) | Anoxic zone freshwater microbial communities from boreal shield lake in IISD Experimental Lakes Area, Ontario, Canada - Jun2016-L221-5m | ecosystem: Environmental > Aquatic > Freshwater...
TTTATTGTGAACAAAACAGTAAATTAGCCTTACCAAAAACAACATGGAAGAACAATTCTTACGTTGCTATCATCCTAGCACGAGCTTAAAGGCTCATCGAACTGTACAGCATAATGTAAGAAGAGGGAGGCAGGGATAAGCGTGTTAGAAAAGCTTATTGCTTATTGGGTTTGACTATCTTATTCTGCCCCCTGTTCTTTCAGAATATTAATGGCAAATGCAAGGATAAATTTATTGAATTGTAAACATAGGATGGGGTTTGGCGCAAGCCTAAATTTATTATAACTTGTAACAACACTTAACTAGCCGGCCTGACGCCAAGCCCTGTTCGTTGTGCGTCATGCTAACATTGATGCAGGTTCTTTTCTGAAATCTAACTTCTCTGTGTGACAAAACGAATTAACTTGAATGATAAAATATGAAAAAAGTATTGCTCTTACTTATCTTAATCATCAACATGATGACGGTCTTAGCCCAAAGTGGATTCAATTATTATAAAGACTCCATTAAAAATGGTTCTTCTAATGAAAAAGCATTTACTTATTTTAAAAAAGCATACTACGACTGTATTTGGAAGTGGACGACAGCGGGTGCTGATAGTGCTGAGTATTATTTAAAGCTTGCTATACAAGAAGATTCCAATTATACCGCAGCTTATGCTTTTCTTGCTCATGTATATCAATTTAAAACTTATAACCCACAAGATTTTGATAAGTATTTCGCATTGGAAAAAAAATATGCTGAAAAAGCGATGAGCTTTAATTCACAAACTGGAGATGCTTATTCTGTTATGGCTGATGTAGCATGGACAAAACATGATACAGTACAGACATTAAGTCTCTTGAGAAATGCAATTGCAAGAGAACCGGACAATGTTGGAAATTATCTCTGGATTGCTGTAAGATTTACACAAATGGGTAAGGCTGATGACAGCGCTGTCTATTATTTGCATAGGTTACTTCAATATGACCCCGAATACGGGCAGGCTTTTATGAAACTTGGAAACATCTACAATTGGAACAAACATGATTTTGACAGTGCTAAATTTTATTACCGTAAAGCCATTGAACACTATAACACAATTAAGCCGAGGGATAACAGAATGATGGGCGGCTATTATTCGCTTGCAGATGTCTATTATAAAGAGGAGAAATATGACTCAGCCACTTATTACTACAAGGTTTATCTGCAGGAAATGGAACCATCTGACATGTACGTAAGAGAACAGTTTCTAAGTTTAACATACAAAGCATTATATAACTGCCAGCAGCTATTATCAAGTAAATACCTTAACCTATTTCTCACACTGAATAAGCAGCGCATAGCAAAAGATCCAAATAATACAGCTCTCTTAATACAAACTTTAGAAGAAAATTATATGAGTATTGAACAGGATTCGGTATATGAAAAATATGCATTGCCTTTGGCAAAACATATACAAACAATTCAATCACTTGACCCGTATTTAAAGACCTTTGCAGTTGTTGACGAATTTGTTATCTTGAAAAAACTCAAAAGAAACGATGAAGCCATTAAAGTTCTTGAATTATACAATGCAAAGAATCCAAAAGAACCCTACATACTTTTTGAATTGGCACTGGAAAAAATTCTTGCGAACAATAAAGCTGCAGGTTTTGCTTACCTGAATAAAGCAAAACAAAATTTAAACGCAGTTTTTACGAAAGCAGTTTTTATAGACCAATTAAACAATCCGGATTTTGACAAAGTGAGGGACACACCTGAATTTAAAAAACTAAAGGAATAAACTTGTGACATAAGCACGAACGCACAACAAAAGGTTTTGTGCAATTGGGGCTGGACGTTGTAGCAATCATCGGCAGTGCATATCCAAGCTTTGGTTTCGGCGGACGTAATTCTGCCGGGCAGTAGTTCTAAACTTCGGCTTTTAGTTATAAATTTAGCTTCAGTTCCGGGCGGACAGTTGGTCAATTCCCCAACTGCACAAAGCCTCGGCCGTTGTACGCTATACTATCGTAGAGCCCTAAAATTTGTAACGACCTTAACTATTTAAGATTTACTTTACAGTTATTATATCCGCTTGTTTTATCAATCAATAACTAAAACTTCTTTTATGAAAACTCAAATCATTTTTTCCAGACCAATTTACAATGGACTTTTTTGGGGTATTGTTGGTGGCATCGCTCTTATTTTAGTTCCTTTTTTAACCAATAGTGGACTTCTTCAAATTACTCCATATCTATTTATTTTATGTGGAGCAGTATTAACAATAAAATATTCGACTAAGCCAACTATAAATTTTTCCGACTTATTTCTTAGTGACTTTTTAGCATTTATCATAATGTCGTTTATTTTATACTTCTATGTTATAAATTTTGAAAACCCTCATTCAGGTATAACATTCTTAGGTCACTTATGGAGATTTGGACTTGTTTTCGGATTAGGTATTAGCTCCAGTTTACTTATTTCATTTATTGCAAAACCTACACGGTAAGTACAGCGTACAACATCAGGTTTGGCGCAAGCCTAAATTTATTATAACTTGTAACAACACTTAACTAGCCGGCCTGACGCCAAGCCCTGTTCGTTATAGGCAAGCCATATGAACATTATACTCCGAATCGAAAAATAAAAATATATAAAAAATGAATGGAATAATATTAGACAAAATGCAAGAAAATGGAGGGACTTGCTATTTAACCAAAATAACCCTCTCTGACTTTGTCACTTCACTACCGTTGGGCTATCAGGACTATGAAGTTCAAAGGGAAATTGTTACTAATACATATTTAGATAATTTAATTGACACAGTACTTCAACAAAAGCACATTCCACCAATTGTATTAGTTATTGATGCTGGAAAATTCACAATACAAAATGAAAAAATAGCAATAACTGAATTTAAAATTCTAGACGGTCTTCAAAGAACATATCGCTTAAAGTTAATTTGGGATTCCATTCAATTTTTCAATGCACAAGTTTTATTATCGAAGGAGATACTTGGACTAAAAAGAATACAATTATCAAGGCGTTTTTCTGAAGAACTTGAAAAAATTAATTCAAATTCAAAAATTTTAGAAGCGATTATTAAGTTTTACAATGAAAAGTCGAAACCAGAGCAAAAGGCAATCGTAGAAAACTGCTTTAATAACTATCAATGGTTTGAAATATGGTCTAACCTAACACCTCAGCAGGAAGTGAATAAAATGCTAGTTTTAAATGCTGGCCATAAACCGGTAAAGACGCAACATCAACTTGAACTTTTGTTTTTAAATCTAATTCCTATTATCAAAAAATCAGGGCTTGACTCATTTGTCTTGATACGAGAAAAAGATTCTAATTCAACAGTATTTAGCAAGAATAGAAAAAAAGGGCAGTTTCATTTCTCTCATCTCATAACCTCAATTCTTTCTTTAAATGAAGGGAAACCAATAACTGCAAATGTTAACTTAGTTCATAAAACACAATCATCAGATTTTGATATTGAGAAATTTGATAACTACTTTAACTATGATTTTTTACACAAATTCATAGATATACTATTAAAATTAGACACCTCTATTGAAAAGCAATTTGGTGAGCTAGGTACAAAATGGATGGGGCGTGAAGTTTCCTTGGTTGGAATGTTTGCTGCCATAGGCAAATTCGGAGACAAAGAGTCTCAATCTGCATTGACTATGTTAGAAAAATTGGACAACACAATTGTGAAAAACCCAGCTTCACTTAACTTGACGGAATATGAGGTAGTTCGGAATAGCCTTGATCTAAGCAAAATTAATATTGGAACCGTAAACAAGAATGCCATTTATAATGGTATATATGCTCTGCTTCAAAACAATGAACAAATAATCATATGGTCTAACCACTTTAAAGGACAAACTGTATGAGAAAGATTGATATAATATACCCTAATCTAATTGCTCTCTTAAATAATCTCACAATAGACGGAGCTTCTTTTGCTGCGTTTCATGATGGCTTGGATGAAGAAGGACAAAATAAATTGATAGATATCTCAGAAAAAATAGCAATAGAAAAGAGAGAAATTACAAAAACTCAATTGAGAAGGGAATTCTACCCTGATTTTACCAATTTACTAAATTTCCTTACCGAGTATAATGCCAGTTTCGATACTTTTCCAAATTTCAGGAAAACTGAAATAGCTGCAATAATTAGTATTATTCAAAAATTGACATCTGAATTTGGTGGTACGGACACATTAAATTTAGAGGAAGAGATAACAATAGAAGATTTCGAAATTGTTGAAATGAATGAAGATATTGTTCAAGACAACTTCTTATATTTCGACACTAATGACATAACGCATTCGTTATTTCTATTTAATATTAATAAAAGCACCGAGTTCAAAAATTATCTTGATTCAATATCTAGTGGTGTTCTTATTCTGTATTATCTATTGTCCAAATTGGGTGTCCCAGGAGCTCCATTCAATGCTTCTAAATATGTTTTAGTAAAGTCGACATTTTCCGCAAAACCAAAAATCGTATGGGCAACATTGTGTCTTCACATAATAAAAAATGGCGAAATTATTCATAACTCTTATGAATACCTTTCTCCTCCAGCTATACCAGCTACCTATTTGATTTCATTAGGTAAAAATTATCAACAATTTTCTGATTCAATCGGTATTATTAGCGAGTATAACTACCAAAAGGATATTTTGGACAAATACTTAAGGATATATCACGTATTTGAAAATTTTATGTATAAATCGCCTCTTGTAAAGCTTGAAAGGGATTCATCTGGAGAAGTATTTTCAATACGGGATTTTAAGCGGATGTATGATAGGATTAATGATTCAGAAATAAATATGCTAAAAAAACTTTTCGATAACGTTTTAGCTTTGGAACATATTCCTGGACAAACTTTCAATATAAAAATATTAAACAATTGGACAGGGTTAATTCCTGGTTCATTCGCAGATACAGTAAAAATTAACTTTCTAATTGATGTTTTAAATATTAAAACAGGAAAGGGAAACACAATACTACATGGTGAAATAACTGCAGACACGCTTCCGCATTTCTTTGCTAAGCTAGTATATGCTTTCAGAAATTCAATGGTTCACAATAGAGAAACCGAATTTCATTTGACACATCAAACTTTATTGGATCATCCTGTAATTCAAAATGCAGCTTTGATAGTTTTAGAAAATTTCCTACTACCTATCTTAGAAGATATAGTTTTTTATTTAATCATTAATGAAAACGAAATCGTTTGGTACGACAATGCAATTCTGAAGTTATGGGACAAAGACTAAAAAGGCCTGCCTATAACACGGGCTTTACAATAGTCTGGGCGGGACGAAGTAACAATGGGCGGCAGTTCTTTAATCGGCAGCAGTTGTCGTCAGACGGAAACCAATCGGCATTTTTTGTTACCTTCAACTTTCAATCAACTATTTGGCTTCAGTTGTGGGCAGACGGAATTCTAAGCCCAGCCCATCGTAAAGCCGAGCCGTTGTAGGCAATGCGTTCACCGTTAGTTTTTCGAAATTATTTGTGCATTATTTATATATTACTTCCCTTACACCTATATATGAAAAAGATTATACTTATTTTTCTTTTATTGAGCTTCTACACCAACTCTAATTCACAAAGTCCCAAAATAGACAGCCTAAAAAACTTATTAAAGAAAAATAATCCAGACTCTATTCATGTAAAACTATTAAAAAATTTGAGTTTTGAATATGTAAACTATATGCCAGATTCAGCCATTTTAATAGCGCAAGAAGGCTTAGCAATTGCAAAGAGAATTGATTTTAGAAGAGCAGAACCAGCCTTACTAAATGTCATGGGTCTAGCTTATAGAACTATTGGTAATTACCCAAAAGCATTAGAAATCCATTTAGAAGCTCTGAAAATCAACGAGAGAATGAAGAACATGAATGGAATGAGCGTAGCTTATAATAATATTGGGATTATATATAAAAAAGTAGGCGATTTTAGAAAAGCTCTTGATTGCTATTTCAAAGCAAAAAAAATAGCTGAAGATATTAATTCACAAGAAGACATATTAAATAACTTCATTAATATCGGAAGCGCATATATTTATTTAAATCAATTAGATTCGGCTCGATTATTTACACAGCAAGCTTATGAATTGGCCCTTAAATTAAAAGATGATTATAGGATTAGCGAAGCATTAAACAACCTAGGAGATGTTTTCATGAAAATGAATAACTCCGATATTTCATTAAGCTTTTATAAGTCGGCCTTACCATATTATGAGAAAGAAAAAAATTATGAAGGCTTAGCTGGTTGTTTATTGAATATGGCAAAAATATTTAAAATAAAAAACGAATCAGATTCGTCGTTAATTTATACCATGCTCTCGTTAATAAAAGCTCAAAAAAGCGGGTTTACTGAACAAATTTTTAGTACAAGCGAATTTCTTTCTCAATATTATGCAGAACATAACATAATTGATAGCGCTTTTAAGTATTTTAAGATTGCTTCGGTTGCGAAAGATTCCTTATTTAACAAAGAAAGAACTGAACAACTGCAAAATTTATCTTTTAATGAAAGAATACGTCAACAAGAAATAATTGCGGAAAAAATAGAAAAGGAAAAGGAACGAAAAAACAATTTACAATTAATTGGGATTGCATTGTTTATTGTTATATTTATTTCATTCGTGCTAATATTCAGTCGCCGCAAAACCAACCCCAAGTCAATAGAAATATTAGGATTAGTTGCCTTGTTATTAGTATTTGAATTTATCTCTCTATTAATTGACCCTTATATAGGGAGACTTACACATCACTCTCCGATATTCATGATGCTCATACTTGTTAGCATGGCTGCTGTACTTGGTCGTTTGCATCATAAAATTGAAGAATGGATTAAAAAAAAGGTAGCCAATAAAATAATAAAAAGTCGCAAACACCCTTCTAATTTAAAAAAAAAGAGATTAAGTAAATAAGCTGCACATGCCTACAACATGTTATTTGCTAAAGCTGGGCAGACGGAAGTACATTCAGCATTTACATTTCTATTCAACTTTTGTCCGGGCTTGACAAACAACTTTCAACTTTATGTTTTAACTTCAACTAAACGTTTTTATTCAACTTCAGTTGTGGGCTGACGGAATACTAATCCCCAGCCTTCGCAAATAACTGAACGTTGTAGGCAACCTTTAACAGACAGCTCGTTCAATTCAAAGCAGGACAAATTACACAACTATGGACACTTTCCTTTGCATACTAAAAGCGATAGCTGGCTATTTCATTTTAATGTTTGTAGGAACTAATCTTTTAGGAATCGTTGTACGAGGTTTTCGACCCACTTTTAGAAAAGATAGTGATGGAAATTTAGCGTCAATAGTAGATACATCTTCTACTGGTAGCATCATTATGACAATCCTGTTCTCAATAATAAGTGTCGCATATTTCTATGCACTTTATCATTATTGGAATATCGGAATCATGACAGCAGGACTGCTTTTAATGTTTACAAGATTACCTGACCTGTTGTTTGAAATGAAAACTGGAGAGAAAGTAAACTCTACCAATATGTCGAAAAAACCTATTGATGTTCTGCTCAACATATTATCATGGTTGGCATTACCTCTAATTTGGTATTCATTATGCTACATAAAATAATTTGCCACACCCAAAGTATTAAAGATAAAGAAGCACAAAAATGTTTTTCAACAACCTTTTAAATGGCACAGCAGAGGCTTTAGATATAAGGTATCAATCTTCCTTACGAGACGGAATTAATTCTGCAGATATTGGAGAATTATGTGAAATATTCATCAAGGAATTTTTGACAAATTGTTTGGATGACCATTACAAAATATTTAGAGGTGGCAATATTGTAAATACTATAGGCAATCGTTCGCCACAGTTGGACATTGTCCTAACAAATAAAAATGCCCTAAAAATTTTTGGTGACAAAGGTATTTATCCGATTGAAACAGTTATCGGTGTGTTCAGCATTACATCCAATTTAACACTTCCAAAATTGAAAAAGTGTATGACTGAATTGTCTAAAATTCCCAAACACCATTATTACTTTCACATGGAGACATTTTATGGTGATAAATTCAAAACTGAAACAGATACAGTTTGGAAAAACACTGTTCCATTTTCTTGCATTTTTGGCTTCAAGGGAAATATCAAAGAGGCATGGTTAGCTGAAATAAATAAACATGCACAAGAGGTTTCAGACAAGTCATTACTGCCGTCATTAATTGTAGTAAACAAAAAAGCCTTGTTTGAAAAATGTATTAAAAAAGAAACCGACGGACAAATAACATTTTGGTATGAATATGTGCCAATAAATACAAAAGATAAATATGGCTATTATCTATCAAAAATTTTGTTCCACCTTTATAACCTAAGTGGTGAACAAAATTTCAGAAGACCTAATTATGGTCAATATTTTGACAAAGACTACTAAGGCTGCCTACAACATGGGTATTGCTGCAATTGGGGCAGGACGTTGTAACAATCAGCAGCTGTGCATATCCAAGCTTTATATCCGGCGGACGGAATTCTACCGGTCATTAGTTCTAAACTTCAACTTTTGTTTATTAATTTAGCTTTAGTTCCGGGCAGACAGTTGGTTAATTCCCCAACTGCAGCAATACCTGTCCGTTGGTAGCAATTTAGTTCAGCAGCGTTCAAATCAAAAGAATACTGAAATTGCAGTTCACAATAACTACCTACTTGACAAAATACAAATTCAAAAACCAAAACTAAAAAAATGAAAAAACTTCTCTTAGGTTCAATCGTATTGACAGCGTTTTCCTTCGCAATTATTGTTTTCCAAATGAGCTGTCAAAAGACGGCAGTAGCTCAAACGACAAACTACACATTGCCAGCAGCCACTACTTCTACTTTGGGTGGTGTAATTGTAGGTTCAGGACTTAGTATAACAAGCTCAGGGGTTTTATCTGTAACCTCAACATCTGGCGGTTTGACACAGCTCAATAAACTTATCTATAAAAAAGTTGTTAGCTCGACAGCGGAAATTTGGACGGCAAACTATGACGGAACAGCAAATGCTAAGGTTAATATTACTCTTCCTTCTGGTGTTGTTTTTTCAGACGACATGAACCCAGTACTTTCGCCTAATGGTCAAAAAATATTTTTTACTGCAGGTACAGTTTTCAATGGTGATTTATATTCTTGCAATGCTGACGGTTCAAGTGTAATAAAAATTGTTGACAAAGGAGGTGCAAGTAATAATATCATTTTAGGAGGTGCTTATTGACAAACTGCTACCAACATCGCATTGAACGACAATTACGGCGGACAGAAGTACAATCAGCATTTTTGCATCAATGATCTTTGGTTTTCGGCTGGACGGATCCTAAACCGCCAGCGATTTTTGCTACGCTCTTAGTGCGCTGGCTATGCCCTGCGTACAATACTAAATTTTTCGTTACTTTTAAGCTGCAGCGCCAGGCGGACGGAATACTAATGCCGTAACTGCGTCAATGCATTTCGTTAGCGGCTATTGTATACTATTACTTAAAATAATAAATATGAAAAAGTTATTAGCATTTATAATTTCGCTATTATCCATTTGCTTTGTAAAGGGACAAAGCAGTGTTAAAATTTGTGATCAGACATGGATGACAAAGAATTTAGATGTAAGTACATACAGAAATGGCGACACGATTCCCCAAGTTACAAAGGATGATGACTGGGTTAGATTAAAAACAGGTGCCTGGTGTTGGTATAAAAATGATTCAGCAACTTATGAATCCACATATGGTAAATTATACAATTGGTATGCAGTAAATGATTCAAGGGGGTTGGCTCCAATAGGTTGGCATATTCCAACTAATGCAGAATGGTCAACACTAACTACCTGCTTAGGCAATCCTCTTGTTGTAGCAGATAAAATGAAAGAAACTGGGACAATACATTGGTCTAACCCCAATTTCGCAACAAACAGCAGCGGGTTTACAGCTCTTCCGGGAGGATATCGTTTCTGGCTATTTATTGGTAGTTTCGAAGATATTGGGACAAGTAGTTACTTTTGGAGTTCAACAGAGAAACTAGATAAGAGCTACGATTATGTAATTGATGACAAATTTTCTATTTCTACTCTTAGTACTAGTGCTAAAGAGTCTGGCTTTTCGGTTCGCTGTATCAAGGAATGACAACTTTATTATTTCAACAAATAACAGCCGCTAACAAAAGTATTTGCAAAAGCTGGGCAGACGGAAGCCGTGTTTCAACAGTTATAGCATCATTGGTCAGTTGTTCGGGCACGACAAGCAACTTTTGGCTAATTGCAATTCATCAACATTTATTTCTATTTTCATCATCGGTTGGCCGGGCTGGACGGAAGTCTATTTCCCAGCCTTCGCAAATACTCGGTCGTTAGCTGCAAGCCTAGGGGACGCACCAAACAAGACAAGAAGCAACTAAAATCTTAATAAAATTTTTCAGTCTTTGCTTTATAATTCTCAATTATCATTTTGATAAAAGCATTTTTATCACTTTTCATTATGGCTATTTCAGGACTATCTCTCATTATTTTATTAAGCTCTCTTACATTTTCATCACTCCAAATCGACAGTTCAACAATAATAGGAGTTAATGCCAAACCCTTTTCAGTCAAAAGATAAAGATTAGTTTTTTTATTATCAGGAAGCTGTTTTTTTATAATAATTCCTAATTCTTCCAAGCATTTAAGTTTAGAAGAAAGAATATTGGTAGCAATGGCTTCATCACTTTCAATAAAATCTTTAAAAGTCATACTATCTTCTATCAACATTTGCTTGATGATAACCAAAATCCATTTATCACCTAAAATATCAATTGCAGAAGTTATAGGACATTTGCATCTAAATTTATAATCCATTTTAGTTAATCGTTAATTTTACTTGCATTTTGCAATTTATTTTTATTTTTACTTGCATATTAAAAGTAATTTACTAATTTTGCTTGCGATACAAAAGTAATAATTTAAATTTAAAAAAATGGACAATCAAGAAAAAAGCACCGAAAGTGCACAGGTTACAAAACCAGCCTACATTATGGTTCAAATGAAAGTTGATAGCCTTGAAGAGCTAAATCAGCGCTATGCACAATTTGCAATTCCTATTTTAATGAAACACGGAGGGCAAATGATAGCAGGAACACCAGCACCAACTGTAAAAGAAGGAGAATGGAACGGAAATTGGGCAGCAGTACTTCAATTCCCAAGTATGGAGGCAGCCGAAGGATGGTACAACTCGGATGAGTATCAACCCTATAAAAACCTTCGTATTAAAGAATTGCAATCCGAAGCAGGTAGAGTAGTAATTATACCAGGAATGTAGGCTTAAACTAAATTTGACAATCCAAACTCGGTAAAAGGGTTTGGGTTGTTATTTTAAATCAATTAATTTTCAAAAAATGAATAAAGTATTAGTAACAGGAATATCAGGATTTGTAGGACAACATTGTGCAGTTGAATTATTAAAAAAAGGCTATGCAGTTAGAGGTTCGGTTAGGAGTTTATCTAAAACGGATGAAGTGATTAACGGCATAAAAAAAGAAATTGACCCAAAAGGAAATTTAGAATTTTGCGAACTTGACCTTATGAAAGATGAAGGTTGGGACAAAGCAATGGAAGGCTGTGATTTTGTACTGCATATTGCTTCGCCATTTGTAGTAAAAGTACCAAAAGATGAAAATGAACTCATCAAACCTGCTGTTGAAGGCACATTACGAGCCTTGAAATCTGCAAAAAAAGCACGAGTAAAAAGACTTGTGCTTACTTCTTCAACTGTGGCTATGAGTGGAGGGAAAGAAGGCTTGATAAAATTAAATCAAGAAAGTTGGACAGACCTAAATGCAAAAAATGTAACTGCTTACTTTAAAAGCAAAACACTTGCAGAAAAAAGTGCTTGGGAATTTATAAAAAATCAAACAGGCGAAAATAAGTTAGAATTAGTGGTAGTAAACCCCGGACCAATTTATGGACCAACATTGACAGGTAATTTGGCTACGGAAGCAATGGACTTTTTCAAAAAATTAATTAAAGGACAATTACCAATGTTGCCAAAAGCGTATTCGGTAATGTCTGACGTAAGAGATGTAGCAACTATTCACGTTTCAGCATTAGAAAATGAAAGAGCAAATGGAAATCGTTTTATTGTAACATCTGAAAAACCTTATGCCATTCAAGAAATTGCTAAAATTTTAAAAGCCAATGGCTATAATAAAGTTAGCACCAGACTTGCACCAACATTTTTATTGAAATTTATGGCAAATTTTAATGACGAAATGAAAGGAATGTTGCCATTTGTAGGAAACACAATAGAAGCTGACATAAGCAACACAATGAACACTTTTAATTGGACACCTATCAACTTTGAGAAAACGGTTATTGACACAGCAAAATCGGTGGAAAAAGCGATTAAGGAATGAAATTAAGTAAATAGACAAATTTTCCCTATTGGGATTTGTATATAGACAAAACATAATGCCAGCAGCTAACATTAGGTTTGGCATTATTGGGGCTTGACGAATATAGCCTCAACATTTGTTCTTTATTGTACTTTAGTTCGGGCTTGACGTTATAAATTTGGCTTATGAATAAAACATCAGCAATATTGCAATTATTGGGCTTCGGTTATGGGCAGACGGAATGCTAATTCCCCAACAACGCCAAGCCTTTTTCGTTATAGGCAAATTTGTAAATACTAATCAAACGACAATATTATGATTGATAAATTAATGAACCTACCAAATCCCCTTCAAATTTTAATGGACCCAGCCTCCATAATTGTAATAAGTATCTTTATCCTTCTTATGATTGCTGAAGAGTTATTTCCAGGAAGACCATTGCCGAAAATCAAATACTGGAAATTAAAAGGGATATTAGCCTTTGTAATTTATTTTTTTCTTTCAACTTATCTGCCGATGTTTTGGAATGACACACTTGCACAATATCAACTCATTGATATGTCATTCTTGGGAGATTTTGGAGGAGCATTTGTCGCATTATTGATTTATGAATTTGGGGTATACATCTGGCATCGATCAATGCATAAAAGTAATTTTCTATGGCGGATATTTCATCAAATGCATCACAGTGCCGAACGTGTAGATACTTATGGTGCTTTCTTTTTTAGCCCAATGGACATGATAGGTTTCACACTCTTAACAAGCCTTGCATTGGTCGTAGCAGGCGGATTTACTGTTCAAGCAACAATTTATGCGATTTACGGAGCAACATTTCTGGCAGTAATTCAACATGCAAATATTAAGACACCGCAATGGATGGGATATATATTTCAAAGACCCGAATCGCACTCTGTTCATCATGCAAAAGGTGTTCATGCATTCAACTATTCGGATCTTCCACTTTTTGACATCATTCTAGGAACTTTCAACAATCCAAAAGAATTTGCAAGTGAGACAGGCTTTTATAATGGAGCATCAACACGAATTGTGGAAATGATGAGGTTTAAAGATATAAATAGTGATAGTAAAACATAGCAGTGAAATAAGTAAATCAGCCTATAATGGAAATTTCAGTCTCATAGCCCCCTCAAGACCACTTTTATCAGCCCCCATACAAATATGTATGAACCCCTTATTTACATTGTATTTCAATGAAATCCTACTGGGGGCTACTTTTACAGGTCAAGTGGGGGCTGTAAAAGCGCAATTTCCATTACAGGAATTATGGGGCTTTTATATGCCTATGGGTATGCAAAAACTTTCTCACTCTATATTCCATGTGCCATTCATTTGGGTTGGAACTTAACACAAGGGTTTGTTT
>Ga0194047_10001584_pt1 | contig 13727 bp, 7 predicted proteins | sample JunL225m_MetaG_2_FD_160070 | JGI IMG/M metagenome (GOLD analysis project Ga0194047, IMG submission 160070) | Anoxic zone freshwater microbial communities from boreal shield lake in IISD Experimental Lakes Area, Ontario, Canada - Jun2016-L221-5m | ecosystem: Environmental > Aquatic > Freshwater >...
ATATGATGTTTTTAGTAAAGAGATAAAGTAATTAATTAGATAAAATTAAGGATATTTAGTTAGAAAATGCATTCCATCCGTTTCGGCAGAAAAGAAAATGGAGCACTAAGTTAAAAAAATTGCTAAAAATGGAAGAAATTAAATAAAAATTGAACTTTTTTTAATCTTTTTTCAAAAAAAATAATTATTACATAAGTTACAGAATTGTAGATTTATATATTAATATTCTTGATTAAAATAGTATAGATTTTGAACTTTTTTAAAAAATATTTAAAAAAAATGCAACCCTCATGCAACCTTTTACAAATTTAAAACATCTATAGACGTAAGGGACATAAAAAGGTTGCCTCTGATTTTAAAAAATATTTGTTTTTTTATCAGTTCAGTTAAAATTATTCATAATTTAGCACAAGATTTAAAAGTTTAAAACCAATTAATAAAAGATTAACTAAAAATTAAAGTATCATGTTGAAAAAATTTACTCAATTCTTCGCTTGTTTAACACTGATAGGAGCATTACCATCGGTTGCATTAGCCTCTCACGTATCTGGAGGAGAAGTTACCTACACCAATGTGGGTGTAAATCAGTTTAAGGTTGTATTGGTCAACTATTGGGATTGTGCTTCTTTCGATCCGGGTACATCTCAGCAAATGGCAACTACCAACAATGGAGGTTTCACAGATTTAAACTTTACAGTGAATCTGGACTCAGCAGTTGAGGTTTCTCAGGTATGCCCTACAGCCACTACAACATGTAATGGAGGGACCATCCCAGGAAACAAGAAAAATGTATATTCTGCCATTGTAACCCTTCCGGGGCAATGTTCGTTGTGGACGTTTTATCATACTTCTTGTTGTCGTAATATTTCTGTGAATGCCCCTAACTACGATAGTTATACTTTTTATGCAACCTTAAACAACTTGGTGGCACCAACCAATAACTCCCCTTATTTTACTTCTACTCCTTTGCCTTACCTTTGTGTTGGTCAAACCGTATGTTATAGTCCGGGAGTTGTAGAAATGGATGGGAATACTTTAAGTTTTTCTTTTGTTGACGCAATGAATACCAACTCAACTACTCCCATAACTTATGCTGCAGGTTATACAGGAGCAGTGCCAATGCCGGGTATTTCTATTCTTCCGGGTAATGGATTGATTCAGTTTAGCCCTACCACCATTGGTAACTTTGTGGTTGCTTTTATGGTTACTGAACGCGATGTGAATGGTATCGTTATCGGGACAATAGTTAGGGATATTCAAATGGTAGTGGTTAACTGTACAAACCAAGTGGTGCCTTGTAATGCTGGAGCAGTGACTAATCTTACTGGATTTGGTGCAGTTATTATTCCGCCTAACGGAGTTCAGGTTTGCGAAAACGTTCCTTTCGGATTTCAGTTTAGTTTTACAGACCCCGATCCTGCTGATATTTTAACAGCTATTTCAAATATTCAGGCTATTATGCCCGGTTCTACATTTTCTTTCACTGGAACCAACCCTATAACCGTTTTTGTTACTTGGACAGCCCCTCCGGGAACGGCTAACACGTTTACAACATTTGCAGTAACGGTAACAGACAATGCGTGTCCGGTCACGGGTCAGCAAACGGTTAATTATATTATGGACATTCTGCCGGCTACACATGCCGGACCTGATGTAACAATTTGCGGTAATCAAGCTGATACATTGCATGGATTGATTCCGGGAACAGGTTGTCAATGGACAGTTTTGAGTGGACCTCCAATGTACACTAGCGGGCCAATGCAGAACTTTTCTTGCGATACGTGTTTGAATCCTATTGCTACACCAACAGCCACCACCACTTATGTGCTTACATCTAATGGTTCTCCGGCATGTGTGTTAACCGATACAGTAACCATCTTTGTGGTGCCAGATTTTACGTATACTGTCACTCAAAGTTCAGGAAATACTTGTTTACTTGACCCTGTTCAATTAAATGTTACAAACATTACACCGGGAACATACACTTATCTTTGGTCTCCGGCAACGCATTTAAGCAATGCCAATATTCCAAACCCTACAGCTACTTTTAGTAGCCCTGGTACATATAATTATATGCTTACGGTAACCAGCTCTACAGGTTGTGTTCATTACAACAATATTTCTATAGCTGTAGCTCCTGCATTTGCTCCGGTTTATAGTGTGAGTAATGATACTAGTTTTTGTTCAGGAACCGCAAATCTTGATGTTACTTTCACTGGGGGAGGCGTTCCTCCAATATGTCAGTTAAGTCCAATTGGAGGTTGTAACGGAAATGCGCTTGTGACAATACTTGGTAATAATAATGTTTCCAATACAGACATGTCATATCCTGCACCTTTTGGTAATTGGTACACCTCAGCTGTACAACAGTATTTATACACTGCAGCTGAATTAAATGCTGCTGGTGTAATTGGAGGAATAATTGATGAGATTGATTGGAATATTACAAGCATAAACCCTGGGGCTTATACAACATATCCGTCATTTACTATAAAAATGGGAGGTACTAATTTAACAACATTTAATTCTGGAGCCCCAGTATTTTCTTCTGGTTTGTTTACTGTTTTTAATCCGCAAACAGTTACTGCTTCCTTAGGATGGAACACTATGGTTTTAAACAACCCGTTTGAATGGGACGGAATTTCCAACATAATTATAGAGGTTTGTTTTACAGAAGGTCCTCCGTATTCAAACTATACTTATAACTTGCAATCTACTCAAACCGCAACCGCATATACATCCAGTCAATGGTCGTTAAGTGATTCTCAAGACCAATGTGGTGGTCCTACTGGTTGGCTAACCGCTGCCAATGTTCACCCCGACATGAGATTCCACTACTGCTCTATTGTTCCTAATCCAGCTGACTATACATATCAATGGACATCCTTTCCTTCAGGGGGGAATATTGCAAATGATACTGCGCAAAATACATCAGGTTCTCCAATCGTAATTACAGACTACCAGGTTGTCGTAACTAGTATTAGTGGAGGATGCAGTGCTATTGATACTGTCCATGTAGGTGTTACAAACATTGCCACTATGCACATAGACCCTGCAGGTCCGTATTGCACTGCAAGTTCTATTGACACACTAATTGTTTCTGTTCCTTTAGGTACAGGTGCGTTTTCCGGACCCGGTATTACTGATACTTATTTAGGTGTTTTTGATCCGGTAACAGCAGGTGTTGGAACTCATGTCATTCATTATACCACAAACGGTATTTGCGGTACTGCTGATACCACTATTACTATACTAGTAGCAAATACACTTAACGCCACCATAACTCCGGTTGCGCCATTATGTACTTCATCCAATCCTGTTACACTTACTGCTGCTACTCCCGGAGGAAGCTGGACAGGTTACGGAATAACCGATACCCTTAACGGAACATTCGACCCTACCTTACCTGGACTTGCAGGCAATGTTAATATTGTAACCTATACTATCTATTTCCCTTGTTTCTCTCAAGATACAGTCTTGGTTAGTGTAACTCAACAACAGCACGCTACAATCGACTCTGTACCGGGTCCATTCTGTATTGATGCGGCACCTTATCAATGTACATCAGCAGTTGGCCCTGGCGGAACATGGAGCGGCCCAGGAATGTCATCATCGGGTGTATTCTCTCCGGCTATAGCTGGTGCTGGTACTCACACCATTTTCCATTACATGACTCAATTCTGCGGAGATACTGCCTCTACTACTATTACGGTAATTGCATTACCAGTTATTTCAATTATTGCTGATGTTTCATCAGGTTGTGAGCCTACTGTAGTTCACTTCACTAGTTCAACTGATCAGCCTGGAGGAACTTATGCATGGACTTTAGGAAACGGAACTTCTTCTACTCAAGCCAACCCTTCCTGCAATTATACAAGCGCAATGGGATCGCCTTTTGATGTAACGCTAACTTACACCAATTCCAACGGATGTGTTTCTTCAGTTACAAATTCAGGTATGATTACTGTATTTTCTCAGCCTCATGCTATGTTTACTTCTACTCCGCAGCCAACGGATGTGTCGAATCCGGAAATTCATTTCCATGATCATTCAACTGGAACAATTGATACTTGGGCATGGACATTTGGAAGTGGAGGAGCTGGTTCGTCTCAGCAAAACCCACACTATACTTATCCTGATTCAGGTTCATACACGGTTCAGTTAATTGTAACCAATAGTGCAGGACCTTGTTCGGATACCATATCTCATACAATTGTAATTGATCCAATCTTAACTTGTTATTTCCCTAATTCATTTACTCCGGACGATGATGGAGAAAACGATGAATGGAGAATGGTAGGCACCAATATTCAACCTGACGGATTCCAAATGTTAATTTTTAATCGCTGGGGAGAATCGTTATTTACTTCATCCGATTATCTGGTAGGTTGGAATGGAAGACGTGGAAATGTGGGAAGTCCTGTTGATCAGGGAGTTTATGTTTACAAAATTCATTTTGTAGATTTTAAAGGTGTAACTCACGATTACATTGGTCATATTACATTAAAAAGATAAAAAGTAAAACCACTATATACTTCATACGGCATTTACAGATAACATCTGTAAATGCCGTATGATTGGAATTAATTAGTAAACTGCCGATTGCAGTATAGGCGTTTTACTTTTTTGTTTGCCAAATCAACAAAAAAATGAAACCACTTTATTTAACCTTAATTCTTTGTTTGTTTGCCTTTTTTCAGGTTACATCACAAACAACAATTCCTCCTGTTGACAGTCCTCTGTACGAACAAATGAAAGCAAATGGCACTTTGCGTCAAGCCTTATTACCTGCGGATACGAGAACCGATGAGCAAAAGGAGAAAGATTTAAAGGTTCAATTGGCTAAAATGAAAAAAGAATCTCCTAATATGTATGTTAGCGGGAATGAGAAGTTAGTAAAATTAAATTCAAATGATCCACATATTCGTGCTCCTCAGCCCAACCCTAGTGGTTGTGGAGCATTTGTACCTTGCGGTTCGGGAGGGGGAAGTAATGTATACACCTTAAATCCATGTGATGATTGCAGTTCCGCTGCCCTTCCTTTACCTTTTAATTTTTGTTTTTATGGCACTAATGAAACACAGGTATATTTAAATAATAATGGTAATTTATCATTTAGTGGCATGCAGCCTTCGTTTGTACCAGTTCCGTTTCCGGCAGTTGGGTATGACATGATAGCACCTTTTTGGGCAGATGTTCAAACTAATTGCGCTTTTCCTGCCGGAAGCGTTTGTTCTGAAACAACAAATTCTCACTTTATTGTTACATGGACAGGGGTCACCGTTTTCTTTTGTGATGGAACCTTGTTTAATTCGTTTCAAGTAATTCTTACAGATGGTTCGGATCCAATTTTACCTGCTGGTAATAACATAGGTATGAATTATGGTCAGATGCAATGGACCACAGGTACTGCTTCCGGTGGATCCGGTGGATTTGGTGGCTCAGCTGCAATTGTAGGGTTGAATCAGGGAAATGGTGTGGGTTTTACCCAAGTCGGAGGGTTTGACTCTCCTGGAACAACTTTTTTTAGTTCTACCGCTACTAACAATCAGGTGGGTTGGTTAACCAATAAAACCTTTTATTTTAATGTTTGCAATGCTGCATTGAATATACCGCCTATTTGCAGTACACTAAATAATTGCGACACGGTAAGGGTATGCGGACTTAACGATACTGCCATAGTGGACGCTTTTTTTCTTTCCCCTGAGTTAGGACAAACCACACATGTTACTGTAAATCTAAATGGATTGGCAGGGGCAACAGTTCTGCCAATTGTTCCAGGCAATACCTGCGATGCTCAAGTTCAGATAATCGGTTCGGGATTAAATGCCGGTTATCACGTGATTACATTTACAGCCTGGGATAATGGAATTCCGGTGGATACTACCATCATTAATGCAACAATATATATAGATACGAGTACGGTTTCACAGCTTAATCCCGTCATTACGGGTGTGCTGGCTCTTTGCGGAGGAGGCAGCACAACCTTGACTGTAAATCCAACAAATTATGATTCCTATCTATGGAATACCGGTTCAACAAACACATCAATATCTGTTTCAACTGCTGGATATTATTCTGTACATTGTGTGCTTCAAAGTTGTCAGGCAACTGTTGGAGTAAACGTAGTGGTTCATCCATTACCTACACCTGTAATCACTGGACCTCTAATAACAGCCTGCGGAACGGGAACTACCACTTTAACATGCGACTCTCTAATATATGCGTCTTATCTATGGTCGAACGGATCAACAACTAGTTCTATAACCGTTGGTGCTGGAACTTATTCTTTAACTGTAATAGATGCCTTTGGTTGCACTGCAACATCGGCTCCTGTAACCGTTACCTCACAACCGGCTCCAACTATATTGGCGCATAATGACACTACTTTCTGTTCAGGTTCTGCCAATTTGTGGGTTACATTTACAGGTTCAGGACTCCCGTCCACTTGTGGAACAACTACTAGTGGACCTTGTGCCTCCACAACCCCGTATACAATTGGAAACGGAACTGCAGCTGCATTTACTCAGTATCCAACTCCATTTACCGGATTTTGGGATAATGGCAGAATTCAAATGCTTTATACTGCTGCTGAATTGACAACTGCCGGCTTTGCCGGTGGAAAAATAAATTCGCTTGCATTTAATGTTTTACAACTAAATAGTTCCATTCCTTACAATGGATTTACAATACAAATGGGATGCACCAATCTGGCTTCGTTAAGTACCTTTCAAACTGGTTTGACTATGGTTTATGGACCCTCAGCTTATTCCCCAACTATGGGATGGAATGTCTTTAATTTCACAAATGCTTATGAATGGGATGGCGTTTCAAATATTATAGTCGAAGCATGTTACAATAATTCTTCTTGGTCGGGAACTGATGAACTGAGCAAAACACCAACAGGTTTTAATTCCGTAATTATGCAATATCAAGACCTAGGTGTTGGTTGTACATTTACAACTCCTAGCACCTATATGGATCGCCCAGATATCCGGTTCGAGGCTTGCAATACATTTCAAAATCCTGCTAACTTTAATTATGTATGGACTTCGTTTCCTACAGGGGGAGGTATTGCTAATGCAACAGCACAAAATACAACAGCTACTCCAACACTTGCTATGACTGATTATCAGATACAGGTAACAAATATCAATGGAGGTTGTAGCGCTATTGATACTGTGCATGTAGGATTAATCAATATTGCTACTATGCACATCGACCCGGCTGGTCCGTTTTGTACTGCAAGTCCACTTGATACGCTTACTGTTTCTGTTCCACTTGGAACAGGAGCCTTCTCCGGTCCGGGAATTACAGATACTTATCTTGGAGTTTTTGACCCTGCTATAGCGGGTGTAGGGACTTGGACAATACATTATATCACCAACGGAATTTGCGGTACAGCTGATACAACAATAACAATTGTTGTCGCTAATACATTAGATCCAACAATTGCTCCGATACCTCCATTATGTACTTCATATAACTCGATTCAATTGACAGCCGCTACATCAGGAGGAAGTTGGTCGGGATACGGAATCACAGATACCATTAACGGAACATTTGATCCTACATTACCGGGATTAGTTGGAAATATAAACATAGTAACATATACTATTTATCAACCTTGTTATTCACGAGACACCGCTATGGTAAATGTTACTCAACAAGTGGATGCTACCATTAATCCGTTAGGAGGTCCGTATTGTATTGATGCATTACCTGTTCAGTTTACATCATTGGGTGCAGGAGGTACTTGGGCTGGTCCAGGTATGTCTTCATCAGGATTGTTTTCTCCTTCATTGGCAGGTGCAGGTACTCACACAATTTTTCATTACCTAACTGCTTTTTGTGGAGATACAGCTTCTGCAACAGTTACCGTAATTGCTTTGCCTGTAATTTCGTTCACATCTGATATAACATCCGGTTGTGAACCAACTACTGTTCAATTTACAAGTTCAACAGATCAACCTGGAGGAAATTATTACTGGAATTTTTATGATGGAAATGCATCTTCTTCTCAAAATCCTTTACATACTTTTTTACATTATAACGGAGGTGTTCCTTTTAGTGTTTCACTTACTTATACCAATACTAATGGCTGTGTTGACTCTGTTACACACGCAGGAATGATTACTATTTATTCTCAACCTCATGCTGTATTTACGGCTACTCCTCAGCCTACCGATGTAACATCGCCTGAAATTCATTTTCACGATCATTCCACCGGAGTTATTGATACCTGGAGTTGGACGTTTGGCAATGCCGGGGCAGGTTCTGCTATTCAAAACCCAAGTTATATTTATCCGGATTCAGGTTCATATGTAGTGCAATTAATTGTTACGAATAATTTGGGACCGTGTGTAGATACAGTAACTCATATTATAGTAATTGATCCTATCTTGACCTGTTATATTCCGAATGCGTTTTCACCAAATGATGAAAATGGCACAAACGATGAATTCAGATTAAGCGGAACAAATATTCTGAATGATGGATTTTCTATGCAAATTTTTGACCGCTGGGGTGAACGGGTATTCTATTCGAATGATGCGAATGTAGGCTGGAACGGAAGGAAATCAAATGCTGGACAGGTGTTGGAATTAGGGGTTTATGTTTATAAAATAAATTTAGCCGACTGGAAAGGCGTTACGCATGAATATATTGGACATGTTACCTTATTAAAGTAGATTAATTTGGTAGTAGAAAAAAAGCCTGTTTAAAGAAATCTAAGCAGGCTTTTTTAGTAAAAAGGAAAGGAAATATGAATGGTCAACAATCATGAATACCATAGAAGTTTAGCTTCAACTGGCAGAAGTTTTAAAATTTAAACTTTATTTCCGCCTTAATTTCTGATTTGGTTTTTCCGTTAATCTCCGTGAGACTGCCGGCACTGATGGTGTTCTGATTTTCGTAATAAGTTTGAGAATATCTAACCCAAACTTCGATACTTCTGGTGACGTTGTAATCCAACATCAAATAAAAGCGCGACCCTCTGTAATAATAAGCCGGAATGGAGTAGGAGCCAGGCACATCATTTTCGTATGCATATAAACGAGAATCATAACTATCGGTTTCGAAAAGTGCATAGCGCATCGAAAACGAAAATGGTTTTCCTAGTTTACTAAATATAATATCTTGATAGGCTAGATAGCCTTGCTGTGTTTTGTTATCTCCTAGTTTGTATTCTATCAGCTCTACCCTGCTTTTTAATTTAACAGCAGGTAAAACGGAATAAACAACATCAAATCGACAGTTGGTTTGCTTTGTTGGAACCAGAAAGTCAATTACGGCATCTGCTGCTGTCGAATTCTTTTCTTTGTTGCGCTGTCGTATGCGAATGTACATGTCTGTTTTTTTATTAGGAGTGTAATTAAATTGCACCATATAGTCGTTGCCATGAGAGGGGGCGTTAACCTGATATTTTAACCATGGAAATTCGAACCTGTCATAGAATGCAGTTACGGTTGTAACATTGTTTGGTTTTATTACTAACCCGATGTACAAGCCTTTTTCGTTTGATGCAGTGGTGCTTTCGGCAAACCCTGCACTTAGTAAATTCTGATAATTTCGTTCGTAATAACGATGAAGAATAGTTAATGATAATCGAGTGTCGAGCATGATGAGTGCACCGTTAACAAATGCTTTCCCTCCGTTCTGGCTCATGGCAGCTTCTCCAAAGAAATTGAAATTGCGAAACAGGAAATTGTAATTGATGCCTCCATTAAAATTTTGTTTTGAAGAAAATTCAAACTTATTATAATAAGAAAGCGATCGATTGAACTCATGATTGAGTTCGTAGTTTGCTGCAGTAATCCCTGCATTAAATTTTTTTCTTTTGTACGATAGATTGCCACCGTATATAGTTTGAAGTATGGAGTGTTTGTCAGCTATTTCAGAAGATGTGGTGTGGTAACCTGTTGTTTGAAGTGAAGAAATGGCTGCGATTTCACCATTTTCCAATGTGTCGCTTACATTGGCATCAACATGTTTGCGCGAAAAAAAAGCTGTAGCTTCAAAACTTTTATACCCTATTGTAGTTGCGACTCCGCGCATAAACTTATTTTCGTCAACTGAAGCATAAGGATGGATTCCTGTTGCTGATTTTTTTACGGAAGTTAAGTCCGCTCCTTTCCCGAATGCAAACGAACTCCATGCCACAAGGCCCTGACCAAAGGTTACCTGATAATCACCAATGGCAAGAGCTTTAATAAATTTAATGTTGTGTAAAAACACATGAGCTGAATAAAAATCAAAACCTGTTTTCTGATTTCCTTTTAGCGATTGATTGTACCAATCGTATTTGAACTTTTGATTGTTCTTAAAGAACAATTCCCCCTGATCTTTTTCAGCAGTTATTCCCCAGCTCACATTATTTGCATAGGTAAAACGGTATTTTAAATACAATTTATCAGGGCTTCCAATGTAACGTGAGTTGGGGCTTTTGTATAAAGCAGAACTGTCTGTAGGTACAAATCCTATTTGAGGTTCTATTACCCGCGCGTAACGAAATGTTGTGCTATTCTGTCCGCTTCTGAACATTTCTTTCAAACTGAAATGAGCAGATTCAAAGTTATTGTTAACTCTTATATAAGGCAAAAGTTTATAAATGGTTTGCAAGTCGAATCCGGAAATTCCTTGCAATTCATATATAGTAATGAGTTTGCCGTTTTTTTCTATATGAGTTAAAAGATTGTTGATTTGGATGTCGTTTAAGATACGGAGTTGGCGCAAATCTTCTGCTTTTGCATTGTTAAGATTAATTGGGTGTGTTTTATAATTATTAAGTGATTCCAGAATGTCGGAGTAATCAATATCTTCGGAATTGTTGTCTTCAGCAGCATTTTCCAATAATTGCTGAACATTACTGTCGTCTGATTTAGAAGGCAGGGTATCTTGCGATTTGGCGCTAATATATAAATGTACAAATAGAATTGTAAGGAAAAGATTGAAATAATATTTAGATAATATTTTCAATTCTTATATTTTTAGGGAATTTTACTCGGATTCTTAGCAGGGATGTTATACGTCAAACCCAACTGGGGACTGATGCCTAAAATCTGATGGTAGGAGGTAGCAATATCAATTTTTAAATTTTTTATATTTATTCCAAACCCAAATGAACTAAGCACAGGTTTGGTCGAAATACCGGCACGTAAATAAAATTCTTTAACAATTTTGTATTCAATTCCGGCCTTGAAAATGGCTTTCTGCGAAATATCCTTATCCGTTTCGATAGCGATTAAAACCTTATCGGAAAAGGCATATTCAGCTCCCAGTTTTATTATCGTTGGCAGGGTTTCATTATTGTATGTTGTAATTTTTGCACGTGTGGGATTGTAAACATGTGCACCAAATGTAAGTCCTTTTAAGGGTTTGGCTATTATTCCTGCTTCGGCTGCAAATGCACCTCTCGAACCGTAACCATCTGCAATTTTTGTGGAAAGGTAATCTAAAGCAATACCTGCAGAAAGTTTATTCCCGAATGATTTGCTGAATGAAAGACTGTATTTGTTTTCACTGTACTGAGAATAACCAAAACTGGTAATGCATAAACCAAATGTTCCACCTTTAACAGGAACAGCAATTGCTCCTCCTTTAATACTTAGTTCTTTCAGTAAAAATCGGTTTTCGTAACAGGCCCCGGCAGAGTAATCTCTCACAAAGCCTAATCCAGCCTGATTATGCTGCGCACTCCATACATCACTTAACGAAACGGAAGCATTTCCCATTGCCGATGATCGTGCACCAATTGGATAATCTTCGTTACCAGCAAGGCTATTTAACGATGCAATTAATCCGGCTAATATAGTGCAAAGTATTTTCATTGATAACGTCCCAGCTACCAGGCTTCAAAAATTATTCAGTCATTTAATTGGTTTTATACTCAAATTTAATTTCCGATAATTCTTTGTTTGCCTTCAAGATTTTATTCTTCAGATTTTCTTTGTATTCGATCATCTTTTTTAATAGCGCTTCATCTCCGCTTGCTAATATTTGTACCGCTAGTATTCCTGCATTCTGTGCACCGTCTAGTGCAACAGTAGCAACAGGAATGCCTGGAGGCATCTGTAATATGGAAAGTACAGAATCCCACCCGTCAATAGAAATAGAGGAACGGCAAGGAACTCCAATAACCGGAACGGGCGTGAATGCAGCCACTACACCGGGTAAATGAGCTGCCCCTCCGGCTCCGGCAATAATTACTTTTATTCCTTTTGTGTGGGCTGTTCGAGCAAATTCTGCTACCTGTTCGGGAACTCGATGAGCGCTCAAGGCATTAATTTCAAAGGGGATTTTAAATTCATTTAGAATCTTTGCGGCTTCCTGCATTACTGGCATATCGGAAGTGCTTCCCATTATTATACTTACTTTTGGAGTCATGTTATCTGTTATTAAAAATTGAGATGTTGTAAAAATAGCTTTTTTAATAAAAGGAGAATAATTATTTCTTCGTTTTTTATACTCTTATTTTGTTTAATTTCGTTTTTTTTAAAATCTATATTTATGAGTAAAGTGATTTTTCACGGGCATACATTTAAAACAAAAATCTCAGCAGCGGAAATTGATAAGGCGGTGAGTGCAGTTGCGGAAAAGCTGAATTCCGATTTAAGGGGTAAAACACCCTTGTTTGTTGCTGTTTTGAACGGGTCGTTTATGTTTACATCCGACCTTTTGAAGAAAATAAAAATTGATTGTGAAGTGTCTTTTATTAAAGTTGCATCCTATGAAGGCGTTTCTTCAACAGGAAAGTTGACCGAGTTAATTGGATTGAATGAATCTGTAAATGGCAGGACAGTTATTATTGTTGAAGATATTGTAGATACAGGTTCCACTATTGAAAATGTTTGGAAACAGTTATCGGAGATGGGAGCTACAGAAATTAGGGTTGCTACATTATTGTTTAAACCCAAAGCATACACAAAGGCTCTGCCTGTTGAGTATGTGGCCATCGAAGTGCCTAACGATTTTCTAATCGGATACGGATTGGATTACGATGGTCTTGGCCGCAATCTGGAAGATATTTATGTGTTAGACGACCAAATCTAATCGAACAAGCTAATTAATCATTAACAAACAAACTATATATTATGTTAAATATTGTTTTATTTGGGCCTCCGGGAGCAGGCAAAGGAACACAATCTGAAAAATTAATTGAAAAATATAATCTGGTACATCTTTCCACCGGAGATATTTTTCGTGCAAACATTAAGCAAAATACCGAATTAGGCATCCTTGCAAAAAGTTACATGGATAAAGGACAGTTGGTGCCTGATGAAGTTACCATACGAATGCTGGAAAGCGAAGTGAATAAAAATCCTTCGTCAAAAGGTTTTATTTTTGATGGTTTCCCTCGTACTCAAGCTCAGGCAGAGGCACTGGATATATTATTAAAAAGTAAATCAACTTCCATTACCATGATGCTTGCCCTTGAAGTGGAAGAAACGGAATTAAAAAAACGACTGTTATTGCGTGGTAAGGAAAGCGGCAGAGCAGATGATCAAAACCCTGAAGTGATTCAGAAAAGAATAGATGTGTACAACAACGAAACTTTTCCGGTGAAAGATTATTTCACAGCTCAGGGTAAATATAAAGGTGTTAATGGAATTGGTGAAATAAGCGAAATATTCAATTCGCTTTGCCAGAAGATTGATTCCGGAAAATAAAATGACTTCCTATTAGGAGGCTTAATAAAAACATTTGCATTAATTTTTGCATTGTTTAAA
>Ga0194047_10001585_pt1 | contig 13722 bp, 13 predicted proteins | sample JunL225m_MetaG_2_FD_160070 | JGI IMG/M metagenome (GOLD analysis project Ga0194047, IMG submission 160070) | Anoxic zone freshwater microbial communities from boreal shield lake in IISD Experimental Lakes Area, Ontario, Canada - Jun2016-L221-5m | ecosystem: Environmental > Aquatic > Freshwater...
TTTTTAAACTCATTTAAAGTTAAATAAGGAATAGAAAACTGTTGAGATAACGGAGAAACGTCATTAGCCATTTACTGTTCCATCCGTCTCTAATCTTTCGTTTTCGTTTCCACATTTACCGCATTTTTTAAAAAACGATCCAAACCCACAAGCAAGGCAAGTGTAGCCAATATTTTCCGCGTTAGTAACCGCGCCCATCATTGACGCTTCAATAAAACCTTCACGCTTCATCGCGTCTGCGTGATTTCTATTTTCTACGTTATACACGCCTTGACGATTAACGTTATAACGATACCCACCCACGTCTGTTTGCTTAACTCCTTTATCAGGAGCAATCATCTTTGGCATTTATTTTCCCTTCCGAATAATGATCGTGGTAACCCGTTATTTGATTACCACGATCATTTCTATATTCAGTTTTTGTTAAGCAGAAACAATTCCCGAAACGATACCGTTCCAAGCAGGTGCTTGGCACATAAATACGCCACGGAAATATGTTGAGAAGTCGTACGAGAATTGGTTTACAGGCCAAGAAATGCCCATATAGTCCTGTACCATATAGTTACTCCAAACATCTGAAACTTGTGTATCAGGGATTGGTAGTGTGTAAGACATTACTGGTGATACGCCACTTGGTAGCCAAGGGTGAACCACTAGATTTACTGCCTTACCTGTAACTTCATTTTGTAAACCAGTTACAACAGAACCGTAAGTGATTCCGCCTTCGCCTGGGTTTTCGATCGCTAGACGATAATTAGCAGTTGATCCTGATTTAATCGCGTCTGAAAGTTGGCGACGATCTGAACCGTTGATAAGAATTTCGTCAGGATCAGCCTTAACTGCGTCATATAGAGCAGAGAAAACAGTCTGATATTCAACGCCTGGGTTAGATGTTGAAAACGCTGCGTTAATATCGTTGATTGATCCGCTTAGGGATGGATTCAACAATGTTGGCAGAATTCCATCATAGCCTGTTGCGTAAGCAGAAGTATCTGCGTTAGCGCGTGAAGCAAGGATTGAACTTGCTGTTGAGTAGACGATTGTGTCGCCAACCTTTGTAGAACCAGCGCCAACAACATAAGCAGTATTGCCCTTGAAAGTACCTTGATACTTTGCGTTAGCAGTACCAGTTGTTGTACCAACGTAAACGTTATAACCAAGCGCACCAGCAATATCTCCTACAACAATCTTCAAAACTTGTGAAGTTGTTGATTGTGATTGAACTGTTGAAACGATTGATTCACCAAAACCAGTTGTTGAAATACCAGCGTCAGCAGTTACGTAAACGTAATATGTTGCGTCAGTAAGAGCAACTTGACCTGTTCCAGCAGATGGCTTTGTAAGTGTAACTGTTGGTGCTGAAAGTGCTCCACCAAAACCAGTAGCGGTTCCGCGAGCCATCAACATCATTCTTTCTTCCATCAACATTGTTGCGTAAAGTGTTGATGTTGAAGATAGTTGGCGAAGATCTTGGAATCCAAGACCTGAGAAGTTAGCGTCAAATGAAACGCTATCAGATAGCGAGAATGATTGGTAAGGCAAGACTAGGTCATCTGCGGCATAACTAATCTTTGGTCCGCGCTCGTAAGCAACTGATCCGAAAGATGTTGTTGTTGTCTCAGTAATTCCCGGCCAAGTATTTCCAACTCCGCCTGTGCCTGTACCAGTGTAACCAAGTACGCGCTTGATACGGTGCGCAGTACCGACACCCTTTTTACGTGGGATACGGTTACGAAGTGGTGTTGGGCGTGGTGTAAGCAACTTTGCTGGCGCTTCTAGATCGAAAGCCGCAAAAGAAGAAGATAGTGGAGATGTTAGGGAAATATCTTTTACGACATCGCCCATTGCTCCACGTTGTGCTGATAGTGCTGTGTTAAGTGAAGATAGCACGTCGGGTGCTAATGACTTATTTGCTACCAATGCTTCGATAGCGGAAGTTGTGCTTGATTGTTGACCGGGCATAGCAACTGACTTGCTGAGAGATTGAGAAAGAGTACTTGTGTAATCTTCCATCTTCTCGGCAGCAGCCTTTGCTGATACGTCGCCAAATAGATCTTTAGCGCGAGGCATTTCTAGTGCCATATTTGGTTTCTCCTTTAAGAGTTATTCAGAATCGCTTGTTTTACCAGCCTTAGCAAAAAATTCTTTTGCTAATACGCGATAACCCGAAGCGAGATCTGGATCGGTTGTTGAAGCCGCCTTGCGAACATATTCATCCGCTTTAGCAAGCAACACGTTATTTTCATTTTCGTTTCCTGCTTTGATTGCTGATCGTTTTGGTCCACCAGCAACCGCTTTTGTAACCGCTACCGCTAGTTCTGCTTCAAGTTCCGACACCTTATTCTCTGCCGCTAATTTCTCGGACTTAATAAGATCTATTTCGGATTGAACAGATTCTTTAGCACTCTTAACGGCTTTTTCCAATATTTCAGCGATTTGTGAATCACCGAGCAGGGATTTTTCTTCCGCCAAAACCTCAATTGGTTCTTCGGTAGAAACTTCTTCATCAGCCTTAACTTCTTCGGCTGGCACTTCAACAGGCGCTTCTGCTGGAACTTCAATACCCGCGCCCGCGCTTGCTCCGCTTTCGTCCAAGATTTCACCTTCAGCAGATTTATGAGATCCGTCGGTATCTAAAGTTTGAGATGTAGAAACGTTGGCAACTTGCCCGCCCGCGATAACTACTTGATCTTTGCCGTGTGAATCGGTAGGCACACCGCAACCACACTCTAGGCACTTATGAACAGACTTTTCTGTATCAGCGTGGCAAGAACATTCTTTAGAATCGCAACCTTTTGCTTCGGCACATTTACCGCATTTACAGGCGCAAGTTGCGTCGGCTTCTTTAGCCGCTAATTCTGTTGTTTCATCTTCCATTGGTACTTCTCCCTCTGCCGCTTCGTGGGCGTGAAATTGGAATAACGCTTGAATTGCGTTAAGCAGGATATTAAGCGAAACGGATTCATCTTCGCCATCTTTCATTTCTGTCGCTTCCGCAATTACTAACTGCGCTAGCGCGTCGCGAGCCGCAGAAAATGCCGCTTCGTCGAACTTCTTAACTGTTGGGGCTATTTCTTTTGCTTGGTTAATAAGCAAGCCCGCTTTATTGACTTTCTTTTCTTTAAAAATTTCAGTTGGAAGTGGTGCTTTGAATTCGTGAAATTCTTCAACTTGAACTAATGAACTTTCCCCATCAACGCTTTTAGCCATAATAAGTTTAGCGTTAGGATTTGCCGGACGATCGACAAGCGAAACTTCTACAATTTGACCATCAATAATGCGACCATTTACCGCTTTGGTATCCCGCACTACGCGCGGGGATTTAATCCCTATTGAGAAGCCTTTAAGTACGCCTGTCTCCACTTTTTTAACGCTAACTGGATCAACAACAAGAGTAGTAATGTAATGACCATCTTCTTTAGATTCATATTCTTTCGCAACTCCTGCCGCAATATTTGAATGTTGTTCCCTGATATTTCCGCCCGATTTAAACCATTCAGGCATAGCGCGATCTAACCAGCCAGCGTCGCAAATTTGTTGGTCAATATCTAATGAATCATCTGTCGCTTTACCATAAACCATAAGAGTACCATCGCCGTTTTTATCGTATTTAACAATAGGCGCGTAAGCGTTAGAAAAATTATTCATTATTACTCCTTAGTTTCCTGAATAGGTAATTACGATTGAGCCAGCGGCGGATCCGGTTGAAGAAATGGCATAAATTTTATCGCCCGAATTACACCATAATTGAAAAGTTGTACCCGCGGTAATTACGTGTCCTTTAGTCGCTCCTGTTGTGGTAATTGAAGAATCACCAATCCAAATTGACGCGCTATCTCCATTTTGAATTTGAACCGCAACATTGCGCGATAAACCTGATTGAACTTGGCAAATCATCGTTGGAGTTGTTCCAGCGGTACTATTTAAGTGGACTAATGCCATTTTATTTTCCTATTCTGATTTATATTCGTTTGTATCTACATAAGGAGTAAAGTGCTGAACGGTTTCCCGCGTTACTTCGTCCAAATAGAATTCGCCGTTTGTAATCATCTGTACCAAATTATCGGTTACTATCCACGCGTTGTCCAACCACACTAGTTCCGTAACCTTTTTAAGATTATCGTTAATATTGAGTCGATATATGGCAAGAATGTCATTTCGATCATCTGTTTTATAAAACCATCGATCTTTAATCATTATTTATTCCAATCAGGCGCGGGTTGCCAATAACCCCGAGCCAAAATTGAACCAAGTTTGTTGGATTCAAATTCACGTCCGTCGGCAAATTTAACGTGAGCATAAGGCTCTGCGCCGTCTAACCGATCAAAAATTATCTCTGATCCATCTTTCGCTATATATAAAACGGTTCCCTTTACCAATCTATCCCCCATTTTCTAGGCACAATCGGAATATTTAAATTTAACTCTTTTAGTTTAGCAACTAAATTTGGAATGTCTTTTTGAGGGGCATAGATCGCGGCGATATCTCCAACTTTTACTCCGCCGCTAATCTGCGCTTCTAAATAACTCATAGACGGATAAATTCCGTTTACTGAAATTCCTTTATAGTAAAAACCCATATTTAACAAATCGGGAGTTTCCGCCGTTACTTTATCCGCAATAACTCCTGAATAAAGTGAATCGCCAATAGTTGCCGTTGTGCGATCTTTTACGTCCTGTTTTAAAATTAGGCGAATATCCCCGTACTGACTAACCCCTTCGCTATTAAGGCTCAATTTATTATCCCAAATTCTAGCCAAACCGCTCATTACGCTTTCATCGGGTACGGTATTTTTAATTTCTTCCCCTGTGCTAATAAATCCATAAATTGGGCGTTCTGCGGGATCAATATTCACTGGCACTTCTTGTACCGTTTTTTCGCTAATTGATCTCATCTCAGGGTCGTAATATCCGTTTGATTTTTGTATTTCAAATTGATTTTTAAAACGACCGTCTTCAAGCACTTTAAATAAATCATCTTTTTTAATTGCTATGGTTACGTTTCCATTTTTTAACGCTTCCGTAATTTTATCTTTAGCAACAATTTCCGCTTGTTTAAATTCTGAAATTCTTGCTGGGTTAATAATAGAATCAGGAGCAAGAATAGATTTAAAGCCTTCGTAACTATCATTATTTTCTATGTAATAAATTAATCGAGTAAGATCGGCTTCTGCGGCAATTTTTCTGTCTTTAAATGATAAATCTTTGTAAAAATCTTCGTAATATTTTTTAACCGTAGCATACATAACAGAATTACTATTTTTAACTTCTTTTAAAAGATCTTTTTCGGATATAACCCATTTGTCTTTAATATCTTCTATTTGGGCTTTAATTTCCGCGTTTCGCTTATCGGAAAACATTACATCCATAGGTTTAATAGGTTCATTAACCACAGGTATAGGCTCGATAGGCTTAAATACTTGTTCAATAACCTTTTTAGGCTCAGTATCTCTGACTTTATACCATTTAGAAAATGATGACGTAGTTCCGCGTACGTTACCCATTGAATCAGTAAATCGAACTTGTTTTAAATCACCAATTTTAAGTAGGTCTTGATAATTTTCTGGATCGGGAATCTTGCCCGCCAATTTGGTCATCTTATTCCATAAGTTCCAACGCTTAGCGTCGTTTTTCTCCACGCGATATTCTTCGTAAAGTTTGTGAAGTTCTTCTTTAACCGTTACTGATTCGGTAGTATGGAATTGAATTTCAAATTCTTTTCCGCTTCTATCTTTTACCGCTACGTTAATGCCACGATAATCTTCGCGTTCCCAATAATTCTTAACGCGCGTTTCGTAACCTTGTTGAATTAAAGAATCTAAAGAATCTTTGACCCCTTGAACGTAATTTTTATTATCCCAAACTAAAGTGTAACGATTAAGGTCGGCCATTTTATTAGCCGCACTTTCAGGCGATCTAGCCGCGCCTGTTTTAATTTCATCCGCAATTTTGCGAGATATTGAATCCACTTGCTTTAAGCGGTAATCCATCCCGCTTGGCGTCGCGTCTGTTGCGTCAGCCAACCCCATAACTAAATCTGTTAATACACCTTCACGCGCTTGAGCAAAACTAAACGCGTCATTAGCCGCTTGATCGATTTGATCGGTAACGTCCCGATAAGCCATTTCGTCAATTACTGGCAAGATCGTACATAAACAATTAGGGTGGGCTGGCGGTTCCGAATCTCCGCTAGGGAAATCATCACCTAACGCCACGATTACGCCGTCATTATCGGCACAGACAGGGCAAGGATCAATTCCAAACCATTGTACCGACCCTAATCCCGCGTCTTGGTACGAATTCATCGCAGATTGATTAGTCGCTCTGCTCATTTCCGTTGTAGCAACCGTTAAAGCCTGAGACGGATCATCAATAACGCTTGCCACTCGCTCGGTCATTTTGGCTAATGATTCGCCCGATCTAAACCCCGTCGCTAACGCTGAACCCACTTGGTCATACTTGGTACTTAATACGCTTCGCGCCGTACTTTGAGAATTATCTATTAAAGTTTTTAATCCATTTGGCGGATCAACCAATAATGCGACCGCTTCATCGCCGGGCGTCCAACCAGCCCAAACGTCAGCCGTAGGATCTAACGCGATCGAACTAACCGACGCTTTATTGACCGCCGTTTTAATCATTGATCTAGCCGCTTTATTACCCGTAGCCCAGCCTTCGGCTAAAACTCGGTTAATCGCTTTTTCTAGGGGTTTGGGATCGGTTCTAATGTGAACCATTACCCACGATCTCGCTCTTACCTTATCCGCCGTCTCGTTATCCGTTTTGTCGGGATTAGACGCTAAATAATCTTGAGCAATTTGACGCGCATTAAAAGAAGTTTTAATTACCGCACGAATTTTAACCGCGTTTTGGGCTGAGATCCGTCCCTTGATCTCTTTTGCCGCCCAAACTTTCACGATATATAGGCAGAAATTAGGTTACGCGCCGTGTCTATATCCCCATCTTCTAAACACCGATTCAACGCTTCACCTACTATCGGATCTACATTATAAAAGCGGAATGTACGATCTCTAATTCCTTTGTCGATCCATCTTTCAAACCTTTCCAATTCGCTTTTTTCCGCTTTGGTAGGAGTTTCAATTTTAGGTGTTTCTTCTTTAGGCGCTTCTTCTGCTGGAATTTGTTCCGTTACATCAGCAGGATTTTGAATCGTTGCCGGATCAGGCGTACCCGCAGCAACTAAGCCATCAGGAGTAAACAAGAATACCGACGATCCCGCAACCAATATAGGCATATCCGCTTCTGGCGTATCTAATAAAGGTAATCCTAGATCCGCGCGTGATTCATTAATTGTTTTACGTCCACCGCGAGTTTGAACGTCATCTCTTTCAGCAGTTTCTTTGGTATCCGCTTGAGAAGAAGGCATTAAAGTAAATTCAAGTTCACGTGGCATATTAAGATATGTATATGAAAGATTGGTAATCATCTTTGAAATCCAATTAGCCAACGGCATTAAACCAATTAATTCTGCTGATTCTGCTTCGCCTTTTTGGTGCCCCGCTCCACCCAAACCTGTTTTAGGAGTAAATCCAATTTCGGTTGGCATAATTCCAAAATGACCGCATATAGAAGTAACTAAGTAATCATCTAACACGTCTTTAAATCTTTCGCCGTAACCTTCAAACTGCTTAACAGTTAAACCTGCTGGCATTAATTTTGCGCGTACGCGTTGTTCGGTTTGACCCGAAAGATCATCGTTAAGAATGTTTTCATACGCCCGCAATAGTTCAGGATTATTTCCAAACGTTGCGTCTGATTCAATAATCATTTCAGGCAATACGCCGTCAGTATATTCCGCGCGTAACCATTGCTGACGCTTTAAATATAGATCCGCTAAAGGTAAGCAACGCTCTACTGGTGAATAGCCGTAAACGCTAAACGTACGGCGATTGCGTACCATATAGGAAAGTTGATCCGCGCTAAATTCTCCGTCTGCCGATTCATCTTCAACCGTTGCGCTGAATTCGCTTCTAGGGAATCCGTAAAGAATCTGTTGATAAGCAGGGAACGGAGATTGTGGTCTCATACCGCGATCATCAAGTAATGGTTTAATTGTTGATCCGTCTAGGATTTGAAATCCGTAAAGTTCTTTATTAACTGCTTCTTGAGGCCAAACTGCCCACGCGTCCAAAACCAAAATTTCTTCTAATGAAATCATTAACCAATCAGCAAATGTTAATCCGTTTGCTTTATCAGGGGTTTCCCAAAACGCACGTAAACGAGCAATTTCGGGCGTAAATTGTTCTCGCGCTTTGTCCATTGCGCGCAAGTGATCCCCACCCATTTCGGTAGTTATTCTTTCTGCCGCTTGATCCGAAAGGGTAATGTCCCAATCCAAGCCGATCATTTTATTTTTTAACACTTCAATACATCTGCGAACAATATCAATTTGATCTGCCGCGGCACGTAACGTATCAAACGGGACTAATTTAGTTGCCGTAATATTTATGTTTTGTGCTACTTGATATTCGTATCGACGTGGGTCAGGTCTTCCGCGTTCGCCTACTGGGTTAATCGCTCCGGGCAATAATGGAGAGCCCGGTCCGAATGGTACGGATGGCAAAACTTGATCCCGCGTTAATGGGTTGGTGTTTCCATATTGTTGCTGATACATCAAACTATTGCGCATTTCTGCTTCGGTCATCGTTGTTGAACCAGCAGGGAGTTTAGGTGCTTTCGTGATTTCTTCCGCTACTCTTTTTGCGAGATTATCTAACAAACCCACTTATTTACTCCATTTCATATTGATTGACCCCATCCAACAAAACCAACCGCATAGATTGAATCGACCGCATTACCATTAAGTGTAACCGAACCCGAAGCCGTTGCGCGATATTTTAGTTGAGCGATTGCTGATCCTAATAAGTCAAAATGACCACTAGCCGTAGCAAATTGAGTTAGATAAGCAGACCCTATACCTGTTAAGACTATTGACGCATTACCTAAAATTAATGGTTTTCCAGTACCGTTTAATGATACAGAGGCTGAACCGTTTATATGATAAACAAGGGCAACATACGCGTTACCTGCGATTCCTATATTTCCACTACCTGTTGCTGGATAATCCAACGTGTCGGGTGTACCCGCCATTAAAGTCAATGAACCGTCTGCCGTAACAGGATAATAAACGACAGTTCCTAGCGCACCTGTGGCGACTAAAGAAACATTTCCGTTAGCAGTTTCAACAAATTCGAGTTGATCGTTTGCGCTTGCGCTGAGACTTAATGAACCACTTCCGCTTGATTGAAGAAGTTGGTCTGTTGCCGTAGCGGTTAAACTTATCGCTCCCGACCCAATAGATTCATAACTAAGCGATTGAGTTGCGCTACCTATTAAAGATAACGAACCTGAACCATCTGCTTGAAGTAATTGAGCCGTACCAGTAGCGGTTAAATCTATTGCGCCATTGGCGATTATTGAAGGAGTTCCACTACCTGTTATATTTATCTCACCACTAGCGGTTACTGAATAACTTAAATCAACAGTAGCCGTACCTGCTAGAGATACCGCACCAGTCGCGGTAACGGGATTGCCAGCATAGATAACTATTGATTGTTGAGTGGTTAGAGAGGGAGTTCCAGTAGTGAGAGTACCAGCAACACTACTTGTTGTTGCTGAAGTTGCGGTTTTATATTGAACAAATTCAATACCAATAGTGGGATTGGTTCCGCCTAATTGAACGCTAATTGAATACCCTGAAGTTGCTGTTGCGCCGAGAGGGTTAGTGCCACCAGTGAGCGCGGTTGCCGCGGCAAAATACAAATCTCCAGCCTTTGATGCTGACGGAGTTGTTAGAGTAGGTATTGCGGTAGTTCCTGTTGCGCTTGTTTTTGCGCTATAAGTTCCTAATGAGTTAGCGATTGCGCCAATAACATAAATTTTTGGAGCAAGGGTAGAAACGCTTACACCGCCAACAGTGATAGTAAAAGATGAACCATTTGAAATAGTAGAACGCCAATAAATAATTCCAGCACTATTACCACCTGACGCTATTAACGACGCGGCAGCAACCCAAGTACCGCCAAGTGAATCGCTAATTGTTGGAGCAGTGGCGCCTGGCACTTGAAGCGAGGCTATTACATAACTTCCAGCAAGTGGAGTTACAGAAGCCGTAGTGTAAGTAGTCGCTGCCGCACTCGAAGCACTTTTTAATAAAGTAACGTATTGAACTGAAATAGAATCTAAATTAGCCGTAGCACTACCTGATAAAGATATTGCCGCTGAACCAGTGGTAGCGAAAGAAGAAATTCCGTAAAGATGATAAGCAATTACCCCGTGAGAAGTAACCGTACCTGTCATAGAGTTAGTAGCAGGTACAGAAGATATACCTGTAACTGTTGATGAATATACGCGACCCGCGGCAGAAGTTACACCAGTACTTCCTACTGACCCAATACTTGTAAAATTAAATACTGGAGGAGTACTGGTAACTAATACACCTGTTCCCGTGTTAATAACACAAGCAGCATAACCGTCGCCGTTTGGTAGTGATGTAATAGAAAGTGCTGTTGTGGTTAAAGATGATGAAATTGTTATAGCCGAATTATCAACGGTTGGAGTAGCGCCTGAACCAGTAACAAAGAAACTACGAATACCACCATTAGCACTAGCAGCACTGAATGTTGCCGTTATTGTAAAAGCCGCAGTTGTAGTTGGCGTTGTTCGATAAAACGTTTGAAGAATTGCGCCTACACCATTTGAGGTTGTTGTTGGCGTTGTAAAAGGAGTACCAACTGAAACCCAAGTTCCGCTTAATGAATCTGTAATTGTTGCGGTCGGTAATTGGTTCCCCGTAGGCACGCAATTTACAAAAGCCATAGTGTTTTGACCCGTAACAGGGGCAAGGGTAGTTACGGCAACTGTGGTCGATGAAGTAACAAAAGTATTGGAACTATTAGAACCAAAAACAATTGCCACTTTATTACTCCATAACTAGGGAGAAATTGGCAAGCATTATTTTCTCCCTAACTACGAATGAATATCTTTTGTGTTGCCCCGCTAAATTAAGAAGCGGTTACAGAAAGAGCAGCAGAAGCGATTGTTACAATACCTGCTGATGATCCTGTTGTTACTGATGGTGATAACGCTCCACCAATGTAATAAGTTCCCGCGGTTGCCGCAGTCCATACACCAAAATATGAAGCCGTTGTTGACGCTGGAAGGTTAATTGAAAGAGCGGATGAGTTAGTTACTGAACCACTTGAAGCCGCGTTCCAAGTTACCGCAACACGCGCGTATGTACCGCCTGTTACTTCGCTTGCGCCAGTTGTGCCGGGATCGGCAGTATGTAATGAAACATAACCCCAGTTAGTTGTAGATAACGCTTGATTCGCTTCCGTGGTAGATATTCTTGCCATTTATTTGCTCCTTTTAATTGATCGTTAATACTAATGTTAGATCTGCGCCCTGATACGTTGAACCCACGCTTAATATGCTAACGGTAGCATAATCGTTAGCGTAAACCATTTTATTAATTGCTAGCGTTGTCGTATAACTTCCTGCTGGAATAGTTACGCTTCCGATACTAACTTCATTAATTAACGTATCCACGACAATACTTGATCCTGTCGCAGGTACTCCCACGCTTGCTCTAATCTGAGAAATTGTTCGTGTTGAATCAAAATAAAATCTAGATTTTCCCGTTAATACGCTGATCTCATTTTGACGAGTAAAGATAGGCACAAGTCCGGGGTTTCCCGTCGCACCTTGCGCACCTACGCCCGCAATAACTACCTTTGTAACGGGTTGATCTACAATTACTATGTTATCGGTCATCGGGTAACCTGCGCGCTAACTGTAATTGAACCTTGAACCAATCGGGTAACGATCCCTGATCCCGACGTTATCTCCATATCGTAAGAATAAAGTCCATTAGTAATAGCCCCTGTTTGAGCCGCCGTCGCGTGAACCGCTAAGGTTCCCGTACCGTTGGTAATCGCAATCCCTGATGAACTAGTCAAACTTAATACCGTGGTTTTTGCTAATGGAGACGTACGCACCTGTAATGCCGCCGTATAACCCGAAAGATTAATAGGATTACCGCTTGTATCTGTCCATTGAAAATTAACGTACCAATCAGCACCCTGTTCTATGGTGGTGTTATAGGTTACTGCTGGCATATTAACTCCATTTTGATTAGTTATTAAATACTTGATCCACACTTAGAGCAAATTGTAGAGCCTTTTATTGTTGGGAACCGACACTTAGGGCAAAATACCGCTAACGAAGCAAGTCCCATCATTGAACCCGACGCTTCCGCCAATTCGCTTAACGCCCAGACTAATGCGTCCATTCGATCGGGTGAATCGCCCGAATCGGGAACCCATTGAGCCATTTCATCTTCTAACTTATTGAACCCCCCGACGTGATGAACTCGTCCCTGTTCATATAACGCCGAAATAGGTTCAGCCCTAACTCTTTTACCCCGCGAAGCAGTAACTTTGGTGACGGGTATGTTGGGGCTGACGTTTCTTAACACCATTTCGACGAGATCTCCGCCGTTATTGGTTTCCGCAATTATGCGATCTGCTTTCCATTCTTCATAAGCCGCCACCGCAACTTTTGCCCATTGTTCAGGGCTAACGTGGCACGTCTTATCATCTAAAACATAATATTGGTTATCGCTACTTAATCCCGCAATAACAATTCCCGTATCGTCTGAATTTTCGCCCGACGTAACTGCTGGATCTATCGCTACTACAATCCTAATTAAAGGCGGCAGATCTTCTTCTCTGATCCGCGCCGATTCGATCATATCCCTAGACCATAACGCACCTTCAACATCCTCTAGCAATTCGCCCTGTAATTCTTGGCGACCTAACCGAGTTCCTGAATATCGTAACTGCAACTCAACTAAAGCAGATGGCGCTAAATTCTTTTCATTATCGAACGTCGATCCACGCGTTATATGCGTAGTCTCTCGCGTTAATAAATTCTTTAAAATTGGTATCGGACGTGGCGTAGTCGTAACTACCGTCTGAGGATGATCTCCAAGACGCAATCCAAACTGTAATTGATCCCACGCGTCAATTTTGTCCCAAGCCGCTAATTCGTCGCACCAAGCCCCATTATGCTGAGGTCCACGCAATCGATCAGGTTCTTCGGCTGAAAATAACTTTATTCGTGAGCCATTTTTTAAAACGATTTCACCTATTGACCGATTCCACGTATCTAAAACGTGATACCGATTCAAGATTCCCAAGACTCCCGAATCACCTTCGACCGTGGTATCTCTCGCGTCAGCGAATGTCTTCGCTACTATCGCCCAACGTGTCTTCGGTTTGGTTATCGCTTCCCACGCTATCCATTCCGCCCCGCACCGAGTCTTGCCCCAACCCCGACCCGACAGAATCAACCACGTCTGCCAACTCTCCGTTGGTGGAATTTGATTCGATCGCGCTTTCGATTCCCAATACAACCTGCTCCCCGTCGCTATGTGCTCCGACGTTATTTTGGGATTCGATTTCGGCAATAAGATAGGCAAATCGTCTAACTTGCTCATCTATTTCACTCCCACCTTCAAAAACTTCTAAGCGACTTTCCGACTTAACGGGTGCGTCCAACCCTAAAAGTTTTGCTTGTCTTTCGAATAACTTAATTGTAGCCATAATTGCTGGAATTTCGCCACGCAAGGCTCTAGTCCAAACTGCCGCCATTAATCTTTCAATTCTAGCGTCGGCTAAATCTTTCTTTTTATCTATCG
>Ga0194047_10001587_pt1 | contig 13713 bp, 9 predicted proteins | sample JunL225m_MetaG_2_FD_160070 | JGI IMG/M metagenome (GOLD analysis project Ga0194047, IMG submission 160070) | Anoxic zone freshwater microbial communities from boreal shield lake in IISD Experimental Lakes Area, Ontario, Canada - Jun2016-L221-5m | ecosystem: Environmental > Aquatic > Freshwater >...
GGTGGTGGGGTTCCTTGTGCGGGCGTGCCTGAAGGAGGCATAGCCTGTGGGGGGTTAGGCGGTAATGGAACTGATTCTCCGGGACGACCTTCCGGGGTAGGACCCCCAACTCTTTTCAAAAGCATAAATTAAAACTCCCTTACGATTTTATCTAATACCGGCAGCCGTAAGCCTTATAGTTCAACAAAATAACTCGCAACCGCTTGGTCAATTAAGTCTTTTGTCAGTGTAGGGGGCGCCCCAAGATAAGAAGAAATACCCAAAATTTGCTTTAACAGGTCGCGGGGGTGACAGTTTCTCAATTCGCGCCGGGCTTTTACGTAGTGTTCTTTCAGCAAATAAACTGCCCCTTCATCCGTGAAACCGACCTTTAGTTCCTCGCATTGGCGGCGCAAAATTTCGCGATATTCTTCATAGGTAGGATTGCGTACTTCGATTTTATTTTGGATACGGCGCAAGAACGCTTCATCTACTAGGTCTCGCGGGGCAAGGTTGGTTGAAAATACAATCAGTTCATCGAAAGGCACTTCGATTTTCTTACCAGTACGCAGGGTTAAAAAGTCCATGCGCTTTTCCAACGGCACAATCCAGCGGTTTAGGAGGTCACGGGGGCGCATTTGCTGGCGACCAAAGTCATCAATTAGGAACATCCCGTTATTGGATTTTAATTGGAAGGGAGCTTCATAGTATTTGGAGGCATCGTCCCAAATCAAGTCGAGGCTACCCAACGACAACTCACCGCCGACTACGATAACAGGTCTTTTGCATAAAACCCAGCGGGCGTCAAGTTTTTTTTCTAGGCTTGAGCTATCGTGGCTATTGCGCTGGTCTGCGGAAATTACGTGCAAGTTCTGATCATACACTTTGATAACAAATCCGTCAGCCTCTATAGCATAAGGAATATAGACATCGCCGCCCAGTAAACGCGCGATATGCTCACTTAGGAGCGTTTTGCCGTTTCCCGCCGGACCATATAAGAACATGCTACGACCGGTGTTAATGGCAGGTCCGATAGAATCCACGATATCGTTACCTACCACCATATCAATAAGTGCTTCACGCACTTGTTGCGGTCCTACATGAATATCACCAAAGGTTTGCGCCTTGATTATCTTGCGATATTGTTCCAGCGAGACGGGGGCAGGTCCTACATAGGAAGAATGGTTGATGACTTCGAGCGCACGTTGCACTCCCTTGGGGGTTAGCACATATTGGTAAGCTGACTCTCCAAGCCCTTCGCTACCGCCGATGTCAATAATTTCTGCTTTCCGCAACTGGTTTATAACAGGTTCAACTACACCAAAGTAGGGCAACTTAATTACTTCTGCCATTTTCTGAGCAGAAATGATGGTAATTTGGTAGATTAATTTAATAACTAAATCGCCGATTATACGCTGGGAAATCTCAGTTTCCTGAATAGTATTGGGTTCAGGAATTAATCTTTCAACATTTCTAAGGCGAGAGTCAAAATTTCTGATGTTATGATAGTTGCTAAGCATAGACATAAAATATGCTAACCTCCAGTTACTTCTTCAGGTTGATTGCACAGGTTGGCAACAAGTTTCCAGCGTAGTAGTTTCTGATAGGCTGTATTCTCAATTGTTGGTTATAAAGACATGTTAACTCAGACCTATAGATTTGTAAATAACCATTTTGTCGATTTCTTCAGGGATGATACCTTTGGCGAACTAAAAAGGACATTCTTTGCTAAAATAACTGGAGCAGGAAAATGTCTCTCCAACCTATGACGGTTGCAAGAAACGTTTTTAGGGCAATAACCTGCTGCACCTGTCGGAGAGAAGCTATAACAAATGTCACTTCTTTCTCGTGTAGCGAGGCTTTAGGTAGCCTCTTTACGTTTACTTAATGCTGTAGTATAACTGTTCTTATGAGAAAAGCTTTTATGTACAGGATATTTCCCAACAAACGAACCACTCGTATTCTTGAGGCAAGCCTTGAAGAATGTCGCTGGTTTTACAACGCTACTTTGGACTTTCGTAAAAAGGCGTGGGAAGACGAAAAACGTACTGCCAATTACTACGAAGCCAAACGGCGTATTCCTGAACGACAAGATTTTTGTTGCGGACTTGGCTATCAATTGAATGGCGCACAATCACTGCCTTTCCAAAAGCATTCACGATGTGGCATGGTCGGGATTTTTCAGTATGTTGTGTAGCAAAGCGGAAGAAGTTGTCTATACTAGCAAAACCTGTAGCAAATGTGGTCATAGGCTTCTGGACAAGCTCCCACTTTCTGATAGCGTATTCATTTGTCTCGGATTGTAGCCTTCATTTAGACCGTGACCTCCATGCTTACTTAAACATCAAAAGCTTGGGATTACAAGCTGTGGGTTTGTCCCTAGATGCTCACGCCTAAAAGCGTGGGGAGTAATCACTATTAAGTCTATATTTAGATTTATTAGTGGGAAGGCATACAAATGTATATTAAGAACCAACCCGGTCAAAATGGCAAACATATAGATACAAGTGCTTCTTCAAATAGTAATAAGGATGAGCTTCTCTACCGGATAGTGCGTACTGCCGCTGAAACTTTGAGAATGCCGTTTGCCTTTATTACCCGCGCTAGCCTTACTTTAAGAGCATCATATTGTAACCTTGAGACTGAAAACCCGCTCGATTTCTCTTATTGTCAGCAGGTAATTGATAGTAAAAAGCCCCTGTATATAAGTGATACACATAAAGCCCCGGCAGTTTCCCAAAACCCGCCACCCCTCTTTCGTTTCTATGGTGGCATTCCTCTTTTCAGCCATGATTATAATGTGCTTGGTGTATTATGTTTGATTGATTACAAACCACGCCGGCTAAATAATGTTCAACGACAACTGCTAGAAGACCTAGCAGCTTGGGCGGAGAACGAAATTAACCTTCTTAAGATTAAGAAAGCCAGTGCAATGGCACGGGAAAGCGATACTCGTTTCTCTAAGGTGTTCAGAGCCGCACCTATTCCAATTGCGATTAATTTTCTGGAATCCGGAGAATTTATTGAAGCGAATGATAGCTTTCTGAAGCTTACCGGTTATAATCGCGCCGAGTTGCTGAAATATACTATTGTGAAACTACTGGGCAACTCTTCCAAAGAGCATATAGACCAACTGAAAAAGTTGATTTTGGACGGCGCTTTTTATAACCACGAAATAACCTTCAAGAACAAAAATGGCGAGTTACGCGAGGTGGTTCTATCTTGCGAAGCAATAGAGATAGACGGCGAACCTAGCTTTCTGACAATGGGTCGTGACGTTACCGATGACCGCCTATCACGAGAAGCTTTACGGCGCAGCGTAGCCACAAACCGGGCTTTGTTCGATGTAATCCCCGATTTGATGCTCAGAATTAGCCAGGACGGATTAATTTTGAATTATAAACCGTCAAAAGAGTCGCTGCTTCCGGTAGCCCTTGAAAACCTGATAGGTTGCACACTATTTGATATTTTTGAGCCGGGTCTTGCCTCCGTTTATCTTTCAAATGTGCGAGAGGCGTTGAATAATCGAGAAACCCGCGTTTTCGAATATCAGCTTGTAATTGATAATAGTATTCGCGATTTTGAGGCGCGAATTGTGGTTAGCGGCGAAAATGAGACATTGGCAATTTTGCGCGATATTACCGAGAGAAAAACTGTAGAGCGCATGAAGAATGAATTTATTTCAATTGTCAGTCATGAATTGCGGACACCGCTTACTTCTATTCGGGGTTCACTGGGTTTACTTGTCGGCGGCGTGGTTGGGGAGTTGCCGGATCAAGCTAAAATGATGCTCGATATTGCTCACAAGAACAGTGAGCGTTTGGTGCGCCTGATTAATGATATTCTCGATATTGAGAAAATCGAGAGTGGTAAATCTAGTTTTAATATGAAATCGCTTGAAATTCAGGCACTGGTAGAGCAAGCTCTAGAAGCAAACCGGGGTTATGGCGAGTTGTATAACGTCAGCTTTAAACTGACCAAGAAATTGCCGGGCGTAATGGTTTATGCTGACCAAGATAGATTAATGCAGGTGCTGGCGAATCTGATTTCCAACGCCACCAAATTCTCACCTAAAGATAGTGTGGTTGAAATATCTCTAACCGGCACGCAGCATAGTGTCAGAGTGGATGTAACCGACCATGGGAACGGCATCCCTAAAGAATTCCGAAATCGCATCTTCCAGAAGTTTGCTCAAGCAGATTCTTCCGATACCCGCTCGAAGGGTGGAACTGGCTTGGGCTTGAGTATTGCAAAGGCTATTGTTGAGAAACTAGGCGGGATTATAAACTTTGAAACCGAAGAGGGTAAGGGTACTACTTTCTACTTTGTTATTCCGGTATGGCATGAAATACCTGTTACCAAAGAAAACCCCCAAGAAAATACTGCTGTGCTGATTTGCGAAGACGATGCGGAAATTGGTTTGCTGCTAAGTATGATGCTCAAACAAGCTGGGTTTGAAGCAGATATTGCCCAAACTGCGCTTCAAGCTAGGCAGTTACTTCAACTCAAGCCTTATTCCGCCATCACATTGGATGTAATGTTACCTGATCAGGATGGGCTTTCCTTGCTACGTGACCTAAAAAGCAGCGAAGCTACCATGAATATTCCGGTGGTTATGGTTTCAGCTAAAACAAGATCAAATCAGGATTTGACTCAAATTGCGACATTACAAATTGTTGACTGGATTGAAAAGCCGATTGATCAGGAAAGGCTGATTGAAGCGGTGCAACTTGCTGCCAATATTTTTTATGGCTATAAACCGAATGTGCTACATGTTGAGGATGATGCGGATGTTTCGAGCGTGGTATCTGCAATTCTCAGCAATATTGCCCACATTACAATAGCAGCAACTTTGAAGCAGGCTAGGCGCTTACTCCGAAATCAGGTGTTTGATTTAGTGATATTGGATTTGGATATGCCAGACGGATCAGGGTTAAGCCTATTACCATATTTAAATAAAGCGCCGGGTCATAAAATTCCGGTGGTGGTTTTCTCTGTTTCTGATTTGGAAGAGGCGGTTGTGGCTAAGGTTGATGCCATTTTAATTAAATCCCGTACCAGCAATGCAGCATTAATAGACACAATTAAAGCAATTATTCGAAGAACTAGGTTCAAACGCTTAGAACATAGTGTAAAATAAATATTAAATGCAGATATTAATAATTATTTATATGGTGAAAGCTTGTTGAAAGGACTAATTGCTTGATTGCCGGAAAAATGCTTGAAAAAATCTTGCTGGTCGAGGATGAAGTAGATATTCAGATTATAGTGCAAATTGCCCTTGAAAGAATCGGCGGTTTCAAATTAAAAGTCTGTAGTTCAGGCAAAGAGGCGTTGCTGGCTATTCCAGATTATATGCCAGACCTCGTTTTACTGGATGTTATGCTGCCAGAAATGGATGGTCCCACCACCCTAAAGCAAATTAGAGCTAATCCCCTAATGGCGGATATTCGGGTAATTTTTATGACAGCAAAAGTGCAACCCCAAGAAATTTCGCAATATATCAAGCTAGGCGCAATAGGCGTTATCAGCAAGCCGTTTGACCCTATGATGATTGCCGCCAATATCAAAAATATCTGGAGGGAGTGTAATGGCGAATGATAGTGAGTTGGAGATTGCGGCAGAGTTAAAGTTATTGCGTAAAGCCTACGCCGGAAGATTGCCCGGTCGAATGGATGAAATCAACAATTGTTGGCTTGAGCTTCTCTGCAATAACTGGCGAATGGATTATCTTGCGAACCTACATATGCTGGCACATAAGCTGGCAGGTTCGGGCGCTACTTACGGTTATACGCAAGTAAGTGATTCGGCTAAAACGCTGGAACAGAAATTAGAATCCCTTATATCTTCCGGTATGACACCCGATAATTCACAAATTCATGAGCTTGATCGGAATATACGGAACCTGCATAAGATTATTCAAAATACTTATCGCGCTAATCAATTTGACGATACAATACTAAATTCACCTGAAACGCCTTATCTGAGTTTGGATACCCAATTTAGGACGATTATAATTATTGAGCCTGATCCAGAGGAAGCTCAATCGCTTGCTCAACAAATCGGCTATTTTGGTTACGAAGTACATACCTTTAAGGATATAGAAGAAGCTTCCTTTCTGTTGGAGCAAAGCCGTCCGGTAGCTATTATTACCGATATAATATTTTCTGATGATGATATGTCAGGAATGCAAATGGCGGCACAGGTAATTAAAAATAAAGCCCAGGACTCCAAGCTGATTTTTCTTTCCTCGCGTTCGGATATTGCGGCGCGTTTACATGCGGTGCGTGCAGATGGGCATGCTTTCTTGACCAAGCCAGTTGATATTACCAGCTTGATTGACCACCTCGACCAATTGACAGGCACGCGCTACAAGGAACCCTATCGGGTGATGATTATTGATGATGATGTGGAAGTGGCTAACGCCATTGCTGTAACTCTTAGAACTGCCCCGAACGACCTCTTTGAAACGCTTATTCTTACCAACCCTTTGAAAATTCTAGCTCCACTTACGGAGTTTAACCCCGATTTGATTTTGCTGGATATGTATATGCCCAGAGTAAAAGGGCAAGAAATTGCCAAGATTATCCGGCAACTCGATGCTTTTGTAACAGTTCCAATTGTGTTTCTCTCTGGGGAAAGCGGCGAAGCACGCGAGCTTGAAGCGGTTACCTCTGGCGGGGATGATTTCTTGAACAAGCGAGTTCCTGCTAATCACCTAATTGATTCTATTAAAGCCAGAATTGATCGTTCACGCTCGGTTCGTTCGCTGATGGTACGTGATGGCTTGACAGGTTTGCTGAATCACACCAAAACTAAGGAACAACTTGATATTGAGGTTGCACGAACACGTCGCCGTAGCGGTATTCTGTCTATGGCAATGATTGATATTGACCACTTCAAATTGGTAAACGATACCTATGGACATCCAACCGGCGACAGGGTTCTTAAAAGCCTCTCCCGCTTATTGCAGCAACGTTTGCGCCGCACCGATATTATTGGACGCTTTGGCGGTGAAGAATTTGCAGTAATTTTACTTGATACCGATGCACAAGAGGCTTTCAAAGTAATTAATGATATTCGCGAAGGTTTCGCCCAGATTCACCATCAATTTCAAGACCACGAATTCTCGGTTACTTTTAGCTGTGGTATCGCTTCTTTTCCCGAATTCGATGACGCTTCTAGCCTGAACGATGCAGCTGATAAAGCCCTGTACGAGGCAAAAGATGACGGGCGAAACAGGGTGCGTATAGCGGAGAAATATCTTTTCTAGTCAGCGTTATTTCCCTACTTTCCCCAGAACTTGACATAATATTTACTCGTTTCTTCTCTACAATGGTTGTGCGCCGTATGCAACTGGCTATTTTTAGAGAGGATAACTAGAATCAATCATTGAAGCTTCCAGAGGCTGAAATTTATGGTAGTTCCTCTATATTTTAAAGGACTTTCGCTTGGAATAGGATGAATGAAACTAGATTAGAGACAAAGGGCTTAAGCCCTTTGCCTGAAATCACCTCTAAAGCGAAAATCCTAGAGTTACTGTAAATAGGTCAGGCTTGGGCGGTAGCTTTGCTAAGTGCAATTTGCTGCTCTACAAACTCGGTAAGGCGTGCATTGAGTTCCTCCGGTTTTTCGTCTTGGGGGCAGTGCGCCGCATCTTTCACTAGATACACCTCCGCCTGCGGAATCAGTTTTTGCCACTGCGGCAACATAATAGCAGGCTTCATTGAGCGGTCGTATTCACCCCACATAATTAGGGTGGGCAATTTCAGGTCGCCCGGTTTGAGGGGCAACTGGAAATTGATGAAATTACGAGTTACCGCAAGATAGGAAAAAGCTGCGCCGGGAGTGCGGAGAGGCGCTCGGAACTGCTCTACCAGTTGCGGAGTCACCTTCGACTTGTCCCAGTAAGCTTGTTCCAATCCGGCGCGTGCCGCCCATGCAGATGCGCTCATCGCCAGAGCCGCCGCTTCTCCCACCAACGGCGCACTCAGGGCGTTGAACATCAACATGTCGAAACTGGGGCGTTTTACCTTGCGCTCTTGGTTTAGGGCTTCCACTTCCAACTTGCCCTGATCCGGCAAACCGGAACTATCCACCAGTACCAGAGCTTGTACCTGCTCAGGATAATTCAGGGCGCATTGTATCGCTGCCATTCCGCCCATCGAATGCCCTACCAGAATCACGCGCTCTTCCTCTTTGTGCGCCACCAAAGCGCTAATCTGCTTTGCCCACAGGTTTGCGCTATAGGTTACTTTGCTGCCGGGCAGCTTCTCGCTGTAGCCAAAGCCTAGCAAATCCAGCCCATACATGCGGTAACGCCCTCGCAAACCTTTGAAAGCCTCGCGCCAGTGTTCGATAGATGCCGCGTAACCGTGAATAAAAACGAGTGCGGGCTTATCCTTGCTTTGCTGAGCCCACTCGCGCTCTTGCGGGTCGGCGGCATCAGGGCTAGGCAGTGATTCCCAGTAGCGAAACTTGCCGGGCTTCCATGCCACGAAATGTTCATTTATATAAAGTTTCTCATCTTTGGAAAGCATATGTGTTAACCTCGAATTGTGTAATCAAAAAAAGTACAAGACTCCCCTATTTTATACCTTTTATAAGTTTAAGAGATTAAGACAGTTAGAATGTTTGGCAAAGATATAGTTGGTTTTATGTTGACACTTTTATGTTTACTTGATAGCATAACTGCAATATCCAAAAATGAGCGCATGTAGCCGTAAATAACGAGTGTAGCTTCTTGCCTTATAGCTATTTTCGCGCATACATTTTTTATTTATGGGAAACATACCTGCCGCAATTGGCTTATGCAGGAGAATAGTTGGGATGATAGGTTTTTTGCTTAAAGAGAGATACCGAATCGTCAACCAGATTGGGGTTGGCGTTACTTCGACTGTGTTTGAAGCGGATGATATTCAGACTGGTAATAGGGTTGCAATAAAAGTTCTAAAGCCAGAACTAAACCAGAACCTTACCTTTTTGCAACGTTTTAGACGCGAAACTCGCACTACTCAATCCATCAATAGCCCTTACATTGTCAAGGTTTACGACTACGATATCCAAGATGGACACAATTATATTGTAATGGAATTAGTGCGCGGCAAAACTCTGCGCCAGTTGCTGGACGAAAAAAGCCCTTTGCCTATAATCCAGAGCTTGCGCTACACCATCCAGATTCTAGACGGTGCGACTGAAGCGCATCGCGCTGGTATCGTGCATCGCGACCTCAAGCCTGCCAATATAATGGTAACTAAGGATGGTACGGTGAAGGTGATGGATTTCGGTATCGCCAAAGATGCAGCGATGACTTCTATTACCTCGGACGGTTCGGTTATCGGCACACCCTACTATATGTCGCCTGAACAGGTGAAAGGTCTATCGGTAGATTCTCGCTCGGATGTGTATGCCATCGGCGCAATCCTTTACGAAATGTTGACTGGAACGCCGCCTTTTGAATCGGAGTCCACCTACGCTATCATCACGATGCACATTGAGAAGCCGCCTACTCCCTTGAATGTAGTCAATAACAATATCCCAATGCTTCTTAACGCGATGGTATTGAAAGCACTTGCTAAAAGACCGGAAGACCGTTACCAGAATGCCAGTGAAATGGCTTATGCCTTGCGACTTTATCCCGGTATTACCAGCGAAGCCTCCCGCACCGTAGATGGTCCAACTGTGCCGATACCGCATTTGTACATGCCGCATTATCAGGCGCAAACTCCTACGCCGTCCCAGTACCTCCCACCAAGCCAAACACCCCCTTTTGTGCAGGAACTAATCGGCAACGACCATACTATCCAACCGGGAATGCAATCGCTGCCGCCTACCCAAAACTATAGCCCTACGCCTTTGCCTTCCGCTTCAAACCCGCCTTATAATATGCCGCTTCCGCCGCAAAATGCTCAACAAAACCCGCAATCGCATTTTATACAAGAGTTGATTGGCAATGACCATACCATCCAACCGGGAATGCAATCGTCCGCGCAACCGCCAATTCCACCCGCGATTCAAGCTTATACTCCTACGCCACCGCCCATTCAAAACTATAATCCAACTCTGCCTCCAAACGGTCAAGCCTTTATTCCGACGGCGCCCATGCCGTTGGTGGGCTACAGCCCTACGCCGCCACCGCTGGTAGATTATACTCCTACCCCGCCAGCGCCTATACAAGGTTATAACCAGACTCCATTTCCTGCTGCTCAGTCCCCAATGCCAGCGGGAGCGCAATCGCCAATTCCACCCGCGATTCAAGCTTATACTCCTACGCCACCGCCCATGCCAAGAGCGCAGGGTTATCCTATATCACCCCAAAATAAGAAAAAACATGCTGTTTCTTTGTGGCTGGTTATCATGTTAGGGCTGTTAGCGCTTGTGGGCGCAATCGCGCTGGTAATTATGCTGGCAACCTCAAATGGCTCTACTACGGTAGCGCAGAATACTACTGCTCTGCCAGCGTCAACTGTTACCACGAGTGCGACCACTGTCGCGCAATCGGTTACTACTGCGACTACCTCTACGCAAACCGCTTTGGTTGCAACTACTGCTACTGCTAGTCTATTACCTATGCCCGATCCCGATGCTACCGCTTTTAATGCTGCTTCCGCTGCGTTGCAAGCTAAAGACTGGAAAAAAGCTATTAGCTTGCTGGAAGGGCTTGCTGCTCATAACTTCAGAACGGCTGAGGTAAATGATCGTTTGAAAATAGCGTACTGTTCTTACGGACGCGAGCAATTAGGCGTAGCCGACCCATCCGAGCTTCAAGTTCTGCTGGATAAATGCCTTGCCCTTGACCCGAATAACGCCGATGCAAAAGAGGCATTCGAGCGTATCAAAAACTACCGCGAAGGGGCAATATTCGCTTCGCAAAGTAACTGGGCAGCAGCTATACCTCCGTTTGAAAAGGTGTACGCTCTCGATGTGAACTTCCGGGATACAGGTACATTGCTGTTTAACGCTTACCGTCAGTATTTGGGCGCACTTACCGACCTAAGTAGTTATAACGATGCCTTGCTAGTGTGCGATAAAGCGAGACAAATGACTAACGGCGCCGATTACTCGCAAATTGACGCTTCCTGCAAGCGAGTCCAGCAATTAGCCGCGCCTACTGTGCCTGCGCCGACACCAAAACGAGCGCCTACTGCTACCCCTCGCACCTGTTTTAGCAATTTCTTTGCTTATAATGTTGGGCAACCCGGCGTAAACAATGTGGCTGACCTTGGTTCTAGCTCTATCATGGGGTCGGTAATCAACCGCAACAAAGGCGCACTTGCTGGGGCAACTGTGCGCGTGAGTACGGGTGGTTTTAGTTTTACCACTCAGACCGATGGGGGTGGACACTACCGCATCGGGGGGCTTGGCAAGGGTACATGGAACGTAGTGGTAATCGCTGCGCCGGGCTACTCCATTTGCACCTCTCTATCGGCAGCAGTCACGGTAAGCGGTGAACCCTCTTTTGTCGCCTCCGCTGATTTCGTAGAATCCGAGCCGTGATATAAAATACTGGCGTTTGTCTTGACGCAATTTGGGAAAAGTGTATAAGAGGTAGAATCAGGCAAGGGGCATAAAGCTCCTTGTTTTTTGTTTTTACTGAATCCGCTATTCCGCTCCCTTAGCATATTTAAAAGGCAGAGCATTTCTGAATTGTAGTATAAACTACTAAAAATGAGTGAATTTACTATATAAACTGATAAATAAGTCAATTTTTAAAAGCCCAATCGGGTGATTGGCAAATATTTTGTTTCTCAAGAGCAATTCTTTAGCTGGATTCAACACCGAGCGCGTATCTGAAAAAAACAAAGTGAGGTTAAATTGTTTATGCAAACAGGTGCTAAGGTAACATCCCAACAGGATGAAACAATGGTAAAACATGAAATTGAAACCAATTTTGAAGGAAATATTACACCGGAAATGGTTGAAGACTTCCAGAAAGAAGTTTTTGCTTGGAAAAAAGATTACTTTAAACGCCACCCCATTAAGGGAGCCTTGATTGTAACTTTCGTGACCTTGCGGATTTTCTACGGCTTGTTTTTTCTATTTGCTTTCAACCAAAAATACTCAAAGCGCTGGATGACTACTGATATTATGCAGAAACATTTCCGCCAGCGTTATCAAGAATTAAAGCCGAATTCGTTTTCGGCGCGTTATCTGAAGTTTTTTGGCATTCCCTTTTACAAACCAATTGCTTGGGTTTTGGTGCCTAGCCAATTAATAATTGCGCTGAGTATGGTTTCCGGCACTGCTACAAGGAAAAACGGGGCTTTATCACTTTTTATATTATTGAATATTGCTGCTGGAGGTTATGGCAATCCTACCTTGCCGCCTTTTATAATCAACGCCATATTTTTGTCGGTATTGCCATCCGGTCAATGGCTGGGATTTGACCAAATACTTTGCAAACGATTTCCAAATAATTCTTTGTTCGTTTAATTAGGAATTCGCTAGGTTTTGCCGATTATCGAACACCTTATTTTCCCAAACACTCCTCCATTATTACAATAATAAAGTAGAGATGGAGGCATGTTTGGGATTTTTACAGGTCTAACATTAGTGGTTTCAAAATGGCGTTTTCGTGCTGAAGTAACCAGCGTTTGCGCTCAAGTCCGCCCGCATAACCGGTAAGGTTGGCGTTTGCCCCGATTACTCTATGACATGGTATGACTATTGCGATAGGGTTAAGTGAATTTGCCAAGCCAACTGCACGTGCCGCTCCGGGTTTACCCAATTTTGCCGCCAATTCTCCATAAGAGGCAACTTTCCCTGCTGGTATATCTCGCAACGCTGTCCACACCGCTTGTTGGAAAGGTGTACCTCCGGGATTAACGAGGATTGAATTAAGACAATTAAAATCTCCTGCTAGATAGGCGCGTAATAAGCTGCTAAAACCGCAGGGGTCGGAACTTTCTTGAAGATGGGTATTTTCGTAGCGTTGTTGCAACAGTTTGAACATACGCCCCTCGTAACCAGTATAATCCAACGCGCACAAACGGTTATTATCCACTACGATTATTATTTCTCCAATTGGAGAATCTATTCGGTCAACCAGTAAATTAGGCATTACTCATATCCATACAAAATCAAAGCAAAATAGGACGCTTTGGCAGTATAAGCTATTCCTAAATGTTAGTAAAACTAGCTAAGGTTAGTTATAAGTGGCTAAAATAGCTCAAGCCGATTTGGTTTCTAGCCGTTTCTTTACTTAAATTAGTTATACAATAGCTATAACAGGCTATTTTTACAATATTTTAACCTAGTTTTACGTGGATTTAATCCTGTGAGGTTTAAAATATTAATAATTGATAAAAGAATAATTTTATTTAGGGTTTTTTTCCTCTTTATTACTTCCGTTTTGTTTGATAAGACGGAGTGCAGAGGCATGATACTGTATGCGTTAGTGGGCAAAGGCAGCCTAAATTAGCGATTTAATTCAAGCTGGCGTAAAGAATCATAGCCTTTCATGTTTAATTTTCCCCTAGGTAATAATACGCCAGTTTATTAGACATATCTATTTCAGCCTACTTCGGTGTCGAAGCGGGTTGCGTTAGTCCGCCTATCGCAACGGCGCGTTAGGTAAGTTTATCGCCACAATAATAAAACAGGGATAGTGCTAACTAGCTATCCCTTTATTTTTGAGCGGTATTTTGCTAGAAAATAAAACGAGGAGTTTTATACCCCTCGTGTTAATCGTTTATAAGGCTTGCCTGATACTTCTATTTCACTAACGTTTTTGCT
>Ga0194047_10001588_pt1 | contig 13713 bp, 10 predicted proteins | sample JunL225m_MetaG_2_FD_160070 | JGI IMG/M metagenome (GOLD analysis project Ga0194047, IMG submission 160070) | Anoxic zone freshwater microbial communities from boreal shield lake in IISD Experimental Lakes Area, Ontario, Canada - Jun2016-L221-5m | ecosystem: Environmental > Aquatic > Freshwater...
TTGGGAATAATGATTACCGCAATCAGTCTGGAAGTGCTTACATTGAAATATACTAATTCATTTTATGGTTTAATGATCGCTGCTTTGTGTGCTTCAGTTTTGTGGAAGAGAACAGTTGATAATGAATGATAGATTCTAAAGTGATAACGGTTTTTGAAATTTTAAATAATAGAATTCTAAAGAGGTAATTGTGCTGCGCCATTTTCCACATCCTAATATTGCATATCCTCATAAAAAACGGGATTATTTTATAGCAGTGTTTACCTTTTTGTGTGTTGCAATCTGTTTAATCAGTGATGCAACGGCTTCTATAGAAAAACAAAATGCCTTAGGGGTGAGCGGATGGGTATTCTTGATTGGCCTGTTATTGGGTGAAAATAAGGAAGTTAGAATGCAGGTAGTGATCGCAGTAATATTTGCAACGATAGGAGAGCATTTTGCTTCACCCTTTATGGGGGGTTATACCTATCGTTTTGGTAATGTGCCTGCTTATGTGCCTCCAGGACATGGCATGGTTTATTTAACGGCTGTTGCTTTAGCCCGTTCAGGCTTGTTTTTAACCTATGCTCGAGAAATTACCACGTTGGTGATTTTAGTCTGCGGCTTGTGGTCTTTATGGGGCGTTAGCGGCTTTGCGGATCAAGGTGATACCGTAGGTGCCTTACTATTTTGCGTGTTTTTAATTTATTTATTCAAAGGCCGTTCGCCTATGGTTTATTTGGCGGCTTTTTTTATTACTACTTGGTTGGAGTTAATTGGTACAGCAGAGGGCACCTGGAAATGGGCTGCAATTGATCCGGTATTACACTTGCCGCAAGGTAATCCTCCGAGCGGTGTAGCGGCTTGGTATTGTTTGGTTGATGCCGTAGCAATAGGTGGAGCACCTTTAGTGTTGCAGGGAGTTTCAAAGATTTTAACTCTGCAAAAAATAAAAGAAATCTGATAACTTGGTCGAATAGCCTTGGCTATTCATAACTTAAAAAGTGGAGAGTGTAATGGAACGTCGTAATTTTATTCGTTTAAGTGTAGTCGGTGTTGCAACAGGTGTTATTGCACCTGCTTTGTCAGTCGCAGAAAGTGTTAAACTGCCAGCAGCCGCTGATATTTATTATACAAAAGATGCACCGGGTCGTTGGAGCGGCAAAGTTGCGACACATTTACCCAGTATTGAAATAAAGAAGACTGGCGAAGAAGTGTTGGTAACCGTTGTAACCGCTCATGAGATGAAAGGTTACGAACACTATATTGTTAAGCATGTCCTATTGGATCAAAACTATAAATTTTTGCAGGAACATTTATTTGATCCAACTAAAGATACCGCAGCTATTTCAACATTTACACTTCATGACTATAAAGGTCCTATTTATGCTTTAAGCCTATGTAATAAGCATGATCTTTGGTTAAATGGAGCTGATGTTTAAAGAGCGTTGAATGGAAAACGGTCAATTATTACAACCAAAGCCGTCGAAAGTTTTGGTTATTGCCATGCAATACCTTGGCGACGTATTGCTGGCAACACCTCTAATACATTCGTTGCGACAAGCTTATCCTGATGCTCAGCTAGACGTTTTGGTGTATAAAAATGCCGCCGCGATGCTGGAAGGTAACTCTGATATCAGTCAAATTATTACTACGCCTAATCGCCCAAGTCGGGCAGAACTGTTTGCTTTAATTAAACAGTTATTTAGGCGTTATGATCTTGCCGTAGTGACTCAGACTGGAGATAGGCCTTTTCTTTATGCATTAATGGCATCTTCGCTTCGGGTGTCTGCCGTCCCTCAGAAAATTTTTAAAGATTGGTGGAAACGCTATTTTATCCAGCGTTGGGTAGAGTTTGATAATGTTGATACCCATACGGTATTGCAGCACTTAAAGCTGTTGGATTTAATCAACGTACCACACTCTTTTACATTGGTTCCTCCAAAAGATAATAGTCGTCAAGAGTTGTTAACACGTTATCCTTTCTTAGCTGAAAAAACAGCTTATGTGGTATTGCATCCTCATCCGCAATGGACCTATAAGCAATGGACGGTTGATGGCTGGATAGCGTTGGGAAAATATATCAATAGCTTAGGCTTAAATGTTGTGCTTTCTTGTGGTCCAGCTCAGCAAGAACTTGATTATGTTTCCCACATTCAGCAACAACTACCCGATAATGTCATTAATCTGGCGGGTCAAGTATCTTTGGCGCAGTTGGCTACCATTATTGCCGGAGCAAAATTATATATTGGTCCAGATACAGGCATTACTCATTTGGCAGCGGCAACGGGTACACCTGTCATTGCGCTTTTTGGACCCACGAATCCGGTCAAGTGGGCGCCTTGGCCTTTGGGTTATAGAGAAAATATCAATCCATTTTATAAAGTGGGCAGTCAGACGGTCAACAATATCACCCTGATTCAAGGGGTAGCTGATTGCGTTCCTTGTCATTTAGAGGGCTGTGACAGGCATCGGCAAAGTCGTAGCCAATGTCTTGACTTGTTAGCGCCTCAGTTGATTTTTGATGCTATAAATCGGGTTTTAAGTTTTTGAACCAAGCGGTTCGGAAGTGCTTGATTAGCACCTGCATCAGATGCAGGTGCTATTTAGAAAGGATTACTGAATATACAACTGATTTGTTGTTGTTGAGCATACGTTATAATTTGATAAAGGTGTGGCTGCTACTGTGTTGAGTGCGGTGCTTTGTGGGGTGGGTAAGGTCAAGTCCTCATAGGCGCCAAAGGCGTCGGCAGTGGAAGCCGCCAATTTATGATACATAAACAGATCATTACCACAGCCTATTTCATCTGCTAATTCTGCCTGTACTATAGGATTAATTCGAGCATCGCCTTTAGCTGATTCAACAAGACCGGAATTGTAATCGTAGGCTGATAGATTGAGGCCTCCTTCATACATTAATGTTTTGAGTCCATAGTAATTGGCTATACTCTTAAATTGAATACCGTTATAAACTATTCCACCGTTATATGAGGGGAATTCAGAAAAGCCAGGCAAAATAGCGGTTAAACCAGTTTGAAGTGCAGCAAACAAACCGTTCAAATCTGTATAATAGTTTGAAGGTGAAGCATCAGGCGCACCACCGATGCCATAAAGATATTGACTAGGTGTTCCAAAATTTGTATTTAGATATCTTAATGAATCCTCTGCAAAATAGGGTTGAGCATATAATGAAGTCAGAACTGGTCTTATTGTGGAGTCGATTGCCGCTGGACCAAATACTTCTGCAAACAATTGGCTAATTTTTAATGTTTGGTGAGCTGCTCTTCGGTATGCCCAATACCATTGATTGTTTACGTTATCGTAATTAAGGCTTGTATCGGCTCCAGAAGAAACATCAGCGATGGCAGCCGCCATATTAACGTTGTCTTGTATAATTTTGTTACTGTACTCCACATAAACATGGAGGTTGGGATTTAAGTTGTTCTTGATTAAGGTTGCTAACTGGAAGACATAGTTATTAGAGGAGGTATCATTTAAATCTACTTTATCAGGGATATTAATCCAGATGTCTTTACCAGTGGCATTGGCGAGTTGGATGATATATTCCCAGGCTATACCGCGTGAATCTTGTTGTGTTGGGTCAGTTACTGTTTTTCTAGTCGCCCATGAAGAACCGTATGTAGCATAAGTTAACTGTGCGTCTGTCGTACGTAATGTACTAAAAGGTGCAAGTGCGTTTAAAAACTCTGAAGTAAAAACCTGATTGGTGCTCAATGCATAACCCGGACGTAGTAATTTTATATTTTGAACACCATTAGCGGTATTTGAGAAGGTTAGTGCAACATAGCTATCTGAGGGTCTTATAACGACATCAGCTGTTGTAGTGTTGGTTGAAGAATTGTATACCTGATTTTGAATCAGGCCAAAATTGTAGGCTCTTACGGTAGCTTGACCCGTAAAACTCAACTTATAGGTGCCAAACATACTGGGATAAGTGGTAGACAATGGGCGTGAAAGTGGGTCGTAGGCGTTGGAGATAAAAAACACCCCAAAATCTGTTGTTGGCCAGCCATTAGCATCCAAAGGTACTGGGCAATTACCTGGGTCCCATGGGCAATTTAAGGAGGCAAAGCCACGTGCCTGTTTCATAACGTCAATAAACATGAGTTGTCTGTCATTCCAGTCGTCTACGAAACCTAAATTGACACCCATCTTGGATGCAGCACTAGGGACTGGCGAGGTGACATTTACAGTGGCATTCTGGGTAACAGTGCTGCCATCAATAGCGGTGCAGGTCAAAGTGTAAATGGATGTACTATTCAATGCTGGAGTGGTAAACGTGCCTGATGTTGCTTGTGGCCCTTTCCATGCTCCTGCGCCCACGCAAGAGGTGACATTGGATGAGGTCCATGTTAATACGGATTTCGAGCCACTTGTGATTGAAGTGGGATTGGAACTAAAAGAGGGAATGGCGCTGTTAGAGGGAGTGGTGTTGTTAGAGGGAATGGTGTTGTTAGAGGGACTGGCGGTGAATGTTAATACTGCGGGAGAAGAAGTGCATTGGTTATAATTTGACAATGGCGTTGCAGCCACATTATTAAGCGCTAAACTCTTAGGCGTGGGTAACGATAAGTCCTCATAGGCGCCAAAAGGATCGCTGGTGGGGGCTGCCAGTTTATAATACATAAACAAGTCATTGCCACAACCGAGAGCGCTAGCTAATTCTGCTTGCACAACCTGATTAATTCGAATGTCGCTTTCTGTCGATTGAACAAGGGCTTGATTGGTATTATTTACAGTTAAGTCAGGTCCTCCTTCATACATTAGGGTTTTTAGCCCATAATAATTGGCCATATTTTTGAATTGAATGCCACTATAGACGACTCCACCAGTGTAGGCGGGCAATCCAGAAAAGCCGGGTAGTATGCTGTTTAACCCTGTTTTTAACGCAGCAAACAAACCGTCCATATCGGTATAAGCGGTTTGTGGTGAAAAATAAGGCGCTCCACCAATGCCATAGAGATATTGACTGGGTGCCCCAAAATTCGCATTTAAATACCTTAACGTATCTTCTGTCAAAAATGGTTGTACATATTGAGACATGTAAACAGGTCTAATCGTGTTATTGATAGCTGACTGCCCAAAAACACCCGCAAACAATTTGCTTATTTTTAAGGTTTGATGGGCTATTCTTCGATATCCCCAATACCACTGATTATTTGTTTTATCGTAATTAAGACTTGGATCAGCACCAGAGTTGACATCGGCTACCGCTGCTGCAGTGTTAGTATGCGTCTGAGTAAACATAGTGTTCCATAATTCATTACTGTATTCCACATAAACATGGATGCCAGGGTTTAGCGTGTTTTTAATTAAGGTAGCTAACTGAACAACATAATTATTAGCGGTCGGATCGTCTAAATTGACCTGATCAGGAATGTTAATCCAGATATCTTTACCCGTAGAGTTGGCGAGCTGGATAACGTATTCCCAGGCAACACCCGTTGAACTACTTTGTGTTGGGGCAGAAGCCAGTGTTCGAGCTGCCCAGCTCGTAACCGGGTTGGAGTTTGTTGCCAGTGCCTCCATCGTACGGATGGTGCTAAAGGGCGCAAGTGCATTTAAAAACTCTGAAGTAAACACCTGGTTAGTGCCGAGTGCATATCCCGGACGTAACACTTGCAGATTCTGAATGCCCTTAGTGGTATTTGAGAAAGTCAGTGCAACATAGCCATCAGTTGGTCTTATAACCAAGTCAGCCGTGGTGGTATTGGTTGAAGGATTATAGACTACATTTTGGACAACGCCAAAGTTGTAAGGTCTCACCGTCGCCTGACCCGTAAAACTCACCTTGTAAGTGCCAAACATACTGGGGTAAGTGGTAGTCAGAGGGCGTCCTAAAGGGTCTGAGGGCGGTGTCAGAAAAAACACCCCAGAATCCGTTGTTGGCCAACCATTCGCGTCCAAAGGCACTGGGCAGACAACGGGGTCCCATGGGCAGTTTAAGGAGGCAAAGCCACGAGCCTGTTTCATCACATCAATAAACGTGTGTTGTCTATCACCCCAGTCGTTAATATAACTGATATTAACGCCCATTTTAGAGCCCGCATTAACGACGGAAGAGGTCACTGTTAGGGTGGTATTCTGGGTTACAGTGCTTCCATCAGAACCCGTGCAGGTTAATGTGTAAATAGTTGTGCTATTTAAAGCTGGCGTGGTAAAAGTGCCTGACAACCCCTGAGAGCCATTCCATCCACCTGCGCCGACGCAGGTAGTGGTATTGGTTGAGGACCACGTTAGCACCGCAGTCGAACCCATCGCTATCGAAGCGGGGTTGGCACTGAATGTCAGCGTTGGTGCAGGAGTGGCTGCTGCTGAGGATAGTGTTGTTTCAAAAAAAACAATAGTCAGTAACAACAACTTTAATATATTTTGAGTTTTCATAACCGAATTCCTTAAGAATTGTCCATTTAGGACAACCCAATTTATTATTCACAATAGGAGAATGATAATAGGCGTTTGGCATAGGCTGTAACTAAGGTCTATGTTAAAGACAGCAGTCGGCGAATGCCTGTCGTTTCGATGGTTATGTCGAGGCGCTTGTGTAAGTCTCTAGTGATTTATTGTTGATAGTGCAGCAAGGAGAGTGCATGCAAAAAAAGGAGGATATTTTTCTAATTATGTTCATTTCGGTCACCTTAATAAGTTATAAGATGTTGAGCAAACCAACCGAGCCAACTCAACAAATGTTTAGTAGATTATTGCAATATTATAAATAGAGATTTAGTTATGTCGTTAGTATAAAAATTACTCTTTAATTAAAAAATACCATTCTATTTATAATAAGTCAAGAGTATTTTTAGGTCAGATTACGATAACTCTATTTGTCATTAGGGGCTATTTCAGTGATAATCGTTCGACTCATTGCATGTACTTTTGTGTTATTTTGTTTTTCTAGATTGCATGGCGCAAGATTTCTTCAATGGACATTTAATTTTTATCCCGTCTTAAGTGGTTAGTCAAAATGTTTAAAGAAAAATTAAAAAAGCTTAAGCAATGGCGTAAAAAAACTTGGCGGCGTTTGTTAGGGCGATCTGAATTGCATGATTTTAAGCGGCAACAAGCTAAGTTTCGAAAGCGCTATCCCAACTATGAGCTAGGCGTTGGTACATATGGGATGCCTATTGTGCATGACCTGGATGAAGGCAGTACTCTACGTATTGGTTCCTATTGTTCGATTGCGGGGAATACCCAAATATTTTTAGGAGGACAGCACTGCATTAAATGGGTTACCAGTTATCCGTTTCCAGAGTTTTTTCATGAGGCAAAAAACATTCAAAACCCTATTGCCACCAGAGGAAATGTGATCATTGGCAGCGATGTTTGGCTTTGTGCTAATAGTACTATACTCTCAGGAGTTACCATTGGACATGGTGCTGTTATTGCAAATGGTGCTGTAGTTAGTCGCGACGTCGAGCCTTATGCTGTGATGGGGGGAAATCCGGCCAAAATGATTCGTTGGAGATTCGATGAGCCAACAAGAAAAGCATTGTTAGAATCTTCATGGTGGGATTGGCCAGAAGAAGAAATACGTCAAGTCGTGGATAAGTTATGCTCAGAAAATATAACAGTGTTTATAGAGTATGCGCGTTCGCGTAAACAGATATTGTGATAACTCAACATGGTCAGTATCCCTGTGACATTTATTATTTATAACTACTTTATTGATGCCATAATAAGTCATTGGCAGATGCCTGTTATCTTCATTTATCGCACTACATACTTAAATAATTCATGAACCCATCAAAATTCGCCATTACTTTTGCTTGTTACAATCAAGTTGACTATACCCGTCAATGTGTGGATAGCATGATTAAGCACGGGCTTGATTTGAGTCGCCTGGTTGTCGTGGATAATGGATCTACGGATGAAACGCGCAGTTATCTTGAATCCTTACCGCTAGGCGGGCGTATTTTTAATCAAGCCAATTTAGGATGTGGTGTCGCCTGGAATCAAGGCGCTTTAGCTTTACAGGCGGAGTGGACGATTATTATGAATAATGACGTTTTGGTCTCAAAAGGCTGGATTGAGAACTTAATTACTGCTGCCGAACAAAATGGTTTAAAGATTATTTCCCCTTCATTAATTGAAGGACGGCTTGATTATGACTTTGATGCGTTTGCCGATGAGTCCTCTATTAAAATGAAGTCGGCCTTACGTCTAGGTGCGCGTCACGCGGTTTGTCTAGCAGTGCATCAATCTGTATGGATGGATATTGGTTATTTTCAGCCGATTCCTAAATTGTTGGGCTATGAAGATTCGATGTTTTTTCATGAGGCAGATAAAGCCCATATTTCTACGGGTATGACAGGGGCTTCCTGGTTGCATCATTATGGTTCTATTACTCAAACGGCAATGAAGCAAGATCGCGGCTTGTCTCAGAAAGACGGTTTAGGCTATCGTTATAATTATAGACTGTTACAACAAAGCTGGTTAGAGCGAAAACTTAAAAAAATAAAACGTGTCCGGCAGCAAAAACTATGGTGTCAACAGGAGATAGCAGAGTTTGGTCAGTCAATGCACGGAAAAAGAGAGCAGTGCGCTTTTGTTTGGGAGTAGCTGCTCATTTATTTTTATTATTTAATCAGTCATGCTTAGCGTCATTATCATTACAAAAAATGAAGCCGTTCATATCGGTCGTTGTTTGGAATCGATTGCCTGGGCTGATGAAATTATTGTGCTGGATTCAGGAAGTGACGATGATACTGTGTCAATTTGTCGCCGTTATACGGATCATGTCTATGAAACCGATTGGCCTGGGTTTGGTCTTCAAAAACAGCGTGCTTTAGATAAAGCAACCGGTGACTGGGTTTTATCGATTGATGCGGATGAAGTGGTTACGGCAGAGTTACGCACAGAAATTGAGCGAGTGATGCAAGAAAACAAACTTCAGGCTTATGAGATTCCTCGATTATCCAGTTATTGTGGCAGGCAGATGCGACACGGTGGCTGGTGGCCTGATTATGTTTTAAGATTATTTCGTCGTGATGTTGGTCGTTTTTCTGAGGCAACTGTCCATGAGAAAGTGCTTGTTGAAGGAAAAGTAGGGCGGTTAGTGTCCCCTTTTCATCATGAGACGGCAGTCAATCTGGAAGAAATCCTGGATAAGGTTAATAGCTATTCTTCCTTAGGGTCTCAGATGCTACATGAGAAAGGGATTCGCTCTTCAGTTAGCAAAGCGGTTTTAAAAGCGCTTTGGATATTTAATCGAACGTATTGGCTTAAGGCTGCTTTTTTGGACGGTCGTCAAGGTTTGATGCTGGCTGTTTCTAATGCCGAAGTCACTTATTATAAGTATCTAAAGCTTTTGGAATTACAGGATAAATGATTTCCTCTGGCTTATTTCGTTAAGTCATTCTACTCGCGTGTTCTCTATTTTTTATTTTTATGACTCTGCCCTGTTTTTTATCAAATCCTCCGACGATTACGCGGTACTCAACACCCTTGCCTGTCGAGCAACCCTTATTTTCAATTGTTATACCGAGTTGGAATAATGTAGAGTTTTTAAAAATGTGTGTGGCGAGTTTACGGAAAAACTCCCGCTTTAAGCATCAGATTATTATTCATCTCAATGAAAGTAATGACGGCTCAAAGGCTTGGGTTGAGCAAAATAATTTGGATTATAGTTATTCAGAGGCAAATATTGGTATTTGCTATGCGATGAATATCGCCAGAACCTTAGCAAAAACAGACTATCTGGTTTATTTTAACGATGATATGTATGCTTGTCCTGATTGGGATTATTGGCTGTATGAAGAAATCAAAAAGCAAAGCTCCAGTTTCTTTTTTTTATCTGCGACCATGATAGAGCCCCGGGAAACCGGTAATCCCTGTGATATTGCGCCTTTTGATTTTGGCAATGATCCCCGTGATTTTGATGAGGCCAGATTATTACAGGATTTTGAGCACTTAGAAAAAGCGGATTGGCAGGGTTCAACCTGGCCGCCTTCGGTGGTAACTACGTTGTTATGGGATATGGTGGGAGGGTATAGTGCCGAGTTTTCACCGGGCATGTATTCTGATCCTGATTTTGCGATGAAGTTGTGGCATGTCGGGGTGCGGCAGTTTAAGGGGGTAGGGAAAAGCCGCGTTTATCATTTTATGTCTAAGTCCACGGGTAAATTAACCTTTAAAGCCAATGGCTCGCGGATGTTTTTGAATAAATGGGGTATCAGCACTAAAGTGTTTGTCCGCAATTATTTGTTACGCGGTGAGCAATGGCTTGATGAATTAAACCCACCTGTGCCAAGTTTAAGGTTAAAATTTGCTCTTTTGCTAAATCAGATAAAACGCCGCTTGGGTTAACACCGGAATAGACTATGAAAAAAAACTCTCTCGATATTTACAAGCGGCTGCTGGTTTACGTCAAGCCTTACACGGGCTTATTTGCCATTAGTATTTTTGGTTTTCTGTTGTACTCAGGTACACAAACACTCTTTGCGGCTTTAATTAAACATATTATTGATACCTTACAAACCGAAACCCGAGAGGGCATGAATTATCTGCCGCTCTTATTCAGTGGCTTAATTATTATTCATGGTATTGGCGCTTATATTGGCAACTATTTTTTAGCGAAGGTTTCCGTGAATGTTGTGCATGCTTTGCGCTGTGAGATTTTTAATCAATATACCCGCTTACCTACCGCCTATTTTGATTCTAATAATAGCGGTTATATGATCTCAAGAATCACCAATAATGTCGGGCAGGTGACGCAGGCGGTCACTGATGCAGTTCGCACCTTTGTACGTGAAGGCTTTACTGCAATAGGACTGCTGATTTATTTATTTTATTCAAACTGGATGTTATCGCTGGTGTTTGTCGCGATTACGCCCATCATCGTAATTCTGGTAAGTTATGTCAGTAAACGTCTGCGTGCGATTAGTAAAAAAATACAGGAATCAATCGGTGATATGACGCACATTACTTCAGAATTAGTCGGTGGTCACCGGGTCGTAAGAAGTTATGGGGGTGAAGAATATGAGCGTCAACGCTTTTTGGCGAGCAGTTTATATAATCGTCGCCAATCATTAAAATTGTCAACAACGATGGCGATTCATAGTCCCATTATGCAATTTATTATCGCGATTGCCTTGTCATTTTTGATGTATATGGCGTTGTTTTTTATGAAACAATCTAGCGTTGGTGAGTTTGTTGGGTATTTGACAGCGGCGTTTTTATTACCTAAGCCGATTAGAAGTTTGAGTGATTCAAACAGTGATATTCAAAAAGGCATTGTGGCTGCAGAATCGTTATTTGAAATCCTGGATGAACCGGGTGAAGTGGATGAGGGGAGTTATCAGGCTGAAAGATGTGAAGGTTTGTTAGAGTTTAAAAATTTGACTTTTCAATACTCAACCGCCAGTGAGCCGGCTTTGATTGATATTAATTTTACTGCGCAACCTGGACAAACGATTGCCTTGGTAGGGGCCTCAGGTGGAGGTAAAAGTACCTTGGCTAATTTAGTGTCACGTTTTTATCCTCATGATAACGGGCACATTTTGTTGGATGGGGTAGAAATCAATGATTATCAATTGGCTAATTTAAGGCAGCAGATTGCGTTGGTCAATCAACAGGTTACTTTGTTCAATGACACCATTGCCAATAATATTGCATACGGCACTTTGGTTACTGCGTCTCGTGATCAGATTGAGGCCGCTGCAACAGATGCTTATGCAATGGAGTTTGTTTCTAAATTAGATCAAGGACTGGATACTGAAATTGGTGAAAATGGGGTTAAGTTATCGGGTGGACAACGGCAGCGTTTAGCTTTGGCGCGTGCATTATTAAAGGATGCGCCTATTTTGATATTGGATGAAGCAACTTCCGCCCTGGATACCGAATCAGAACGTTATATTCAAGCTGCGTTGCAGAAAGTAATGCGTAATAGAACCACGTTAGTTATTGCACATCGTTTATCGACGATTGAAAGTGCGGATGTCATTTTAGTGATTGATCATGGACGTATTGTTGAAAGAGGATCACATAAAGAACTGTTGGCAAAGAATGGCGCTTATGCGCGTTTACATTCTATGCAGTTTAAAGAACACGGTTCAGTTGACGAATGATCATCATAATTAAAGTAGGAGGTTGGAGTGAAGTCATTTGTTGCTGAACTTAAAGAGCATCAGGCGGTAATGGCCTGTTTAATGGATTGTGCTGTTGCTATAGAGACGTCAGCGGAGCTGTTGATTGAAACATTAAAGCAGGGTGGGAAGATAATCTTCTGTGGCAATGGTGGTAGCGCGGCAGATTGTCAGCATATTGCAGCGGAGTTAGTGGTGCAATATCAAAAAAATCGTCAAGCGTTAGCCGCGCTTGCGTTGACTACAGATACCTCTATCTTAACAGCGCACAGTAATGATTTTGGTTTTGAAACGGTTTATGCGCGGCAGATTGAAGCAATTGCCAATGAAAAAGATTGTTTGGTGGCTATTTCAACTTCAGGACGGAGTAAGAATATTTTAAAAGCAGTTGAGGCTGCCAGAGCAAAAGGGATGGCGATTATTGGTTTAACGGGCGCTGACGGAGGAGAGTTAAGTCAGTGTGTGACGCATTCGATTAATGTGCCGTCTAAAGTGACGGCAAGAATTCAAGAAGCGCATATTTTAGTAGGTCACTGGTGGTGTGGTGTGATCGAGGAGTCTTTAAGTGTTAATTAAAACGCCTGAGTTTAGTTCAGCCCGGATTATTGTTATAGGCGATGTCATGTTAGACCGGTATTGGTCAGGACAGGCCTCGCGTATTTCTCCTGAAGCACCGGTGCCGGTCGTTAAGGTAAAAGAAATTGAGGACAGAATTGGCGGCGCTGGTAATGTGGCTCTCAATATTGCTAAGTTAGGCGGTAAGGTCACTTTATTGGGTGTGGTTGGCGATGATGCCGAGGCTAAGATATTAAAGGATTTGCTGGAAGCGCAAGACGTTGTTTGTGACTTTATTGTTGAGCCGTCGTTGCGGAGTATTTGTAAATTGCGCGTTATGGCTCAGCATCAGCAACTCATTCGTTTGGATTTTGAAGAAACGCCGATTAAGTTTGATCGTGATGCCCTAAAGGCAGCTTTACTCAGGCATCTTCCTGATAATAATGTGGTGGTGTTTTCTGATTATGGTAAAGGCACCTTAGCGGATGTGGCCGATTATATTAGCTTAGCTAAACAGGCAAAGACTCAGGTATTGGTTGATCCTAAAAGTGCCGATTATCAATGTTATGCTCAGGCTGATTTAATAACGCCTAATTTGGCTGAGTTAAAAGCGGTGGTGGGGGCGACTGAAAATGAGCAGCAACTCATAGAAAAAGGGCAGGCCTTGTTGGATCAATATCAACTACAAACGTTGTTATTGACGCGAGGTGAAGCGGGTATGACGCTGATTCAGCGTGATCAAGTGCATTCTTTGCCTGCTCAGGCAAAAGATGTTTTTGATGTTACCGGGGCAGGTGATACGGTGATTGCGGTGATGGCGCTGGGGGTTTCATTGGCGATGCCCTTGATTGATGCTATGTATTTAGCCAATTTATCGGGGGGTATTGTGGTCGGTAAGTTGGGCACCTCGACTGTTTCTTTGCAGGAGTTGACTCGGGCAATGCATGGAGCAAAAGATACTTTGTACGGTGTGGTTAATGAAGATGAGCTAGTAACACTATTCGCCAGAGCAAAAGCGCATGATGAAAAAATTATTATGACGAATGGTTGTTTTGATTTGTTGCACGCAGGGCAT
>Ga0194047_10001590_pt1 | contig 13701 bp, 11 predicted proteins | sample JunL225m_MetaG_2_FD_160070 | JGI IMG/M metagenome (GOLD analysis project Ga0194047, IMG submission 160070) | Anoxic zone freshwater microbial communities from boreal shield lake in IISD Experimental Lakes Area, Ontario, Canada - Jun2016-L221-5m | ecosystem: Environmental > Aquatic > Freshwater...
CCTTAAAAGGTGGGATTTTCTTTTGTATAAAAATTAAAACGAAAAAACCCCAACCAATGCATCACTGCAGTAGCTGGGGTTTTAAAGATTTTCGGTATTTTATTCTGTTACTAAAAACTTCATAGAATATTTTTGACTATCTGAACTTATGTTCAAAAAGTAAATACCTTGTTTAAGATCGGACACAGTAAATTTTTCAGAATCTATCTTGAAAGATTTTTCAACCTGTCCAAGTAAATTTGAAATTTGAATTGTGTAATTCCCTTTCTTTGGTAATTCAACTGTTGCGGAATTACTCATCGGATTAGGATACATCCTTGTGTTTTCTTCATTCATTAATTCTTCAATTCCATTTGTACCGTAGATGTAATGTCCAGTGCATCCATACAAACTTGTATCAGTTGGTACTACTGTAATAGCATCACCAATGTTTAAAGTTGTATAAATAACAAAATTACTTAAGGTTGGAAAATTTTCAGTTACTTGAGTCGCATTTTTATAACACTTAGTATTTGCAACATTTCCACTTACCAAATAACCAGTACCATAAGTAGTAACACTTGAAATACTTTTTTCAGTATAAACATCTATAGTAGCAAAAGCATTTGCTGAATGACAACCAAAAGAATTTACGGTATAACCACCCAAATTGTAATGTCCAATACCAGAAATAGTAGTGTTAAAGGTACGAACACCAGAAACACCATTTATTACCAAAGCAGAAGAATCATCAGGACAATAAACTTGTACACTTGCGGGAAGTATTAATAATGAAATATCACCATAGCCAACACACGCCTTGGAAGGATGTGGAACTAATGTTGGTGAGCCATCATTGTTTACGTTTACCATAAGTGATTTATTTGCAGTTGTAGTTGTAGAGCATCCTGCACTTACTCCAACAACAATGTAATTCACAATACCAGAAAAAGAACTTATAGGTGTTGCTGTTACTACACTGCCAGTCGTAGCAGATAAATTCGGACCAGACCAAGTATAACTTGTAGCAGTTCCTGATGCTGTTAAAACAACAGAAGTCCCACTACAAACTGTATCTGGATGAATAATAATGTCACTTGAAACTGAAACAGTCGGTACAGGTTGAACATTAACAACAACGCTTGCTGTTCCATAACAACCAGCACTACTTTGACCGGTTAAAGTATAAGTAGTAGTAGAAGTTGGATTAGCATTTGGATTTGAAACACTAGTTGAAGATAATCCAGATGCTGGTGCCCAAGAATAATTAGCTGCACCTGACCCATTCAAAACTGTTGAATTTCCGGAACAAATATTTGTAGATGTACCAGCACTTACAATAGGTGATGGATTTACAGTTACTGTTACAGAACTAGGAAAAGTGCAACCACCGTTTGATAAAACAACATTAAAAGTAGTTGTAATAGTAGGTGTAGCATTTGGATTCGCAATAGTGGAATCATTCAATAAATTTCCATGATCCCAATCATAAGTCCAACCCAAAGGTGAACTCAATGATGAAGTAGAACCTGAACAAATAGTACTAGGCGAAGCAGTTGGAGAAGCTGGTGGAGCTGAAACTACTAGATTAACACTAGCAGTATCTGAACATCCAGCATTATAAACAGTTACTAGAACTGTTCCAGAAACACTCACATTTGCATTAGTTGAACTACCTGAACCAATAACACTTATTCCGGAAGTTGAATTCCAACTAAAAACACTTGCACCAACCGCAGAACCTGTAAAATTTATAACACTCGTACCAGGACAAAGAGTTCTACTTTGTGTAGTTGTCGATGTTCCTAAAACACTTGTTGATAAATTAGCTGTTAAAGAATTAACAGTTACAAGAACAGTTGCCGTAGAATAACACGTTCCAGAACTAGAAGGATCACTTCCAGTAACAGTGTACGTAGTTGTAGTAGATGGACTAGCAACAGGATTTGCAATATTAGTTGCAGACAATCCAAATGCTGGTGCCCAGGAAAAAGATGAAGTACTTCCTGCTGTTAATGTTGTGCTCATAGTACCGATTGTACTAGTTGGACCACAAATAGAAACAGGACCTGAAACCGTCACCCTTGGTAATACAGTTATAGTTATAAAAGAACTATCTATAATACCGCTACTGTCAACAACACACTTAAAAATTGTGTTCATTGTTAATGAATGTGTGTTTACACTTGCACCACTTGTGCTAATTAAAGTTCCGATTACGGAAGATGACCATGTACAAGTAGTACCACTACCGGCATTTATAACCAGATTTACAGTTGCATTGTAACAAATTGTAATACCCGGATAGGATGTAATGTAATGTTGTGCTTGTACACGGTTAAAGATTAAGCTCAAGCCGATAAAAGCGAGCAGACTGATTTTGTTAATTGATTTTTTCATTTTTTTATTTTTTTATTTTGTTTTGTGATTAATTATTATTTTAATTGTTTATTAATTTAACTTTTTGTCACCACAAAAATTCATGAAAAAATCAAGAACTTAAGGGCAACATTTTGCACACATTTTTAAAAACGCGCAAAATGTTGCCCTTATTTCAGAGAATTTTAAGAAAACACAAAGATTTTCAAAGAACTTTTTACTGTATCGAGTATAGCACAATATATATGTATTTGTCAAGCTAAGACTTGACTTTTAAACTCTATTGTGATAGACTATAAGTATATAAATATAAAACAACCCAAAAGGCGGGAAAACATTATAAATAAAGCCTTTTTATAAAAAATATGAATAAAATTACAAAAAAAATAATAATCGGTCTTTTTGCACTAGGATTCATGGTTTCAACAGGTCATTTAGCCTTTGGAGCATCTAGTCCAAGTGCGACAACCTTACCAGCTACAAGTATCACAGATACAACAGCTGTTTTAAATGCAACAATAAATTCAAATGGTATTATACCGACAGACTCAGCTGGTTTAGCTTGTTTTGAAATAGCTAGTTTTACTACTTGTACTTCAAATGTTCCCTTTACAGCAAGTGCATCTTCTCAAAGTATTTCATATACAGTAACTGGTTTAACTCCAGGACATATCTATTCATATAGAGTTCAAGCTGCAAACAATGCTGGCTTAAATGGTATTGGTGCTTATCAAACATTTACAACTACTACAGGTGGTGGATCTACAACTCCGACAATCACTTCCCTTTCTCCTTCTTCAGGAACTCAAGGAAGTAGTTACACTGTAGCTATTTATGGTACAAATTTCACAAGTGGAATGACTGCGAACTTTGGTTCAGGTATAACTTCTTCAACTACATATAATAGTTCAACACAACTTACAGCAAATATCACTATCTCTAGTAGTGCAACCGTAGGAACAAATGCTGTAACAGTAAGTGGTGTTTCTGGTTCACTTAGTTTTAGTATCTTAGCTTCTGGTAGTGGTAGTGGATGTCCTTCTAGTATAAGTGCTTCACCTAGTACTATTACAGTAGGAAGTGGAAACACAACTGTTACAATATACGGCAACAATTTCACTAGTTCATCTATGGCTATGTGGAATGGATCAAGTAGACCAACTACTTACCAAAACTCAAGTACACTCTTGATGACACTTTACTCAAGTGATTTATCTTATGCTACAAATGGTAGTGTTACAGTTTCAACATCTGGTTGTGGAAATTCTAACTCAACTACAATAACTATAAACACAAATGGTGGTTATGGAACATGTCCAACTATATATTCTATTTCCCCTAGTACAATAACAAACACAAATTCTTACCCTTACAGTAGTGGTTATACATACAACAATACTTTGATAACTATTTATGGTTCAAACTTTATGTATGGTTCTACTGCAATGTGGAATGGATCAAGTAGATCAACAAGTTACATAAGTCCTTCACAATTAACAATGAATCTATATTCTAGTGACTTATCTTATTCTGGAACAATAACTGTCACAAACAGTAATGGCTACGGATGTGGAAATTCAAATGGAATGACATTGTATGTAAATAGTCAAAACAATAACTCTACTCCGACAGTTGTAACTCTTTCTTCTTCTGTAAATGGTGTAACAACCACAATGAACGGAAGTGTGAATGCAAATGGAACACCAGTAACAACATGGTTCAAATACGGAACAAATAGTTCATACTTGAGTACTGAAACTCTACACATAAACCAGGGTTCTGGAACTTATTCAACAAACTTTAACGCCATCGTAGACTTGTCTCCAAATACAACATATTACTACCAAGCCGTAGCAAACAATCCTTATTCAGGAAATATAAATGGAAGCATTCTATCTTTTACTACTAGTGCTAGTACAACTCAACCATCTGTAACAACTACAATTGCTACAAATAAAACAATGACTGGTGCTAGATTAAACGGTATCGTTTCTATTCAATACGGAATGCAAACACAAGCATATTTCGAATATGGAACAACTGCTAACTTGGGTAATACTACAACTTCACAAAACTTGGGTAATAGTGGAACATTGAATTTCTCTGATAGTATTTCAAATCTTTCACCAAATACAGAATATTATTTCCGTGCAGTTGCTGTAAACCAAAATGGTATTTCATACGGTAGTAAATTCTTGTTTAATACACTTTCTGATGGAAGTATAACTCCTCCTACACCACAAGGACCACAAACAAATTCAACACAAAGTAATATTTTAAAAATTACTACAAATGACTTAAAAGTAAATGTCGGTGATGCTGTAGAATATTTTGTAACATTTAAAAATGATACTCAAAAGAATTTCGACAACACTATCGTAAATGTACAATTACCAAACTCTGTTACATTTGATAAATCAAACTTTGGAACACTTAATGCAAGCAACAATACAGTAGTATTTGATGCTGGTACACTTATCGGTGGACAAAATGGTTCAATGACTATAAAGGGTCATATCAGTAACAAAGCAAGTGGCCAAGTTATGGTTACAGCTACAATGACATTCAACGTAGCAGGTAGTGACAGAGGTGAAATATCTTATGTTACAACAACAGTTGAAAATGATAGTACAAACCTTACAGGTGCTGCTCTATTTGGAAACTGGGATTGGTTACCTCACACATTACTCGGCTGGTTGATATTCCTATTAGTTATCTTCGGAATAATAATACTCGTAAGAAAATTAATGGCTGATCACCAATACTCAAAAGTAGACACAGGAAATGATGATCCACACGGACATCATTAATTAAAACAAAAAGTCCCGCCACTATCGTGGCGGGACTTTTTGTTTATAGAGAAATCTTTACTGTATCCCCTATTTTTAAATTATTCTTATCAGAAAATCCCGTATTAACTTCTAGAACATATTGAGCGTTATCATCTCCCCCAAAAACTTCTGGATAAGAATCTGGCTGTGCATTTTTCTTTATATAAACGACTTTCATATCACTATTTATCCAAACCAAATCGAGTGGATACAACATATCTTTCATCCAAAAAGCGTATTTACTCATCTTATCAAAGATAAATATCATACCTTCATCATCTGAGAGAACTTTGTGTCCTGAGAGCCCTAGTTCCCTTTTTGCATCAGTATCGGCAATTTCTACCTTGATAGTTTTACCGGCTATTTCTACCTGAGGAATCATAGCCTTTGGTAATACTGCTTCTTGTTTTTGTATTGCGACGTATTCTCTCGGTACAGCAACAAAAGATAAAAATATTATTCCTAAAATAATCACCACCAAACCAGCAACTGATACAAGTATTTTTTTCATAATTTTATTCATTTATAATTTTTATTTTTCCGTTATAGACATGACTATATTATACACAAAAGACAAACAAAAAGACCTGTTTTTACAAAGCAGGTCTTTTTTTTAATAAGAAATAAGGGCCACCAATTTCGGAACTTATTTCAATTGTGCATTTCATTTTTCTGGCAATCTTTTTAAGAGCTAAAGAAATTGTCCATTGGTTTTGAGGTTTTCTAAGTATAAAACCTGCTGCAATTTCTGAATCAAATTGAAATGGTTTTTCTAAAAAAATAAAACCACCTGGTCTAACAACTTCAATAATTTGATGTAATCTGTTAATTAATACCTGATAAGTAATTTTTTTATACAAGGAAATATCTTTAACTCCTTGTTGGTAAAATCCATAACTTTGTAAGCCCGCCATTGGGTTAAATGTTACTAATGCAGGACTTTCTTGTTTAATAAGAGAAATAAACTCAGAAAACCTTTTTGAATTAAAAAGATCTCCATCAAAAAATACTTGCTCTTTACTAGCCAAGGCTTTTGTTATTTCTGATGTTTTAAAAGAAAAACAAAAACTCTTATCTGCCCCAAGAGAATGTGCATTGGTACGTCCACAAATATCAGCATGTACTACCTTAAATCCTTGTTGACGCAGTGTTCTTAAATAATCAGCTACCTTGATTTCCCATTTTGAATGGAGATCAAAATATCTTGAAGTATCACTACGATCAACACGGAAATAATCATTTCCTTTTTGATTTTCAATAGAAACCATTCTATGAAAATTTATTGTTTTTTTAATTTGCGAATAATTATTCATGAGTCTGAATTTTTAATGTTAGTGAAAAATTAATTTATTATACAATACCATACTTTATATAAATTTGCAAACAAAAAAACACCTCAAGTTTCCTCGGGTGTTTTTTGTCAGTATTTCTACTGTTTGAATATGCTGTGCTTTGTTTTGTTTCGTTCTATTAACTCTGGTCTTTCCCTTGTTGTCAACATACATTTTTAAGTCCATAGTATGCATAGACTATTGCGTGCTCAATTGAGGCACACAACACCGACTCAATTAATCCAAGAATTTAATAAATTAATTTCTCCTGACGAAACCAGTGGCCTCGCCACGTATCCTCCGAAGAGGACACGGGACATATTTTCAAATTGAATTATTCCACGAGCAGCTTCCGCTACCCGTGCCTTGTTACGACTTAGTCCCTGTCACCGAGCTTGCCTTAGGACCTCCGAACGGAGGTACTTCGGGCACTCCCGGCTCCCTTGACTTGACGGGCGGTGAGTACAAGACTTGAGAACGTATTCACCGCAGTTTAGCTGACCTGCGATTACTAGCAATTCCAGCTTCATGAAGTCGAGTTGCAGACTTCAATCCGAACTGAGGCCATTTTTCTTACGATTAGCTCAGAGTCGCCTCGTCGCTGCGCGTTGTAATGGCCATTGTATTATGTGTGTAGCCCAAGGTATCAAGGGTCATGCTGACCTGGCGTCATCCTCTCCTTCCTCCCAGTACCAAATGCACAAATTTCTTTCTGCGCTTAGTACTGGGCGGTCTCGTCTGACACGTATAACAGACAACGAGGGTTGCGTTCGTTACCCCACTTAAGGGAACAATTCAAACCACGAACTGACGACGGCCATGCAACACCTGTCTACTAGTCTTGCGAGGGATCCCGTTTCTGGGACCTTTCACGTAGATTTCTAACCTTGGTAAGGTTCTTCGTTTACCATCGAATTAAACCACATAATCCACTGCTTGTGCAAGTCCCCGTCTATTCCTTTGAGTTTTAGCCTTGCGGCCGTACTTCCCAGGCGGATCTCTTAACGCGTTAGCTAAGCCACTCAGAGGGTCGATACTCCGAATAGCGAGAGATCATCGTTTAGGGCGTGGACTACTGGGGTATCTAATCCCATTCGCTACCCACGCTTTCGTGCTTCCGTGTCAAATATGTGCCAGTTTGCTGCCTTCGCATTTGGTGTTCCCAATAATATCAACGGATTTCACCCCTACACTATTAGTTCCGCAAACCTCTCACACTTTCAAGCTATGCCGTTTCCTTTGCGATCTCTATGTTAAGCACAGAGTTTTGACAAAAGACTAGCATTGCAACCTACGCACCCTTTACGCCCAATAATTCCGGATAACGCTCGAGGCTCTCGTATTACCGCTCCTGCTGGCACGAGATTAGGAGCCTCTTATTCATGAGGTACAGTCAATAAACTTCTTCCCTCATAAAAGATCTTTACGCCCCAGAGGGGATTCATCAATCACGCGGCGTCGCTCGATCAGACTTTCGTCCATTGTCGAATATTCTCGGCTGCAGCCACCCGTAGGTGTATGGTCCGTGTCTCAGTACCATCGGTGGGGGTCAGCCTCTCAGCTCCCCTAGACGTCATAGCCTTGGTAGTCCATTACACTACCAACTAGCTGATATCGCACAGGCTTTTCCCAGAGCGTTAAAACTTTACTCTTGCGAGACCATCGCGTATTACTCCACCTTTCGGTGGGCTATTCGCGACTCTGGGGGAAATTCCTATGTATTACTACCTCGTTCGCCACTAAACTTTTACGACCTTTGACTTGATGTAATCGCATCTCCGAATATAAAAGTTCCGTTCGACTTGCATGCCTTATCCACGCCGCCAGCGTTCATCCTGAGCTAGGATCAAACTCTAACTAAAAAGTTAGAACGAAACAAAACAAAAAACAGCATTGATTTTTGTGATTAAGAATATTTTATTGAATACTCTCTTTTGTTCCTAGCTCGTAAATTATTTTTATGAAATATAACTAGAACTTGCTCCCGGTATTCCTACCGGGGTTCTCAATAACTATTAACTTTTCAAGGTTTTATTTAAACAGTTCGCTTAAACAAAAAGTCCTATCCACTTGGACGAGACGTAAGGTCTATACTATACTAATGCAAAACAGAAGTCAAGCCTTTTCCGCCCCCTAAAATAGAGCCCCAAAACGGCCTATTTTAGGGGGCTAAATCCCCTCAAAATCCAGCTTATTCATCTATTGACTTTTAGACTTGTTTGTGATATAGTTGTTATAGAGTTTAAATTCAGTATGAAATATTTGTTCTTCCCCAGGAGATTATTCTCCTCAAGAAAAAGAATAGGACTCGTGATGCGTTTCCGTAAATTTTTTATACAAACTCCCTTAGAAAGATTGTTGTTAATTTAGTAACAGTTCTACGGGGTACAGACTTTTACCCAACAATCAAATTATCTCCCCTACCTTAAAAAAGTAGCGGGAGATTTTTTATTTCTACTTCCCTACTGCGCTTGAGTGCAAAATGAGCAACGTTTTGCATCGAGTGGAATTGTTGAAAGACATTCCGTGCATTTTTTAGTTGTGTCGTCGGCTGGTTTTTCTTTTCGAGAACGAGCGATGAGGAGGTTCATCGGTTTGATAACGAAAAAGAAAACTGCAAAAGCAACGAGCAAGAATGAGATCAAAGCATTGATAAAATCCCCGTACATAAATTTACTTCCATTTAATACAAAAGACATATTACTGAAATCCGGTACTTTCGCTATCGCCCCGACGAGTGGAGTCAAAACATCTTTTACCAAAGCAGACACGATAGTCCCGAAAGCACTACCGATAACGACACCCACAGCGAGGTCTACCACATTCCCCCGTAATAAAAATTGTTTGAATTCTTTGAATATTTGCATAATTATATTATATAGAAAATAGATTTAATTTTCATCTATATCAACAGTTAGAAGCTTGCTCCTATGAGTGTGGCCATTAATTATTCGGACTTTATTTTTCGGAATTTTATAATGCTCGGCTACGAGTTCTATCACTCGAGTATTCGCCATATTCCTCTCGGCTTCTTCTTTCACCCATGCATCAAAATAACCCTTTTTCTTTTCCACAAATTTTTCCTTATTCACCCCCGCTGTAACTGTGACTTTGATATACATTAAAATAAATATCTTATTTATTTTCTGGAGAATTTTTTGCTTCCCATTTTTCTTGGATATCTTTATCTATAGCTTTATCACCCTGAAATGAAACATTATTCAAACGAACTAATCTAATATATTCATCAACAGCTTTATTGAACTTTTCTTTGTAACTTTTTCCATCAGGAATAGCATCAAGGACTTTTGCGAAAAATGGAGCAAGATCTCCTTGTAGCATGGTCATTTCTCCATCAAAATACCTTTCGATTGGATGTTTAAGAAATTCTTGAGTTGTAACTTCTTTTTTAGAACTATTTTTTCTATAATCCTGACACATATAATCAATCAGAATCCCAACTTCTTTTTCGGAAAAATTTTGTATTCCTAATTTAAAAGATTCCAATTGTTTAAAATCTTCTTCGGCTCCTTGTTTTAAACAATCTTGGTTTATTTTTTCTTTATTATAAAATTCTATAGAATCATTCTTTGAATTTATTTTTTCTTGTGTATTTAGATTTAAGGACGTATCTTTTATTTTTTCTATTGAATCAGTAGGTGTTTGGGCTTTTGATTCACCTGGTTTCATAGAGGAAGCAATAATTGCTCCACCTAAAATGACTTTTTTAACTGGGTTCTTAATATGTTTTTCAAAATTAAATTTCATATAAATATTATACTACGCATTACTCCCCGCGACAAAGCCAGTCGTCCAGCAGAGTTGGAGGGAAAAGCCTCCGGATGGGCGGTTGATGTGGAGGAGGTCGCCGGTAACATAGAGATTTGGGTAGATAGTGGAACGCATTGTTTTCATATCGATTTCTTTTAGTGTTATTCCCCCATCGGCAATGACGGCACGGTCGAAGCCCATAAGTGATGTGATAGTTACAGGCAAAGCTTTCAAAATATTTACGATTTGTTTTCTCTCTTCTTTCGTCACACTGTGCACTTTTGTATCAGGATTTATATCTTTCAAAATTGAAAGTATCGCTTCTCCTGTGCCTGCAGGTGTGATTTCATTAAAAATATTTTTCAGCATTTTATTTTTATTCTCATCAAATATTTTTATTATTTTTTTCTCGAGTGCGCCGTGGTCGGTATCTGGATACGCATCAATGAGGGCTGTGACTTCACTCCACTCGAGTAGGTCGCCGACTTCTTTTGCAGAGTTTAGAATGAGCGGACCTGAAAGTCCGAAATGTGTAAAAAGAATTTTTCCTTTCTTCTGGAATTTTTTCACACCGTCAGCATAAAAAGTAATTTTCATAAATGAAAGGGAAACTCCAGGTAAAGATTTTACCCAAGCATCTTTTACAGCTAGTGGTACGATAGTCGGCGTAGGGCTAGCGACAGTGTGCCCCAAAGCTCGCAAGAATTCAAAACCATCGCCTGTAGAGCCTGTCTCAGGGTGTGAAATGCCCCCAGTTGAGAAGATAAATGAATCCGCAGTATAAGTGACGCCTCCGGCTATAACCCCTGTTATTTTGCTATCTTTACCCTTTTTCTCTGAAAGGATTTTTGAAACTCGAGCATTTGTTTTGATAGTGACTCCAGCTTTTTTAATAAATTTTTCCAAAGCGAGGACGACATCAATAGCTTTTTCTGTATGTGGAAATGCACGCTTGCGAGCTTGCACCACGAGCGGTAGTCCCAGCTTTTCGAAAAATTCAAAAGTATCTTTGGCGCTGAATTGCGCAAAAGGAGAATTCAAAAACTTTCCTCCATCACCATAGATTTTCAAAAACTCACGGATATTCATTTCTCCATTCGTGACATTACATCTGCCCCCGCCAGTAATTTTCAATTTTTCTCCGAGAGCTTTATTTTTTTCTAAAATCAAAACTCTCTTACCACGATTGCCGGCAAAACCAGCAGACATCATTCCTGATGCTCCACCGCCTATGACTATCACATCAAAATGATTGTTTGGATTCTCACGCATATTAGTTAAAAATTTCTTTCAATAATTCTTTGATACCTGTTTTCTTCATAGCAGAATACGGAACGATGACATGTCCGAGAGTCATATCTTCTATTTTTTTCATTTGTTTTCTAAATTCATTTGTCTTTAATTTGTCTACTTTGTTTGCGACAATGATTACATTTTTTCCATGCTCTTCGAGTGTGCGGAGCATACCTAGGTCTTTGTCTGTAAAGCCGACATTGGCATCGATAATGAGGACAACTTTTTCTTGTTCATAAGTCGAATGGAAAAAATATGAATTGATTAGATCTGCAATAGCATCTCGCCCAGCGTTAGACATTTTCGCATAGCCATACCCTGGTAAATCCACTAAATAGAATTTATTATTTATTAGAAAAAGGTTTATTTCTTGAGTGCGTCCAGGGAAAGAACTCGTACGAGCTAAATCTTTTACTCCTGTAAGAGAATTTATAACACTTGATTTGCCGACATTAGATCGTCCAATAAAGGCAATCTGTGGGATACCATTGCCGAGGATTTCGTCGTCACCGACGACACCTTTTATAAACTTTGCAGAAGTTATCTTCATACAGACACTATAACAAAAAATCACCCATAAGACTATGGGTGATTTTTTGTTTAGTTTAAAGTAATACTTTTTATAACTACTGGTTCGAGTGGTCGATCTCTTCCATCGCGTGCTACTTTTTCTATTTCAAGTGCGACATCCATACCAGATACAACATGTCCGAAAACAGTATAACTAGGTGGAAGATGAGAATCCACAGCAGTGACGATAAAGAATTGTGAGCCGTTTGTATTTGGTCCAGCATTCGCCATAGCGAGTGTGCCTTGTTTGTATGTTTCTTTACCAGTCAATTCATCGTCGAATTTGTAGCCTGGTCCCCCTGTGCCCCACATATCTTTTTTAGTATCGTCCTTTGTTAATGGATCTCCGGCTTGGATCATAAAGCCTTCAATAACGCGGTGGAATTTCACATCATTATAAAATCCTTCTTTTGCTAATTTTGTAAAATTCTCAACTGTCTTTGGCACTCCACTGTCTAATAATTCTACTGTAATGTCTCCTTTGTTTGTATGTATTGTTGCTTGCATTTTTTTATTGTTATCTGTTTTAATAATAGGCTTTGTGTCTGGTGTCTTTGCGATTTCTGGATTCGTCGGAGTAGCATTTTGTACTACAATTTTATCATCTCCACCTTTTTTATTTGAAAACATTATTATTCCCCCCACTAATAAAACTACTAATATTACGATTAATATATATTTTTTACTCATAGGTCTCTATTATATCAAAATTAATATTTTCGCAAAACTGCTTTTACTATGGCTGTGACCTTTAAATCGTATTTAGGATAAATAGGTTTGAAATTTTTATTGGCTGGTTCGAGCCAGACTTTGTCCCCTTTTTGTTTAAAATATTTCATAGTGAATTCGCCATCTACTTCGGCTATCACAATGTCGCCATCTTTTGCTTTGTTTGTGCGTTCAACGAGAACCATATCACCATTCTTGATATGTGCATCGATCATAGAATCACCATCGACTTCGAGCATATATGTGGAATCCTTTTTCTCTATTAAAAAATCATCGAGATTTACTGTGTCATTAAAAGTTTGCTCCTCGACATCACTCGGGAATCCCGCTTTCACAGAACCGAGCATTACTACTTCATTTAAAAATTTGTCGGGAATTAAACGACCGAGGTGGTCTTTGGCTACAAGTCCTGCTTCGATCATTTTATCGACAACTCGGGCTACGGCATTCTTGGACTTGAAAGAAAACAGCTTCATCATTTCTGTATATGTCGGCATTCTTTTATTCTTTGAATAGAAACTATTGAGTTTGTCTTTATAATCGTTTTGCATATATTTATTGTATCACGTTTTTATCTTTACTTTCAGTCTTTGATTTTTTAACGAAAGGATAAGTTGGAAGAAAATAATCCTCCGAATATTTTACTAAAGAAACTTTGGCCTTGGAATTGGCGAGCCTTTCTAAGAAGCATTTTGTGTTCACGTGCTTCACGGAAATATTCTTCACCTCTGATAATCTTCACGTCGATCTTCTTGTTAACCTTTTGCAATTCCTTATTGATGATTTTTAAATATTGTTCTTTACTCATAATATATATA
>Ga0194047_10001592_pt1 | contig 13699 bp, 10 predicted proteins | sample JunL225m_MetaG_2_FD_160070 | JGI IMG/M metagenome (GOLD analysis project Ga0194047, IMG submission 160070) | Anoxic zone freshwater microbial communities from boreal shield lake in IISD Experimental Lakes Area, Ontario, Canada - Jun2016-L221-5m | ecosystem: Environmental > Aquatic > Freshwater...
CAAAGGCTTTCCTTTTTTTAGACTTTCAATTGCTTCTGCTTCGAAGGATTTGAAATCAAATGTTGATTTTTTCTTTTTCATTTCGTGTCAAATTTAAGATTTTGACACAGTTTATTGAATAGACTCCTCCTAGATGCCTGTGGACTTCCCCTAGATGTCTGTGGACTACTCCTAGATGCCTGTGGACTTGTCCTAGATGTCTGTGGACATCTCCTAGATGCCTGTGGACTTACCCTAGATGTCCGTGGACTTACCCTAGATGCCTGTGGACTTACCCTAGATGTCCGTGGACTTACCCTAGATGTCCGTGGACTTACCCTAGATGCCTGTGGACTTACCCTAGATGTGCGTGGACTTATCCTAGATGCCTGTGGACTTCTCCTAGATGTCTGTTGACTTCTCCTAGATGTCCGTGGACTTCTCCTAGATGTCTGTTGACTTACCCTAGATGTCCGTGGACTTACCCTAGATGTCTGTCGATTCGTTCTTTTTCATCATCATCATGCTCTTTTTCACTCAAACCATGCTCATTTTTCCTTTTTCGTGCTCATTTTCCCCTTTTCGTGCTCCATTTCTCCTTTTCATGCTCATCATCCCCATCCCATGCTCGCATTTTTTTTCATGCTCTTAGTTCCCCCTCATGCTCACAAACCATTTTATGCTCACAAATCTCCTCCATGCTCGTCATCCCCATTTTCCCTCCTCTTTCTAACAACCAACAACTAACAACCAACATCTAATTCTGTGCCTTTGCGTCTTTGTGGCAACTTTGAACTTTCCAACTTTAAACTTCCAACTCCCACCCAATTAACATATTTTCTGAAATATAATCGCAAGGAAACGTTGGGAATTAAAAATGTTTCCATAGTTTTGCACCCTCAAAATTTTTAAGGAGCTTGAAATTGATAAAATGGAAATAAAAGACAGAATATTACTTGGTGCTCAAGAGCTGTTTTTTAAATACGGAATAAAGAGCATTACCATGGACGACATTGCCAAACACTTGGCCGTTTCCAAAAAAACAATCTATCAGTTTTTCGAAGATAAAAATCACCTAGTCGAAACTTTATTAGACACTAGTTTGAAACAAGACGAGAGGCACTTCATCGAAGTACAAGAAAGTTCGGAAAATGTAATCGTGGAGGTGTTTGGTTTGATGAAACACATCGGTGATATGTTCTCAAAAATCAACCCCAATATATTTTACGATTTGCAAAAATACCACCCCAATGCTTGGAAAAAGTTTTTGATGTTTAAGGAAGATTGCATGGCACACATGGTAGAAGAGTCGATAATAAGAGGTATCAAAGAAGGTTTGGTACGAGCCGATGTCAACCCAAAGATACTTTCGCGCTTACGTATCGAAGAGGTGGAAATGGGTTTCAATCCCGATTTGTTTCCGCCAAGCAAATTCAATATGCCCGAAGTGCAAGTCGCATTGCTCGATCATTTTTTTATGGGCATTTGCACCATCAAAGGACACAAGCTATTTAATAAGTATAAACAAATAACAGAAGAGGAGTAAAACGAACAAACGTATGAAAAAAATAATTATAGGAACAGGATTCATGCTAGTGGCACTCCTAGGTCACTCGCAAACAAAAGCAAACTTCTCGTTTTCGGTAAAGCAAGCCATCGAATATGCCATGCAAAATCAAAACGATATTAAGAATGCGGTGTTGGATGAAAAACTGGCACAGAGAAAAGTGAAGGAAATTACCGGTGCCGGCTTACCTCAAATCAATTCAAGTTTTGATGTCAAAGATTTTGTTGAAATACCCTCTTCGGTTATCCCTGCCGAGTTTTTTGGTGGCCGTCCAGGCAGTTTTGCTACCGTTAAATTCGGTACTCAGTACCAATCTTCCGCAGGGTTCGATGCAAGTCAAATGTTATTCAATTCCGATTTCTTTCTTGGATTAAAAGCATCTAAAGTATTCACCGAACTATCGAGCAAAGCCCTACAGCGCAGCAAAATTGAAGTTACGGCTGCGGTTAGCAAAGCATATTATTTAGTTTTAATAAGTGGCGAGCGAGCAAAACTAATGGATGCAAACATTGCCCGTTTGAAAAAAACATTGGACGATACAAAGGCTCTATACGATAACGGCTTTGCCGAAAAATTAGACTTCGACCGCCTAACCGTTACTTATAATAACCTATTGGTGGAACAAGAAAAAATAAACCGCCTGCTCAACGTAGGTAATTACTTATTGAAATACCAAATGGGAATGGAAGTAAATGCCGACCTTACCCTAACTGATAAATTAGAAGATGTAAAGTTCGATATTGGTACGCTTGCTCAACCCGAAAAATTCGATTACTCCAAACGTGTTGAATATGGTTTAATGGAAACTAATTTCACACTTGCTCAACTTGATTTAAAACGTCAACGCTTTTCATTTCTTCCTTACGCCTTTCTTTATGGTAGTTTGAGTGGAAATGCTTACCGCACCGAATTTAATATTTATGATACAAAGTTGCCTTGGTATCCCACAGCTTTAGTAGGAGGAACTATTAAGATGCCTATTTTCACAGGTTTTCAGCGTGGTATTAAATGTCAAGAGGCTAAAATCTCATTAGAAAAAGCAAAGAACAATATGGATTTTATTAAAAAGTCTATCGATTTAGATTTAGCTTCAACTAGCACCAACCTTACCAATGCTTCGTCATCACTCGAAAATCAAAAGAAAAACATAAAGTTAGCCGAAGATGTGGTAAGTGTTTCGAAAAAGAAATACGACCAGGGAGTAGGAAGCAATCTGGAAATGGTTACTGCCGAAACAACACTGAAAGAAGCACAAACCAATTACCTCAACGCACTGTACGAAGCCATTATAGCTAAAATAGAATTCGACAAAGCAAACGGTAACTTAAAATAAATTTAAAAACGAAAATATAAATAAATAACAAACCGCCCTGCAAAGCATCTCTTTAGGAGAGGTTGAAGGGGCAGCATAAACTAACAATATGAAAAAAATAGTATTAGCCATTAGTGTAATTTCAATGTTGACAGCTTGTTCGCACAAACCCGATAAGCAAACCGAACTTGATAATTTGAAAAAGCAAGAAGCGGAATTAAAATCGAAAATTGCAACGCTTGAAGCAGAAATCAACAAGTCTGATTCGGTTCAAAGTGGAATAGCTGTGAGTGTAGCTTCGTTGAAAACAGCAGTGTTCAAAAACTTTATCGATGTGGTTGGCCATGTTGAAGCAGATGAAAACGTAAGCATCAGTTCCGAAATGCCCGGAACCATTACTAAAATAAATGTAAAAGCAGGCGATGAAGTGAAGAAAGGCGATGTATTGGCCGAAACCGATGCACGTGCCATAGCTCAACAAATATCCGATTTACAAACCAACACCGATTTGGTAAATCAGATTTATGATAAAACAAAATCATTGTGGGATCAGAAAATTGGAACCGAAGTTCAGTTCCTTCAAGCAAAAACCAACAAAGAAAGTATGGAGAAAAAGATGGCAGCATTGCAAGAACAATTGCGTATGTCTAAAATCATTTCGCCTATCAATGGTACTGTAGATGCAGTGGATATTAAATTAGGACAAATGGTAATGCCGGGACTTGCTGCCATTCGTGTTATCAATTTCTCTAACCTGAAAGTGAAAGCAGATGTAGCCGAAAGTTATGCTTCTAAAATTAAAAAAGGTAGCGAAGTGATTGTTCGTTTCCCTGATACCAACGACTCGTTGATAACAAAAGTAAATTTTGTGGCACGTGCTATCAACAACAGCACTCGTTCGTTTACGGTTGAAGTATTGCTCGACAACAAACAAGAATATCACCCAAATATGATTTCGCGTTTGAACATTAAAGATTACGAATCATCCGCTCCCGAAATTATTGTTCCTGTAAAAACCATTCAAAGAGATGAGAACAATGCATCCTTTGTATACGTAGCTGAAGGTAATGCAGTGAAAAAACACTTGGTAGTTCTTGGTAAAGTATACAATGGTATGGCCGAAATTTCAACAGGGCTTAAAGAAGGCGACCAGCTTATCGTTTCGGGTTATGATGTGATTAACGAAGGAAGCACCATTATTTATAAAAAATAACACAGCCACTCCCAACCTCTCCGAAAGGGAGGAGGTGATGCAACGGAAATGAAAAGTAAATATTAATAATAATAAAACGCTCTGCGAAGCCCCTCTTTACGTGAGGTTGAAGGAGCTCAATAACTATGAATTTTAAAGAATTTAAACCTTCAAGCTGGGCAATAGACAATAGGGTAACTATTTTTATTGCCACCTTTATCCTGTGCTTTCTCGGTATTCAATCGTATAATAATTTACCTAAAGAAAGTTTCCCCGACATTGTGGTGCCTACCATTTATGTTACTACGGTGTATGCCGGAAACTCTCCAACCAATATCGAGAACCTTGTAACCAAGCCACTCGAGAAACAATTAAAATCCATCTCGGGTGTAAAAAAACTCAACAGTACTTCTTTGCAAGATGTATCGTCTATCATGGTTGAGTTTAATACCGATGTGAATGTTGCTGTAGCCAAACAAAAAGTAAAAGATGCTGTGGATAAAGCAGCCACTGATTTACCAAAAGATTTAACAGCCACACCTAATGTGCTCGAAGTTGCTTTCTCCGATATGCCAATTATGTATGTCAATCTGGCGGGAGACATTGACTTGAACAAACTGAAAAAATATGCCGACTTGCTGAAAGATAAAATAGAAAGCATGAAGCAGATTTCGAAAGTAGTAATGGTTGGAAATCTGGAAAGAGAAATTCAGGTAAATGTTGACATGTATAAATTGCAGGCAGCATCACTTTCTCTTGGTGATATTAAAAATGTAATGCGTTCGGAGAATCTAAATGTGTCGGGAGGATTAGTACCGATGGATGGAATGAAACGAAACTTAACGGTAAAGGCCGAGTTTAAAACAGTTGAAGAAATAAAAAACTTGGTTATCAATTCGGCTACCAACGCTAAACTTTATTTGAAAGATATAGCGGAAGTAAAAGATGGAACCAAAGACCAAGAAAGTTATGCTCGTCTCGAAGGAAAGAATGTAATCACGTTGAATGTTGTAAAGCGTTCGGGCGAAAACTTGATTGAAGCTAGTGATAATATCACAAATGCCATCGCGCTTATGCAAAAATCAAAAGAGCTTCCTTCTGATTTGAGAGTAACTGTAACTGGCGATCAATCAGAGAAAACAAGAAGCACGCTTCATGATTTGATTAACACCATCATCATTGGGTTTATTTTGGTTACCTTCATTCTGATGTTCTTTATGGGAGTTACCAATGCTATCTTCGTTGCAGCATCTGTACCGCTTTCCATGTTCCTTGCATTCTTGGTATTCCCAATGTATGGCTTTTCGTTGAACATGATTGTATTGTTTGCTTTCTTGCTTGCACTTGGTATTGTGGTGGATGATGCCATTGTGGTAATTGAAAACACACATCGACTTTTCGATAATGGAAAACGAGATATTAAAACAGCAGCCAAGATGGCTGCCGGTGAAGTCTTCCTTCCTGTTCTTAGTGGAACTGTTACTACACTTGCTCCATTTATTCCTCTTGCTTTTTGGGGAGGTATCGTTGGTAAGTTTATGTTCTTCCTTCCGGTAACTTTAATCACCACGTTGCTTGCATCGTTGGTTGTAGCTTATATTATTAATCCTGTGTTTGCCGTTCGATTTATGAAAACACATGAAGAAGAACGATTGAATTACGGACGATTAAACAGAATGGGAATAATGCGCATTATACTTTATGTAATTGCTGCTATTCTGGGTCATGCTTTAGGTCATCCTGCTTTCGGTAACTTAGTTCTTTTCTTTGCTGCCTTTATGTTGATTCACCGTTTCTGGTTGTATAAGGTGATTGAGAAATTCCAAAACAAAACATGGCCTGCTTTCCGCGAACGTTATACTCGTTTTTTAATTCGTTTCCTAAAACGCCCTTGGATGGCACTTGTTGGAACATTCTTCTTGTTTGTTTTCTCTGCAATCTTTTTTGCGGTGAGAAGTCCTAAAGTAGTGTTCTTCCCTCAAGGCGATCCTAATTTTGTGTATGTATATGTAAAATTACCTACCGGAACCGACCCTTCCATCACCAACAATGTGATGTTGCAGGTAGAGAAAAAAGTGAATGCAGTATTAGGCGATTCGAATAAGACTGTGAAATCAATCATCACGAATGTTACTAAACAAACCCCCGACCCTCGCGACCAAGATCAAAGTGATTATCCAAACAGAGGAAAGATTGCTATTTCGTTTGTTGAGTTCGAATATCGTGGAGGGATATCGACTATGAAATATCTCAGGCAGTTACAAAAATTGCATTGGAACATTCCTGGAGCTGACATAACGGTCTCACAAGAACAAAACGGACCACCAGTGGCAAAGCCTGTTAACATTGAGATTAGAGGAGATAAATTTGATGAGTTGGTGAGCAATTCCATCCTATTGAAACAATACCTCAACAGTCAACAAATACCAGGTTTAGATAATCTCAGGTCCGACTTTGAAAGTAATAAACCTGAAATTGTTTTTAATATCGACCGCGAAAGAGCCAACAGAGAAGGAATTTCAACTGCACAAATTGCAATGGAAATTCGTAATGCTGTGTACGGAATTGATCAGCCATCCAAGTTCAGAGATGAAAATGATGAGTATCCAATACAAATACGTTATAAAATGGATCAGCGAAATAATATTGAAGCATTACGAAATCTGAAAATAACTTTCCGTGATATGAACATGGGAGGTATCCTGAGAAGTGTTCCATTGGCTGCTTTCTGCGACATTCAATACAGCAATACCTATGATGGTATTAAACGTAAGATGCAGAAACGAGTGATTACGTTATCATCAAACGCTTCAGCTGGATTCAACGAAAACGAAGTAGCCGCTTCGGTTCAGAAAGCATTGAAAGGATATAAAAAACAAGGCAGTGTAGAAATTGCTATGACCGGACAAAAAGAAGAACAAGCCGAAACAGGTGCCTTCCTTGGTCGTGCCATGGGAATTTCCATCTTAATCATTCTACTTGTTTTGGTGGCTCAATTTAATTCTATTGGTAAACCTGTTATTATTCTAACCGAAATATTCTTTAGTATTATTGGAGTATTGCTGGGTACTGCCATTTTCAAAATGGACATGAGTATTGTAATGACCGGTATTGGTATTGTTGCTCTGGCCGGAATCGTGGTTAGGAACGGAATCTTATTGGTGGAATTTGCTGAGTTGTCGCGCCACGAAGGAATGAGCCTTTGGGATGCTACCATAGAAGCTGGAAGAACCCGTATGACTCCGGTTATTCTTACTGCTTTTGCAGCTATACTGGGTTTAATTCCATTAGCAGTTGGATTAAACATCGACTTTGAAACCTTGTTAACACAAGGTAATCCTCACATTTATTTCGGAGGAGATAACGTAATCTTCTGGGGACCTCTATCATGGACAATGATATTTGGATTGAGCTTTGCAACCTTCCTTACCTTATTGTTGGTTCCGGCCATGTATTTAATTGCAGAACGATTAAAACGTAAATCACTGATTATACTTGAACATTTCGGTATGCCAAAATCTGCTATGTACATTCCTTTCTATATTCTTGTTTGCCGTGGTATCTTGCTTATACAAGGAAAGAAATTGGATTATGGAGATTTAGATCACTAATCTAAACAGGCTTTGCTGAGCAGCAAAGCTTGATTAAACTTAAACAAATGATAAAAATTATCAAACTTGAGGAGTTAGCTATGTTGAGTTTTGCTATGTATCTGTTCAACGGTTTGGGTATGTCGTGGTGGTGGTTTACAGCATTCCTCTTTGTGCCCGATCTAAGCATGATTGGATACTTAGCAAATCCTAAAGTTGGTGCCCTTCTTTATAATTTTATACATCACAAAGCACTTGCTATTATTGTGTACCTTGCAGGAATCTATTTTAAGAACACTTCGCTTCAATTCACCGGCATTATTCTTTTTGCTCATTCGAGCATGGACAGAGTAATGGGCTATGGTTTAAAATATCAGGATAGTTTTAATAATACACATTTAGGTATAATTGGTAAAAAATAACATCAATATGAAAAATATCGCTCTTTTCTTTTCAGTAATTATTTTGTTTTCCGCTTGCAAAAAATCGGCAGACACCACCAAACCGGTTCGGAAGGATATAACTCAAGCTATTTATGCTTCGGGTAAAATATTTCCTTTAAACGATTATAAGGTATTTACCAAGCTTCCGGGGTATGTCGAAAAAATTAATGTTCACATAGGCGACACGGTTAAAGTGGGCCAACCGCTCATGACCATTAAAAGCGAAGTTAGCGAATTGAATGTAAATACCGCTAAAAATCTACTCGATCTTGCACAAAAAAATGCAAACGAAAACTCTGCTTACCTCACCGCACTCAAACAAGATGTGGCCACAGCTAAATCGAAATATGAACTGGATTCAATAAACTATAATCGCTATGTGTCGCTGATGAAAGATAATGCTACCTCAAGACTTAGCAGCGATCAGGCAAAAACGCAGTTTGATGTTTCGAAACAAAATTACCTCAAGGCGGTTAGTTCTCTTTCGTCTACACGTGATAAAATAAGAGTGGAGCTGGAGAATGCACAAATACAATATGACGCTCAGAAATCGAACAGAAACGATTATACCATTACTTCGGCTGTAAACGGACGTGTGTATGATATTCTGCCAAAAGAAGGCGAACTGGTGAACACCCAGATAATGGTAATGGAGATAGGTGATGTTTCTCATTTTGAAGTAGAGTTGAGTGTTGACGAAACAGATGTGTCGTTATTAAAATACAATCAGCAAATCGTATATGTGATAGATGCCTACAAAGATGCTGTGTTTAAAGGAAACCTTGTGGAGAGCTATCCACGAATCAATCAGAGCAACAAGACTTCGAAAGTAATGGCAACAATAACGCTGGATGCAGGCACCAAAATATTCTCGGGTATGTCGGTAGAAGCAAATATTATTGTGGCAGAGAAAAAGAACTCCATGGTTATTCCCCGTGAGTTTTTGGCAGAAGGAAATAAAGTAAAGAAAAAAGGAAGCGAAGAACTTACCGTGATTACAAAGGGAGCGGAAGATTTAGAATTTGTGGAAGTACTTAGTGGTATTGATGAAACTACCGAAATAGTGAAACCTTAACAGCAATGACACAAACACCGGTTATCAAAATAGCGTTAACACATTTGGTTGCTAAAAAAAGGCAAACCATTGTTGCCATGTTGGGAGTTACTTTTGGTATCGCCATCTTTATATTTCAGGCTGGTTTGATGTCGGGCTTTCAGGCTTATTTTATTGAAGAAACTGTTAACTCTACTGCCAACATTCGTATTTTTAATGAAGCTGAAAAGAACAGAAAAGGAATTATCAGCAAACTAAATGATGATAAAAATCACTGGAATGTGGTACAAAATCAAAAGCCGAAGGACGAACAAAACAAGATTAAGAATGGTTACCAGATAATTTCTATTCTTGAACGCGACCCACGTGTGGCTGGTGTTTCTCCTTTTCTGGGTTCGCAAGCTATCTTTAAAGTTGGTATTTCGCAGATAGCGGGTCGTGTTTCGGGAGTGGATATTATAAAAGAAAACATATTGTTTGATGTTTCGAAAAACATGAAACAAGGTGATATAACCCGACTGGAAACAATACCCAATGGAATTATTCTGGGCGATGGATTAGCTGACCTGCTAGGCGCAAAGATGGGCGACAACATTATGGTTACTTCTCCGCTTGGTGTTAATCTGGACATGAAAATTGTGGGTATTAATCACAGCGGATTAACAGAAGTAGACAAAAGCCGTGCTTACATAAACATTCGCAATGCTCAGAAATTACTGCAGGTTGATGGTTCGTACATAACCGACATCAATATTAAACTGAAAGATTTTGCCTTGTCCGAAGAGTTGGCCAAATATTATCACGCCAAATTTGGTTTCAGAGCCATCGACTGGAAAGAGGCAAATGCAAGTGTATTCAGCGTGTTTAAGATTCAGAACTTAGTTACTTACCTAATCATCATCTCCATTTTAATTGTTTCCGGATTTGGTATTTTCAATATTCTGATGATGATTATTTATGAGAAAATGCCCGACATTGCCATACTGAAAGCCATTGGTTATAAAGACAGCGACATCAAGAAAATATTTTTAACCGAATCGTTAATCATTGGTATTCTCGGTGGATTGTTAGGTTTGGTAATTGGTTTTATCATGCAAAAAATTGTGGGAAACATACGAATGGATATAAAAGGATTTGTGTCGATGGAATATCTTCACTTCAATTCTTCGCCCGGGTTTTATGTTTTTGCTTTTGTGTTCGGGCTTATTGCAACTTCCATTGCAGGGTATATTCCGGCTCGTAAAGCAGGTAAAGTGGATGCTATAGATATTATACGGTCGAAATAGAAATGGAAAAGATTAAAATAATAGAAACCAAAAATCTGAATAAATCTTTTCACGACCCTGTAGAATTTCAGGCGTTGAAAAATATTAATATCGAAATAGGACAAGGAGAATTTGTTGCTATTGTTGGTTCATCGGGTAGTGGTAAGAGTACTTTATTATATGTATTGAGTACACTCGATACCGATTATACCGGACATATTTATTTTGACGGAGATGATTTAAGTTTGAAAACAAAAAATCAATTGGCAGAGATTCGCAACGAGAAGATAGGTTTTGTGTTTCAGTTTCATTACCTCCTTCCGGAGTTTACTGTGCTGGAAAACGTTTGTTTGCCGGCTATGAAACTGGCCCGCTACAGCGATGCAGAAATAAAAGAACATGCGTATCAAAAACTAGATTTATTAGGGCTTCGCGATCAGGCATTAAAGAAAGCAAATAAACTTTCGGGTGGACAGCAACAACGTGTGGCCATTGCCCGTGCACTTATTAATCAACCTAAAATAATATTCGGAGATGAGCCAACCGGTAATCTCGATTCGAAAAACTCACAAAATGTGTTTGATATTTTTAAAGAATTAAAAGATAACTTCAATCAAAGCATAGTGGTGGTAACTCACGATATGCACTTTGCCGAGCGCACCGACCGCATCATTACCCTGAGTGACGGGGAGGTGGTGTAAGGACTGATTAAGCCCGGTGATTTCTTAATACAAAAACTTATTGTAAGGATAACGCTTTTGATGAAGTGCTTTCACCTCATCATAAAGTACTTTTTTAAACTCGTCCATGTGGTCTTTATTAATAGCCGAAATAAACAAACAAGGCATTTCGAGTTTGTTCATCCAGGTTTTTTCGAGCTGATCGAGGCTGATGTTTCGTTTGGTAATAGGAGATAAATCGTCTATTTCTTTTTCGTCAAATGTAAATGCATCGGTTTTGTTAAACACCATTATTACGGGCTTATCGCCTGCACCGATATCGGTTAATGTTTGATTCACTACATTTATCTGGTCTTCGAAACCTGCATGAGATATATCTACCACATGTAATAAAACATCGGCTTCGCGCACCTCATCTAATGTTGATTTAAACGATTCGATAAGTGTGGTAGGCAATTTGCGAATAAATCCTACTGTATCCGAAAGCAGAAAAGGTAAGTTTTCTATCACCACTTTTCGCACTGTAGTATCAAGCGTAGCGAATAATTTATTCTCTGCAAACACATCGCTTTTGCTAAGCAAATTCATAATGGTGCTTTTGCCTACATTGGTATAACCTACCAATGCCACACGAATAAGTTCACCTCTGCTTTTGCGCTGTGTTTCCATTTGTCTGTCGATGGTAGTTAGCTTTTCTTTAAGAAGAGCTATACGGTCGCGAACGATACGTCTGTCGGTTTCTATTTCTTTTTCTCCGGCTCCTTTCATACCAATACCACCTTTAATACGGTCGTGGTGACTCCACATTTTGGTAAGTCGAGGAAGAAGGTATTGATATTGGGCCAGCTCCACCTGAGTTTTGGCATGTGCTGTGCGAGCACGCGATGCAAAAATATCGAGAATAAGAGTGGTGCGGTCTAATACTTTTATTTTATGTTTTGGATTGGTATTAATATCCTTTTCGATGTTGCGTTGCTGAGCAGGACTCAACTCATCATCAATAATAACAATATCTATGAGGTTTTCGTTAACAAAGGTGCGAACATCGTTAAGCTTACCCGAACCAATAAACGTGCGTGTGTCGGGATGTTCGAGACGCTGGGTGTAACGCTTTTTGATGGTAGCACCGGCAGTATCGGCCAAAAACTCCAACTCATCAAGATATTCTGTAATGGTTTCTTCGTCCTGATTTTTATTAATCAGACCAATGAGTACAGCTGTTTCTTTTTTTGATGATGTGTCGTGCACGAGATAGATTTGAGTATTGAGATGTTAGATTTGAGTATTGAGATATTAGATTTGAGTATTGAGATATGAGATGTGAGATTACGAATTAGCTTAAGTAACCCCATCTCACATCTCATATCTCACATCTCATATCTACTTTTTTAAAGTCATTACATAAGCCACTACAGCATTTATTTCCTGGTCGTTCAAAAAGTCTTTGTAAGGAGGCATAGAACTTTTGCCTTTTCTTACTTGTTCTTTCATTTGCTCCATATTTTTTTGCGAAATGGTAAGATTAATTCCTCCTGCACCATTGGCACCTTCCACTCCGTGACAACTTTGGCAATAGGCCGAATACAGCGCTGCTCCATGTTTTAAGATATCGTAAGTTGGTAAACTTGCATTGGCCAACACAGGGTCTATTTCTTGTTTTACTATTTTCTTTTTGTTCATTTCGGCAAAGCCGTAAGCCATTATGATAAGCAACATGGACAAAACAGCCAGTATTTTATTGCCTTTCTTAAACCCGATAACTGCAAGAGGAATGGAAACCAACACAAATATTATTTTTATAATTAATAGTTTGGATGCTCCGGTTTGCATAATTAAATAAACTCCTGTTAGCAGAAAAAGTGTGCTGACAATCATTTCGGGAACTTTAACTACCTTGGTAAACTTAGCAAGGGCGGTGTTTTTGTTGCTTACCAGCAAAATGGTTTTTACGAGATAAACAATTAAAAATATGTTTACCGAAATTAAATGGGTTAAAAAAATTGCTCTGAACATAGGTTTTGGTTTTAGTTGGTTTTAATACTTGGTTTTTTAAAAGCCGACAAAAGTAACAAAAATCCTTATCACTTTGAGTGGTTATGGAGGGTGTTGTGTTGGTAATCGTTTAAACAACATAACGCCTCACCCCCGGCCCCTCTCCAAAGGAGAGGGGTGACTATGCACAAGCTAAATTTATGTTTCAGTAAGTTTCGCCCCCTCTCCTTTGGAGAGGGGATAAAGGGGTGAGGCGAAAAGAGGAAGATTATAGTAGCATTTGTATTTGGTAAAGAAACGCTACTGCTTCACAAACTTCTTTCGTTGTATTCCTTTATGGGTTATTACTTCTATAAAGTACAAACCTTGGGGAAGAGAAGATATATCTAAAAGCCCCTCCTTACGTCCCCGAAGGGGAGGAGATAATAGCACACATGCTCCTATACTATTATATATCTTTACTTCTCCCAGCTTAAGATTATCATTGGTTGTTATTTTTATTTCGCTGTTGGCGGGGTTGGGGGAGATGGTTAGGGTATTGATGTCTGTTATTTCCTCCACCCCATCCCCCGTACAATCCACCACACTTATATCATCTAGGTAATAGTATGCGCCATCATATATT
>Ga0194047_10001594_pt1 | contig 13696 bp, 14 predicted proteins | sample JunL225m_MetaG_2_FD_160070 | JGI IMG/M metagenome (GOLD analysis project Ga0194047, IMG submission 160070) | Anoxic zone freshwater microbial communities from boreal shield lake in IISD Experimental Lakes Area, Ontario, Canada - Jun2016-L221-5m | ecosystem: Environmental > Aquatic > Freshwater...
CCCATCAGGACGCCATCCGCCATCACCATCAGGGATTCGCTCATGGCTTGAGAGAGAGCTTGGAGTCGCCGAGGATTTTGCCGAGATCAATCTCCAAGTCGGTTGGCGCTTGGGGCTCGATACTCAGGCGGACTCCCAATGCCTTGAGGGTGCCCATCACCAGTCCAAGTTCGACAGTCGCTCGCGCCTTTTCCAAGTGAATGATCCACTCGCGCCCGACCCCGGCCTCACTCGCCAAAGTGGCCTGACTCCATCCCCTCTCCCGCCGCAAACCGCGAATCACGGCTGCCAGCTCACGGACACTTTGAACTTCCATGTGGCAAACATATCAAAGTCGCCGAACGGAGACAAACGCAAATATCGGCGTTAGTCCACATTATGAAGTGTAGGCGATTGCCTACATTACCCCCCCTCATTCGCGGTATCGCCTGTTTCGTCCAATCCAGCCGCCTGACCTTTTTGGAAAAGGTGGCTCATGCCCTCACAAAGGGCGGAACATCCGATTTCTCGAATTCGAAAAGTGAGCACACAACGAGCTCACGACCATTGCGAGTCTAACAAAAAGGACGCCTTCCGGCGTCCCAAGTCGTTGATGGTGAAGTTGGTGGGCAGAGATGGATTCGAACCAACGTAAGCTTTCGCTAGCAGATTTACAGAAGGTGTATTTCATTGGTAGTCAATCTGTTGTGTTCACATAAGTACTTGATATTACCCGGTTTTTCCACTTCCGAGCTAGACTTAATAAAGCAGGTTTGGGCGCGAGCGGGAAGGTATTTTGTCACCATTTGTCACCATCCGTTAGGTTGACATGGCAGCCCCGGGCATGGACACGCAACTCACTTCGCCGCGCACCGAACTCGATCTGATGACCGAACAGCAACTCGCCCGCCACCTCAAAATCTGCCGCCGCCAACTCTATACGTGGCGCATCGGCGGGCTGATCCCGTATTTCAAACTCGGCAAGGCGGTGCGCTTCCGGGTGGCGGATGTGGCGGCCGCTCTGGAGCGCATGCGGGTGGCGTGACGTTTACGGCTTCCCCAAACTGCTGAAAATAAGTGCTGCTTGCACCCTGTCCCGGCGCAGCCATCATGACCGGAGTTTGCCGCCCGCCGGGTCAAATCAATCCCCATTAAACGAATGATTTCCGTCATTGAATCCACAACCGGGAAAGGTAACGCAGCGATTTACCAGTTGAAGGTCGTCTTGCGCGGCAGCAAGCAGCTTGTATGGAGGCAGCTGCAAGTGCCCGGCGACGCCAGTCTCGACTGGCTGCACGCCGTCCTTCAAGTGGCGATCGGCTGGACCAACAGCCATCTGCACCAGTTCAGGGTGGGCGGGGACTGCTACTCCGACACGCGCCACCACTTTGCCGAGTTTGAAGACGAGCGGGAAATCCTCGAAGAGCGTAAGTTCACGCTCCAGCAAATCGCTCCGCGCGAGCAGGACGTCTTCGGTTACGAATACGACTTCGGTGATTCGTGGGAGCATGAAATCACGGTGGACAAGATACTGCCACCCGACGCGATTGCCGCCACGACCGCGCTCTGCCTCAACGGGAGTCGTGCCTGTCCACCGGAGGATTGCGGAGGTGTGTGGGGGTACGAAAACCTGCTCAAGATTCTCAAAAACCGAAAACACCCGGAGCACCAAAGCATGAGCGAATGGTTGGGTCGCGCGTTCGACGCCGAAGCATTCGACGCAGAAAAAACCAACCTTTGGCTGCGCAAACTGAAATGGCCACGCGTAACGGAAGCCCACTTGCGCAAAATCCTCATGGGTCGAGACGGTTACGAGGAGTGACCATTGCGCGTATGCCGTTCGAACTTTTTCACTCCCGCTTTCCGGAGCTCGCTAAGCGCGAAACCAGGACCGTTACCGTTTTGGTGGATAGCACCAAGGAAACGATGGGCCTACATGACGTGGCAAAATAACGGCCACTACGGGACTAAGGGGAGGACGCGCGTGGAGGATTTCACCATTTATTGAGATGGCTCCCTGTGATCAGGAATTGAGAATCTTCATCTTATTTTTTCCTGAAACCGTTGAAATTCAATCGCTTGTCAAATGAATCGAATTTTTAGGTTTGACATTTATCGGAATCCCTTCATATGATGCTCAAGTCGTTTACGACTTGAGCATCATATGAAGGGACTTATGAATTGAGATAATTCTTGACATCGCGGCTTATGCCAGCAATGTCTTATAAGACATTGCTGGCATAAGCCGCGAGAATAAGCACATGAGCACATCTCCCAAACCATCTGGGGACGATCGTTGGAACTTAATGTTCCGAGAGTTAAAGAGCGGGGTTTCGCTGCCAACCCCCCAGCATCCTACAGCCCGTGTTTGGCGTGAGTCGGATCTGAAGGCGGTGATTGCCAAGGTGCGGAAGCAGCATCTTGCGGAATTGGTGAGTACCTTTCCGGCGGCCAAGGTGGTGATCAAGAGAATGCTTGAAATCGGGTGGCTGCGACCGATCCCAGTGGAGTCGGCCGTCGAGGGTAAAGCGCTGCCGAAACTTTACCTGCTGGATATGGAAGCTGCGGACGAGGAACTGCCCGAACCGTGGGAACTCTTGCAGGGTTACCAACCGGATGGCGTGCTCTGTTATTTCGGGGCTGCGGCGTTTCACCAACTAACCACCCAAGAGCCATCCTTCCACCACATTGCGATCTGCCGTCCTCCGGGACCGAAACCGGAGCCCGGCGAGACCCGACCCATAGAGGTTTCCAATGAACCCGGCCAGTTGCGCGATCCTCTGGGAACCTTGGTATTCCGTTTCCAAGGTTTGCCCTGCTATACGACACGGCGGGACAAATCCATGATGCCCGGTACCCAGATCAGGGAATACGGACCGCGCACGCAATTGCGCATTACAACTCTCGAACAAACGATGCTGGATACACTGTGGCAACCTCTGCGGTGTGGTGGAGAATCCGTGGTATTCGAAGCCTGGGAACGAGGGGTGCTCCGGTGGAACCCCGAACGGATGGCCAAGCATCTGACCGCCATCAATAGGCAGGAGTGCGACCGACGCGTGGGAGCAGTATTGTGCCTATTGGGTGTGGAGGTACCATCCGGTAGTCTGCGAACCTTGCTTGCGACACGGCGGGATGAACTGCGTGTCTCCCCAGCAGAACCACCGTTGCCTTTGTTACCGGGCTTGCCGGGATCCACTCTTTTGCAAGAATGGGGCATCATGACCCCTTGACATGAACAGCGGCCAACAGACCCAATGGAAGGACGACCTTCTAAGAGAAATCCTACGGGCGATTTCAGCCCACGATTCTCTGAAGGATTCTCTCATTTTCAAGGGGGCCCGGATACTCAACCTTCACCTTCACTCCCAGAGACAATCACTGGATATCGACGCGAACCTGCATGTAAAATTCCAGCATGAGATGCCAGATCGTCGGGAACAGTCGAACTGGTTTGAAACGCAGTTGGCAATGGCCATCCGCAACCATTTTGAAAGTCAGGAACTCGTGAGATATGAGGTGGAGTCTATTAAAGTCAGTCAAAACCCACCAGTGGTTCCTCATCCCCGAGGATGGGACGGCTTGGTGGCTAAGATTCGTGTAACCGACCAAAAGTTCCGCGGAGTCAGATCTTTACCCCCCGTGGAATTGGAGATCGCTGCGCCAGAGGATCTTGGGCCAAACGCTGTGTGTGAGTTACCCTTGGATGGCATAATTATCCATGCGTATGCGCTGCACCGCATCGCGGGAGAAAAACTACGCGCCTTTCTAACTTCGCTGCCGGCGTATCGCAACAAGATCCATAGCCCGATGCGTGAGGTGCGGGCAAAAGATCTTCACGACCTTGCCCGAATCCTTGAGGCGAGGCCGGTCGAAGATGCGACATTTTGGATGATGGCAGCTCACGAATTCCGTCTCGCCTGTGAGAGTCGCTACGTGGACTGCAATGGCCCTGAAACATTTTATCAGGACTGGGTCACAACGCGGGCCATCTATGAATCAGAAGCCACACTTGGTGCCGTTTCTTGGTTCGATGCCGAACAGGCGATCAACACAATCCTTGGGCTTTTCTCTAGAAACTCGGTTTTCCCCTTATCCTTTCCATTGATCTAGCGGTTTCCGGCACGAACGTAGGCAGCAATCAGGAATTCTATAGGCGTTGGGAGATTTCATATCGCGGGTCAGCCAAGTGCATGGTAGCTTCCCCGGGTCATCGACTGGGACCAGGGAAGGCCTAACCCGTGAATCCGGCGCACCATGCAGGTGATTTTCGCATTCCATAGTGGACCAGAGGAATACGCGCGTGATTGCGCGCATCGCAAGGTGGCCCGCCCGGCGGACTGCCCGATCTGCGGAAAATCAGGGCCGATGCGTGCTCACGGCTATTACAGCAGATCGGTTTCAGGCCCAGGCCGCATGAAGCTCCTGCTAATTTGGATCCGCCGCTTCCTCTGTCTGGCGTGCCGACTGACGACGAGCATGCTGCCTGATTTTGCGCAACCTTACCGGCTGGTGGCCACGGACACGGTGGACCAGTATTTTTCCGACGCCCGTGATGGTGCCGAAGTGAACGCATGGTCGGAACACCTCAGCCGCTATCATCGGAGGTTGGAGTATCGAATCCCGGAAACCAGGGAAGCGTTGGCAATAACATACCAGCTCGACGCGTTGCCGGTGGTTGCCAGGGACCTGTGGTGTGAGGTCTGCCGCCATTTTGGCGGGGCGCGCACGTTCACTGCACGGTTTGCAGGTGAAGTGGGCATGACCGTGTTCGGTATTTACGACTGCCACCGTCCCGTTGGGAAATCTCAAAAACACATAGGTAATCAATTGGCTCACGAGCGGGCACCGCCATGATGGGCACCCAGCCATGAACGCGATTCTGCAACCCGCACACCACTTATATAATACGCGAATTCAGATGCGGGTGCATCCTCGGGCGACAAGGACACACAAACGTGGTGTGTCCGGTGAACATGGCGCACGCGATTTAAGGGCATCCGTCCGTCCCATCACCCAAACACAAGGAATGCCCATGACCATGCCAGCCCCGACCACTGAGAAAGATTTGCCGCCGGTGAAAGCCGCTGCCTATGTCCGCATGTCCACCGAGCATCAGCAGTATTCGACCAGCAACCAGATGGACGCAATCTGCGAATACGCCCTACGCCGCAATATCGAAATCGTCAAAGTCTATTCGGACGAGGGAAAAAGCGGCCTGAGCGTCCATGGTCGGGAGTCGTTTAGGCGCATGATCGCCGACGTGAATGCCGGTTCTCCCGGTTTCTCCTGCATTCTGGTCTATGACGTGAGCCGGTGGGGACGATTCCAGGATGCGGACGAGAGTGCATACTACCAGCATGTGTGTTTCCGGGCCGGCATACGGGTCCACTATTGCGCGGAGCAGTTTGAGAACGACGGCAGTCCGGTTGCGACCATCGTCACGGGCGTCAAACGGGCGATGGCGGGTGAATACAGCCGCGAGCTGTCCGCGAAAGTGTTTCAAGGAGCGTGCCGCCTGATCACCATGGGATACAAACAGGGCGGCGCGGCGGGTTACGGATTACGCCGCATGCTGGTGGATCAGTCCGGACAAGCGAAGGGCGTGTTGGCGCATGGTGAGCAAAAGAGCATCCAAACCGACCGCGTCGTGCTCATTCCGGGTCCAGATGACGAGCAGGCGGACAACAAGCAGGCCCTATCCAATGGTGAGGCGATACTCTCCCAATATCCGGTCACTACCTCATCAGGAAGAACCTCAATCGTTATCGTCATGAGTGAAGATGACCGTTCTCACACGGTCGTCTTACTGGAGGGCGATCCCGCCCTGCTTCCCGCCGGTTGAATGGGGCTCTCCTCCCGCCGCCGGATGGGGGCGGCCCGGATGCCAAACTCGTAAAGGGTCCGAGGGAAGCGGTGCTTTCGCTCCTGCTTCCCGCCGTCCCCGGGCATCAACAGTGATCCCAGATATCATGCCACCATAACACAGTCACTACCTAACAGCATATGAAATACACCATCAGAAAAACCAGCCCAGTCACCGCCAGAATTGCCATTGAATCAAGCCCCTCGCTGGATCCAGGGAGAAAACCCGAGGTCTGGCGGTTTTACCCAAGCGGAGGCGGGATCGCCTCCCTGAGCACCGGCATGGTGCTTGGGCGTGAAACAGGAAAACCATGCGCCCTCATTGTGCATGTCCGCCCGCATGACCTGATCGCCATCAGGGAAAAACTCCTGGGAGTGAAAGGGGAGTCGTGGAAATACTTCCGGATCGCTGGGAATTTTCATCCTCAGATTCTCAGTCTTCCTGACAGGTGCATCACTATGAAGGAGAGCATTGCATTGCTCCAAATCAAGGACACCAACGAACTGGACCAGATCGATTTCAAGGAAGGCCCGTTGCGATCCTTCCTGGCGCAAAGGCATCCCCACTGGCTTCAGCAGATCGTGGACCGCCAGTTGCGCCACTGGCGCGACACCAAGCCGGAAAGCTTCTTCAGGCTGGCTCCGCGGGCCGTGATTGCCAGCGAACTGCCGCGCTGTGTCGAAGTCGCCCCGATCCCCGCACTGGCCCACTACAAAAACCAGCTCAACAAACACCAACTCGCATCGTGCATTCGACGATGTTCAAAGGCAGCCGTGATGTTTGCGTTCGACAATATCCCGTCCTCAAAGCGGAGGGACTACGTCATCGACAATGCGAAGGAGGCGCTCGAATGCGCCCTCGAGAAACTGTCCGATGAGGAATTCCGTTTGTGCGCCTACATAAATCCGTGGACTGCGTTTCATCGCCGTGAGCGGATGGCTCCAAAACGCCAGGCGATCACCTTGGCCTATTTCTATCCCTACGCTTTTGTCCATAACTATGGCGGATCGTTGCCCGATTTCCAAAATGAGATCCGCACCTCGTTGATTGAATCCGTGGAACAATGGCTCGCCTGTGAACCCAATGGCTTTCGTGGCATTCTGAACGGACTCGAACAGCATGTCGGAATGCACTTCGATCACGCAGTGCTCACGACAATGCTCGAAAAGATGGGACCCGAACGTGGCCAACCACTGGCCGATCATATCGCATCGTCGATCTAGTAGAATTAATCCGCTGGTCGCTTTTTAACGGACACGTCTCTTCCCATGGAATGTTTCGAAACATATTCGGGTAATTCAGACTCCCATACCGAATCAAATCCCCACTATTTGAGGGGGAAGCCATTCGCCGAATCGCCCCAAGAGGATTCAGGATTTCTCGAGATTTCGAAGTTTTTATGGACTCAACACAGAATTTCACTACTTTCCCTCTTACCGAATCAGCCATATTGCTGTTCATGGGTTACATGATCTAAGGTCTTGTTCGCCTTTTGGTGGTAGGTCTGAAGTCAACGTCACCCGGATGTTCGGAAGGCTACGGGCCCCTGAACTATTAGGGAAACCGGTCCTTGGCTCCAATAGCGCCAAATCGGAAGGCGTCTAACCATGAATGATAAAAGGCAACCAAATAACGACGAGTCCCATCCCGCAGCGCAGGACGGGCCTCAAAAGCACGGACCAGAACTCGAGGCAACGCATACGGGCGCCGGTAAAAATTATCAACCGGGGATGGATAATGGGCCGAAGACACCCGTTCATCTCATGAGTCCTGAGGAACTCAGACAATTTGTCCAAGAGAATTCCCAAAAAGCACTGGCACGACATCTCAAAACGCTCACAAAGGAACAAATTGGCGTTTGTTGCATCAAGGATCCGGGATTTGCCCTATTGTTCTGTAATAATTTAATCTCCATGGATCAACTGAAATACTGCATCGAGAAGGATCCGAAGACGGCCTCAGTTTATGCCTCCGAATTGACGCTGACGGAGAAACAGATCTATGAAATCGGCCGTTTGCGCCCCGGAACCACTCTTGCGGGCTTTGAACCGGAGAAATTTCAAACTGTGCTGCTTGCGATTTGCATTCGCAAGGAACCGTGGCCTGCCCTGAAGCTGTCATTACGTAGCGATGCATTCTTCACACTCAATGACGAGCAATTTGAATACTGTTGCCTCAAAGCGCCTGCCAAGGCGCTGAAATTAGTTGCCGACCAGATGTATGATGCGTTGTTCATGAAATGCGCACGACGCAATCCTTGGGCGGCTTACAAGAATGCGCCGGACCGACTGAGCACCGAACAACTGCTCCGGTATGCTTGCGACCACGGTTACGTGATCAGGAATCTGCTGGCGGCAAATCCCAGCAATCCCATTGTCATGAAGTTGGCTCCTCATCTTGGTCTCCTTGATGAGGATACGGCAAAGGTGGTAGCCCGCGCCATTGCTGCGGATCTCTGACCTCGTCATCCCGAATTCGATTTATCATTTACCAAGGGATCTTCATTTTCTGGGGCGCAGTTCTTCTTTTCGGGGAAAGGACTTTCCCCAGCGGCTACTCCGTGCTCCGCTCCCCATTCTCCTGGGGAGGTCTCCCCAAACCCCTCATTTCCACCGCGCCCCGCAGATCCATGGCTGCAACGTCCTCCCGTGAGTCGTCCGCCCGCCAGCCATGGAACTGCTCAGGCTCCCTCCCAGTCAGTGCCGCTCCATCCCGACCGATCCTGCGTCGCTTCGCGTCCTCAAATCCGTCGGGTCGGGGCGGGGCTTTTCCATCGACGAACCGATTTACTAAGGGGCTCCGCCCCTCGCGCCGTCAAGGGTCTCCCCAAGTTTCGCTGCGCTGCAACCTGGGTGATTCCCCTCCCTTGACAGCCCACACCCCCACGCTCGCCGCTTGGCAAGGTTTCATGCTTTTTTGCATGACCCCGTTGCTACGAAGAGGCGCTAGACGCAAAGCGGTTGACTATCGGGGTAGGGGCGTGTGGGTGGTCGGAAGATGTGAAACCCCGGCTCGGTGGCACTTGCGTGCGCCCGGCTCCGGTTTGGTAGGGATACCGTTATGAATACAAACCACAGCACCTGCAGAACGAAAGACGCTACCGGAAACCTTGCTCCCTATGGCGTTGGATCTATCAATACCTGCGCGCAAGCCGACGACCTAAAGAATATGTCACCACTTGATCATCCCCGTTACAAAGCGAACCCGATTTACCTTTTCTTTGAGTGCTACATCGAGGACACAATTGGCCATCTTTCCGAAGTTAAGTCAAGGACCCTGCAAGACATGAATTTGCAAAAGGTTTTCAAGACAAAAGCTACCGACTGGAAGGCCGTGATTCGGGAAACCCTACTCCTCTCGGATACCATCGACATTGCCATTCAGGATCTTTGGTATCAAAATCGCGAAGACTTTATGGATAACAAAGATCAGTTTGATACATACTTGTTCAGTCAGGTTTTTACCAATGAATTCATGGAGGATGGGAGCATGATCGATGTGTGGCCAGCTGGCACGCTTGACGCCGCAAAGGAGCGAATCCGCCGCGCACAAATTCATGACATGGCATCAGGAAATCAAGATTGCTTTTGATTCCATGTGGATTTTCGTAGAGCGTAACGACCTAATAGGAGACCTTCGAGCAGATGGGCCGCAGTCGACTTAGGGCAATACCGCCACTCGCTTCGCAAACCACAATTCCATTGGAGGATCGATGATTGTCCAGATTGACGGTGGATAGAACCGAACGGCGACTCCACTGCATTTGCAGGAGTCAGCTACGCGAATTTCTTTGCGCTTTGACTTTGATTGGGTTCACCACCCAATAGTCTCGGTCCTCGCTCGACCATGCAGGGAGAGGCGGTACGTGTGTCGTGCGCCAGGATTGGCATCGTGCCCAATAGCCCCGGGCGGGGCGTGGAATCTGAAGTTTCGTGCAAATCCGCGCCAGCATGGAGCCCGAGATTCCATAACGTGCGGCGACGCGAGTCGCGGACTCTTTCCAGATCTCGGCGTGAATCTGATCCCTCTTCAGGACTCGACCACCAGATCTTTTGACCTCATGTGGCATGGGTCTCGCCCTGATAGGAAGGACTCTCCCGTGCGCCGATTTGGGCATGTGCGTTGGGATTCGCCGCCGTCCTGCCGCGGTTTTCCGTGATCTGCTGAATCGTGAAGGCTCCTCCAAACCCAGAAGTTTCATGATCCCCGGATGATGCTGGATCACGAGTTCCCGCATCTTGGGCTTGTTCACCAGGCGTACGAGTTCCTCCTTGGCGTCGTCGTTTGCCAATTCGGCCGCTCGCTTCAAAATCCTGAGGCAGAGCTCTTTTCGGCTGGATCGATAGAAATCGCGACGACAGCGGTTGAGTTCTTCTGTGTCGCGCCACCGCAGCCTGACGCCCGCTTCAATGAGTTGGACACAGAAGGCGGCAAGACGCTCGTCCTGGCCAGAATTCCGTGACCAGCGCCAGCAGATTGACCGAAGGGCGCTTCGAAGAAGCCATTCGGACCGAGCTGGGTGCCGTCGAATCACCTCCATAGGGTCCTTCACCAATGCCAGGATGTCATCAATGTGGTCAGCACGCCCGCAGATCATACCACCCAGCAGGTTGAACCATTGCCGCACGCTGGGTTTGAGCTTTAGGAGCTTGAGAATTTCTCCTGACTTTTCCGCATACGAAAGGCTCAAGGCAGGGAACCCCGTCCATGTGCTTTCGGGCTCGTCCCAATCTTCGTAGCGCGGCGCTTTACCCAACGGGTCCACTCCGGCCCAGCGCAGCAACGCAATTGCTCGCAACCTGCTCTCCTTGATGGCGGTGCTGAGGGCGTAGACGGCATCTCTCGCAAGACCCGGAATGCGGTCGCGCTCCTCTAGATAAAACCGAATCAGGGGTCGACTCCCGATGTGAATGAAGACCGATGCCCATCCATCGGGCTCCAGGATGCTGACACCGCGACGCATCCCAACCCGTATGAGATCCAGATCGTGGGTCAGGCAGAGGTCGTATCCGGTTAGGAGGTCGACGGGGCAACCGTTCTCCAGCAGGTAGCGCAGCACAACGTTGCTCCCATTTTGAATGCCAAGCGTCCCGAGTGCGTTGACCGCTTCCCGGCGTTCTTGCCAAGCCCGCTTCCATAGGATTTGGGTCATGCTCAGATTGGGTGCCAGCACGGCAGTCTCAAAGGCGGAGGATGTCCTTCCCTCCGGTCGCAGCGTTGGCTTGCCCGCATCAATCCAATCGATAACTTCGAAGAGCATCCCGTGGGATACCATCGCACGAAACTCAGCCCATTCGTCCGGCGAGCACCGAGGGATTGGATCTGTCCCGACAATGGCCATGCCACATTTTAAGCAAAATCCCTGACGGTTTGGAATCTCAAGAGAATGCCACACGCCAGAAATTGCCCCCCCCGGTGATGACCTGACAGGAGAGCTCCGAGCGCTTATGCCGCAATCGCTTTGTGGCAAGAACACCCTCAAGCCCTATGGCCGGAGCAGTTCGTTGATCGCCTTCATTGCCGAATTCAGGCGTTCCATCACAGTTCCGCGAATACAGATCCAAGGAACATTCTGCTGCGCAAGTGCTGTTTCAAACCACTGGTGCATTTCGTGGCGGATGTGTTCCCCGTCGCGCAGACCATCTTGGACAAACGGAATTTCATTCCCCGTTAGGAGGTAGAGGTCTACATGACACCCTTTTGCGAAATTCTCCAATGGCTCATGATCAAACCCCATATACCGCCGGTGCCACAGGCAGGTGGCGAAAGCATTCGTGTCACAGATGAGAATCCGGTTGGCTTGGCGCGCCGCCTGATCTTCCATCCGTGTTTGCTCGTGGGCAATTTCGAGAAACTCCTGGGAACTCCAGATTTCGTCCCCCGCGGCTTGTTTTTGTTCACTGTAATCCCGTCCGTATTCCGGCACCCATACGGTTCTCAAAGCCCAGGCCAAATCCCTTGCCAGGGTGGTCGTGCCGGTTGACTCCGCGCCCACCACCACCACTCGCTTGGCAAACCACGCTCTCACCGGAGGATCGATGAAATCCCACATCGCGAATGGATCAGAACGGACCGCAGTGCCACTGCATGGGATGGCCACCCGGGTTGGGTCGACGGAAACGTGGATGCATCCCATGTGCCCGGCATAGGCTTCGCCGTAGCTTTCTGAGGTGAACACCGCGTCCGGCGTCCGGCCTAGCCAGCCGATGGTATTTTCAGCCCAGACGCGGGAGTCATTTTCATCGTACCGGTCGTCGATGAGCCTGACCTCGGCGGAAGGCACCATCTCCCGCAGCCATTCGGCCCGCAACTTCGGCGGAATGGGATCCTCGGGTTTTCCGCAAACAATCACCACCACCCGCTCGCAGCGGGTAAGCGCCGTCTCGATCAGAAACCGGTGCCCGCGGTGGGGCGGAAGGAATTTGCCAATCACCACGCCGAGACCAAAATCAGTGGGTCGATTCATGCGCCGAGTTCCTTTCTCCATCTTCTCCATCCAATGACGCAAAGCACCAGAAAACCTCCGTAAAGCAGGGCGGTCAGAGGCAGTTTTTTTGATAGATACAATGGCACGTAGATGACGTCCGCGGCAATCCAGAAGAACCAGTTTTCAATGCGTTTCCGGCACAGCAGGTATTGCGCGGCGAGACTCAACGCGGTCGTCACCGCGTCCCACAACGGCGCCGCCCCATTCACGGCCTACAGGATTTCACGCAGGCCCCATGTGCCGACAACGAGGAACACGGCAATGCCGATCCATTCGCTCTGGTAGCTTCGTGAGATGGCTAGCCTCGTGCGGTTCTCTCCGCCGCGCAGCCACTCCCACCAACCGTAAATGCCAAGAATCAGATAGATCCCCTGAAGGCCGAAGTCCGCGAAAAGCCGGGCCTTCCAGAACAACACAGCGAAAAACAGGTTGTTAGCCAGCCCCACTGGCCAATTCCAGATGTTGCTTTTCGTAACGAGCCAAACACAGACCGCTCCGGTGGCGAATCCAAGGGCCTCCGTAAAATCCAATGGCAGCCACTTGAACCACGATGCGGCCAGCAACAGCGTCGTCACCGCTGAAATGACGAGCACCTCGATCCCTAACGCTGCGGGTGGCCGGCTCATTGAGGACTGGTTATTGCCCTTGGGCGAGCCGCTCAAAATCACCAATGACAAAGGCGAGCAACTGATCGCCAGTACTACGAAGAGTTTCCGCAGAGACCGGCTGATTTGCCAGAAGGCTGCGATTGGCAATTTCGGCCGCTTGCTGGAGATCTTCCGGGCTGCCGAGTAGGGCACGGATACCGTCACCTGTGTGGAGGGCGAGTTCTTTCCAGTGTTGCGGGAAACGGCTTTGCAGGGCAGCCAACCAATGTTGGGCCCATGTTTCCAACGCTTCGTCGGCGGATAGCCGGGCGAGCGCTAGAGCACGGCCGAGATCTTTGTTACTGCGCTTGTCGCGGGTTCCTTCGATGAGATCGGTTCTGATGACTGGATGCTCCAGCAGGTTGGCCAAGGCCATCATGCCCGGGAGAGCACAGCGAATGCCAAAAGCACTTTCACGGGCATCGAAGGTGGCAATGCCTGTGAATCGGAAACTGGGCAGGGCGTAGCAATCTCCGGTGGAAAGAGGCAGCTTTGTCCAAACGCGGCCGGCCTGATTTTCCGAAGCGGGCTCGGTGAGGAACTCGATAAACCATTCACCTCCATCAGGCGGATAGAGACGCACGGCTGGAAGCCTGTCGGCGGTGTCGGAGGCGGTGCCAGGTCCGGTGATCGTGCCGGTAAAATGAGGCTTCCAATTCGCCGATAGCAGTTTTTCTGCGACCGAGCGACCCTTTTCAACGGCAGACAGGTGTGGGG
>Ga0194047_10001595_pt1 | contig 13695 bp, 14 predicted proteins | sample JunL225m_MetaG_2_FD_160070 | JGI IMG/M metagenome (GOLD analysis project Ga0194047, IMG submission 160070) | Anoxic zone freshwater microbial communities from boreal shield lake in IISD Experimental Lakes Area, Ontario, Canada - Jun2016-L221-5m | ecosystem: Environmental > Aquatic > Freshwater...
AAATATTTGGATTATATTTACTTTCAAACGATTTTAAATAGATAGGAGTTTTTCCTAAGCCAGGAAAGAGCGTCTATTTAAGAGTTAGACCGCTATGCTGCGGCACAGTATTTAACTCGGAACTTTCGGATTTTTAGTCGACTATTTTTGATCGCGGGTCTCTAATTTTATAAAATAAATGATTTTTGTAATAAAGAAATAAATGCCAGGCTTTTATTGATAGCACATCGGCTAACATGGGGTTTGGCGCAAGCCTAAATTTATTATAACTTGTAACAACACTTAACTAGCCGGCCTGACGCCAAGCCCTGTTCGTTAGCGGTTATTGTATTGACAGTTCTCAACTACTTAACGACACGACCGACTGCATCTTATCCTTAAACTTATGACACGGCAATTCTTGACGCTCTTCTTTTTTGTTCTTGTAGTTTTTAGAGGACAAGCACAAACAGACAGCTTGAATTTTCCTGACAATGCGAAACTCCCTGACAAATTTCAGAAAGCTATCAAAGAGCAAACAAAAGAATATGACCGTCTTTTTTATCGAGACAGTTCGACAACCAAACATTATTCAGTTCCCTTCATGCTTGACAAAATTGACAACGACAGCAATTATCACTACATTTTCTTAGCGGAATATTGGATTGCATTTCATCACAAAGACATCATTCCTGACTTAATCAAACGGTTGACAAATAAAAAAGAAGTCGGGCTTGCCAACTCCGCCGACTTAATAATTTGGGAAAGAGTTCAAGCTAAACAGATGCAATTCTATGGACACGGCGGTATCTCTAACGATGACCTATTTACAATTGCAGGACGAGCGAACAGGCTATTAACAGAAATAACTGGAGAAGACTTTGGTCATGTTTCAATGTACTCAACACAAGAACAACTGGAGACACTTCAACAAAATTGGATTAAGTGGCTAAAGAAATTGAAGTGACGAACAATAAACCGCTAACATCAGGTTTGGCGCAAGCCTAACTATTTTATAACTTGTAACAACACTTAACCAGCCGGCCTGACGCCAAGCCCTGTTCGTTATGCGTCATGCAAATGACCGTTCCTTAATTATGATACAAAATTTTAAGATAGTCTTTTTAGTCCTACTGACATGCGTTTTGACAAGTTGCAATTCAAGAATAAAACTCAATGAGTATTTTAACAATAAATCCTCATTCACACTAACGATAAACTCAATCGAAAAGTCTACAGGCTTGACACAAACAACGCAAACCGAAATAGAAGTTATCTCAAATAAATATTCAAAACTGATTGAGTGGCTTAATAAAAATGAAAGCGGTTGGCAAATGTCCGCAGCCTCTTTTGTAACTGAATTTTCTGTTTCGCAAGGCTCATTTAAACTTTTGTATACAAAAGGCACTAATGGTGCGATTATCAGTTTTATTGATAAAGAGAACAAACCAAGGCAATATTCAAAGTCAATAACAAAAGGTGAGCTTGATTTTTTAGTTACCGAATAAATTTTAAGCTATAGATACATGCACGAACGCATAACATCAGGTTTGGCGCAAGCCTAATTTTTTTATAACTTGTAACAACATTTAACCAGCCGGCCTGACGCCAAGCCCTGTTCGTTAGACCGCTATGCTGCGGCACAGTATTTAATTCGAAACTTTCGGATTTTTAGTCGACTATTTTTGATCGCGGGTCTCTAATTTTATAAAAAAAATGATTTTTGTAATAAAGAAATAAATGCCAGGCTTATTTTGATAGCACATCGGCTAACATGGGGTTTGGCGCAAGCCTAAATTTATTATAACTTGTAACAACACTTAACTAGCCGGCCTGACGCCAAGCCCTGTTCGTTAGTTGCAATTAATTGAAGAGTTCGTTTACTATGGAGACAATTAAATACCCAATAACAATAAAGAGAGATATTCCATACATTTCGGATTTTTTTTATACCGTCTTTATATTTTCAGCACTTATCCTTGCAATAACAATCTTTATTCTTCTGCCACCCCTAGGTTCTCATAATGAAATGAAAGTAGTTGCCGGTATTAAAAGTATCCCTGAAAATGTAATTTGGACAATATTTTATTCAAGTATTGGGTTTATTATATTTCTTATACTTTATAAAAAAGTTGCTATTTACACTTCAGGAATATTTAGTTTCAATGCCGACACGGTTCTTATCTCAACAAAAAACAAAATTTCTCAAATTCCAATTCAAAGTATTACCAGAATTGAACTAATAAACCCGACGAATAGAGATGAAGATTATATTGGCAAATTTTTTGTCGTAATTCATCAACGCAACGGAGATATTTTACATTTTCGCCTAAAAGAGTATTTAGACTCTGATTCTTTCATTGATCACTTACTTACACACGATAATTTAAAATATCATATCAAAGAGCTTAACAGGACATTTTTAAGCGAGGAAAATATCTAACTGCAACTAACATGGGGTTTGGCGCAAGCCTAAATTTATTATAACTTGTAACAACACTTAACTAGCCGGCCTGACGCCAAGCCCTGTTCGTTAGACCGCTATGCTGCGGCACAGTATTTAACTCGGAACTTTCGGATTTTTAGTCGACTATTTTTGATCGCGGGTCTCTAATTTTATAAAAAAATGATTTTTGTAATAAAGAAATAAATGCCAGGCTTTTATTGATAGCACATCGGCTAACATCAGGTTTGGCGCAAGCCTAACTTTTTTATAACTTGTAAAAACACTTAACTATCCGGCCTGACGCCAAGCCCTGTTCGTTACATGCAAGCTTATTGACACATCAAACTGATGCAAGAAAATTTTGACAATACAATATTTGTGACTATTCCGCATGCTGGACGTTACCAACTTGACACATTAATAAATGAAATTAATGGATTGAGAGAAATAACTTGGACTTATAAAATTTGGGTTCCAACTCCTGCTTTGATTGACAAGTCTGACGGTTCTACAAAGCAATTTGTTGGACAGAACTTTGACCCAAAATATTTTACCCTGGACAACATAGGCTGGACACATGACCATTGCGAATTTTGCTCTCACACAATTTCAGATATTGAGGGTTATGGGGACGTGGATGGTTTTGTATCAAATAACGATTGGCTTTGTAAAGACTGTTACAGAAAGTTTATTGAGCCAAAAGACATGGACAGCCTTGTTAAGGGACTTGAATTGCCCTGACACTAAAGCCTGCATGTAACATCGGGTTTGCTGCAAGGCTGGCTGGACGTTGGAGCAATGGTCATTTTATCGCTGTTGTGCTTCATCTGGGCTGGACGTACATTGCTAGACTTTTGTTTGTTAACCTGTACTTTTATATCTTTAATCAGCAGCGGTTCCAGGCAGGACGAGCATTGAATGCCAGCCCTGCAGCAAGCCCTGCCCGTTAGCGGCCATTTTAACGACATATCATTATGCTCGAAGTAATCTACAAACTCAAAGCTGATACAGAGACAATCAAAAGAGTTCAAGATGCCTCGCTTGACAAATCATCAAATTCTGGATTAAAAATTGAAAACAATTTGCTTTTTGGTTCAGCTGACTGGTTCGCTGCAATTGAAAAAGGTGAAATTAAGAAACACTCAATTCAAGGTGTAATTTCAAAAGTCTATATTTCAGGGCATAATGATTGGCCAGAATTTGAAATTGAAAATATCGAAGGTAAATCACAATGGACACGTGAAGGAATTGAAAGTGCTTATATTGTTGGACATAAAATAGAGTTAGTATATGTTGAACAAAAATTCAAATGTCCGATAGCAGTTCTTGGTCCAATCTCAAAATGTGTTTTTCAAATAAGTATTGAAGTATAGTTCACAAAACGGCCGCTAACATCAGGTTTGGCGCAAGCCTAACTTTTTTATAACTTGTAACAACACTTAACTAGCCGGCCTGACGCCAAGCCCTGTTCGTTATGCGTCATGCTATGGCGACAGTACATGACTTCAAGAGTTAAACACAGAATTTCAACATTCTCCTACTTTCTTAACAGAAAAAACTCTTTGAAAGAATAAAGAACTTACTTATTTTTGTTACTCAAAGTCAACATAGGAAATGGTAAAGAAAGGAATTTTAAATCAGCTAATTCAAACTCAAGACTTGACAAGTGTTGAGCAGCATTTGATTTATTCCTACTTGACAAACAACAAAATCAATTTCTCCCAAAGTCCAATTCTTACAAGCTATTTCAAGGACTTTGAGCAAACTCCACAACTTTATTTTGACACTTGTTCTCTCAACATTTCAAACATCAAGGAACTTGAAAACCATTTGGAGTTAATCATTCCAGTTGGGGACAGAAAATTTAACGGAGCATTTTTCACACCCGACTACATTATTGATTTTATCATTAACGAAATTCAACCGAAAGAAAACGACACCAACCTTGACCCAAGTTGTGGTTGCGGTGCGTTCTTAGTTGGCTTGACAGATTACTACAAACGGACTTTCAATAAACCGATTAAGAAAATCATCAAGGAAAATATTTTCGGTTCTGACATACTTGAATACAACATTCACAGGACAAAACTCATCTTGACAATTTACGCTTTGCAAAACGGTGAGCAACTAAAGAACAGCGATTTCAATTTGTATCATCAAGATAGTTTGCGGACATATTGGAAAATAAGTTTTGACAACATCGTGGGCAATCCACCTTATGTAAAGTTTCAAGACCTTACAGACGACAATAGAAATCATTTAGCCAACCACTTCACAACAGTTGAAGGCGGCACATTCAATTTATACTTTGCATTTTTTGAATTGGGTTACAAGCTGCTGAAAGCAACAGGTAAGCTTGGCTACATCACACCGAACAATTATTTTACTTCGCTTGCAGGTGAGGCATTGCGTAAATATTTTCAGCGCCAAAAATGTGTAACACGAATAATAGATTTCAGCCACAAAAAAGTTTTTGATGCACAGACTTACACAGCAATTACTTTTTTGAGCAAGCAACAAAACGAGGCAATCACTTACGACAGAATAAAAGAGCAACAAACGCCAGAGGCATTTGTTGCTAATGCAAACGGTTCACTGAACTACCTTGAAAATTTGAATGTAAAAAAGTGGCGGTTACTGAAAACAGATGAACAACAAAATATCAAAACGATAGAAACGATTGGCAAGCCAATCGGTAAACTGTTTGATATTTGTGTTGGCATTGCCACTCTTAAAGACGATATATTTTTTATTGACGGCAACAACAAGAAAAACGGTTGCTACATAAAAACCACTGACAACGGGACTTTTGAAATAGAAAAAGAAGTTGTAAAACCAGTTTACAAAATTTCTGATTTCAGAACACAAGAGGAAGTTGAAAACAACACCCGAAAAATAATTTTCCCTTACAACATCAAAAACGGAATTGCTACCGCAATTCCCGAAAGCGATTTCAAAAAGAAATTTCCAAAGTGTTATGCTTATTTCATTACTGAAAAAGAAAATTTACTTGCAAGAGACAAAGGCAAAGTTGCCTTTGAACCTTTCTTTGTTTGGGGCAGAACACAAGGGCTTACAAGGACAGGAAAGAAAATTTTGAATCCAACTTTCAGTCAACACCCAAGATTTCTATTAGTTGAAGAAGAAGGATTTTTTACAAATGGGTACGGACTTTATTTCCGTGAACAACAGAGTAACGGAATGTTTAACGACCTAATCAATCCCATAACGAAACAGGAAAACATTGATGTTGTGCAGAAAATTTTGAACTCTTACATTATGGACTATTATGTATCCAAAACAAGTGTTGCTATTGAAGGCGGCTATCCTTGCTATCAAAAAAACTTTATTGAGAAGTTTACAATTCCCGAACTGACAGAAGAAGAAATTGAAATTATTCGGAGCTTAAACGACACAGAGGAAATTGATGAGTATCTTTTGGGTAAATATCAACTGAATTTGCCTTTACCAAATCTTGTTTCATAGATTTTTAATAAATCTTTGATAAAGGATGAAAACTTCAAATCCTGGAAGGAACAATTTGAATTTTTGGGAAGCAGTTTATCTTTAATCAAATCTTTTTTTGTGTGATATATTTTTATTGGTCTCTTAGAGAAATCAGCAATTATTAAACATACTCTTTCATATTTATAGTCTTCCCCCTTTCTATAATTTCTATTATTCAAAAAATTAAATGAGTTTATGTAGCTCTCAATTATTTCAGCAGTTGTTCTAGATTTACCAGAAGCTCTCTTAAGCTTAACTTTTTCAAAAGTTGCTTTTTTAATTTTCACTTCTTCCATTTCAAAACCGGTTACAGGCAGAATAAATAATTCGCCAAGAACCATTCTCGGACATCGCAAGTGTAAATTAATTGTTTCGGCAAAAGTTCTCTCGCCAATTGTATCATCGTTTTTAGCAATACTACTCATTTGACTTCTAGCATTTATAGCCAGTATTCTTTCCGTATATTTTAAACCATTGGGGTCATTTTCACCTTTAAGCATTCCTTCTGAAATTGTTTCGTTTATTGGATTACAATTGTTAGGAAGCACACAAACATCTTGAGTTTTATCTTTAATAAATCCATAAAGCTTCATTTCATTTGCACCAGTATTAATTGGAGGAATTATTAGGTTTGGATTAACACCGTTCTTAATCAATTCCTTTTTTATAACCTCATGAAAAAGCTTAATTGGTTCTTGTGATTTAATAATACTATCTTTTCCTTTTAAACCGGCAATCTTAATAGATTCTACAAGAGCAAACTTGAAGGCATTTGTAGCGACAGTGAGGCTGTTTGCAGCATTTGAAGAGTTGATTCTACCCTTAATCTTCTCCTTTATGATTGTTACAGCATTGTCTTGGCTCTTTGTGAGAATTTTTGATTTTACTTTTTTTGCCATTTTTTGAAGTGAATATTATTCTCCGAATCTAGATTTATATGTATTCATAATTGAAGGAATAAATGATCCCCAATTCAACTCAACAATGTTTGCTTGTGAATCGGGAGACATTAAACCATCGGCAATTAACTCTTCATTTGTGTTGTAAATTTTTGCAGGTGTTTGTCCAAAATCAACAATCAGCAAACAAACTTTTTCATACTTGTAATCTTCTTTTGTAAAATCAATCCTTCCGTTAATTGCTTGAAATGACTTGATATATTTTTGAACTGCTCCAACCTTATCAATGAATTCAATTTTATTGCTTTTCATTGAAACTGGATTGTATTCTTTAACAGCAATCATATACAATTCACCCAAAACCATTTTCGGACATCTTACATGCAGATTTTGTGCTTCGGCTATTGTTCGTTCATAAAGTGTATCAAAGTTTTTCGCCAAACTGCTCATTTGACTTCTCACATTTATTGAAATTACTCTTTCGGTGTATGCTTTACCATAGTAATCAGCCGCCTCTTGTAACAATCCTTCAGTCATTATTTCATTCTCTGGTGTGTGTCCATGAGGAGCAACACAAACATCTTGATGTTTGTGCTTTAGAAATCCAGCAAGTTTCATTTCAGGAGAACTTGCACCCAGAGGAGGATAAACACGGTGTCGTTCAACGCCAGCATTTATTAACGCTGACTTTACAGCCTCGTGGATACAATTTATGGGTTTAGACGACCTTATCATTGCTTCTTTTGCTTCAATTCCACCTTGAAGAATTGAACCATCAATAAGTGCTTTGAAATTATTTACCGCCTCTTGAATGCTTATTAAATTCGGCATCGTTAAAAAATTCTTTTATTGTTACATTTAAGGCAGTCGCAATCTTTTCAATATTAACAATTGATACATTCCGTTGACCGTTTTCAATACTTGCGATATAACTTCTATCTAAGTCGGCAGCATATGCTAAATCCTTTTGGGACATACTAGTTAGTTCCCTTAGTTCTTTTATACGTTGACCTATTTTAAGTTTTACATCCACAGAATACAAAAGTCCGTACTTGTAGACTATAAATCAAAGACTATAAGTAACATTAAAATATTTATTTAAACCTTTATAGTGGACATAGAAGCACGAACGCATAACAAAAGTATTGCTGCAATTGGGGCTTGACGGAAGAACAATCAACAGCAGTGCATATCCAAGCTTTGGTTTCGGCGGACGGAATTCTACCGGTCATTAGTTCTTAACTTCGGCTTTTAGTTATTAATTTAGCTTCAGTTCCGGGCAGACAGTTGGTCAATTCCCCAACTGCAGCAATACTCGAACGTTAGGCGCAAGCCTGTGAGACCGACACCGACAGAAAATAAATCGACAATATGACAGAACAAGAAATTAAAAAAGGGGTTAAAGAGGTTTGTGAAATTTCGACAGAAATAGCAACTCTTTATGCCGACAATAATGCTTTAGTAGCAAAATTAAATTCAGTCCCACAAGACGAACTACAAAAGGCTTCCGATTATTACGCTTCACGTTCAGGTGTTATTGTTGACTTAAGAAAAGATGTTTTAAAATTTCTTAAAGAAGGTAATAAACTCGACTTGTCGACACTTGAAGGCTTCATTATTAAACATAAGACAGGAAAAGAGAATCAATACCGTGCCTACAAAAACTATTTTTCGATTTTCTTTCCAATTATCACTTTCTACGGACACAATCCAATAAGAAAATTTATTGATGATTTTATTACTGAAATAATTAAACGCCTCGACTTAAATGGAAAAGTAAAGCAAATATACTTTGACTTTCAAGGAGCAAGACAACAAGGAAGCGATAGACTGTGGTTTGCAATATTCAACAACAAACAAGCAACTCAATCGACAGGCTTACAAATTTTCGCTGACTTTCATCACGGAACAATTAAATACGGTGTTTACAGACATTCAGACGAATCATATTTAAAAGGTCCGATAGAAGTATCTCCTGAAAATTTTGATTTTGAAGAGATGATAAAGTTGTATTCGGACAACAAAAACTTGATAATCGATGATGAGCCGATAAAGGATAAATTACTGACTATTCCTCTTAATCAAAAAAGACTTTATAAAATATCGCATGGCTCCTTTAAAACAAAAGCTAATGAAAGTATCAGAGATGTATTTAAAGAGAATCAATGGATAGTAATTCATGAAAACACAGGAAAAGGTCAAGCCGAAGCCTTTAAAAATGATTTAACGGAAGGCGACTATGTTTACATTACAATTGGCGGAAATGAGTTATTTACGATTGCAAAAGTAAAAGCAGGTTCTTGGGGCTATGTTCCCGAAGATATCACTGATGAAAATGGATGGATATATAGAGAAGTTGAATACATTAAATCAGCGACAAACCCTGACCCTTCTCCTTTAAAATCATTCAAAGAGTTTATTTATCCAAGTGGCAACAGCACGTTTACAGAAATTACAATTGATAAAATAGAAGAGGCAAACACAAATATCTTTGAGCCTCATTTTGGAGTAGAGTTTATTTCAGAAGGTGCGACAAAAATTAAGGTGCAAGGAGAATCACAAAAGCATCCGAACAATATTATCCTATTTGGCCCTCCTGGCACAGGCAAAACTTACAATAGCATTGACAAAGCAGTTGAAATTGTTACTGGTATTAAAAGTAATCATGAGGAGAGTAAAGTGATATTTGATAAGTTAAAAAAAGAAGGACAAATCGAATTCGTTACTTTTCATCAAAACTATTCCTACGAAGATTTTATGGTAGGTATAAGACCTGATATTGAGTTCGAGCATTTACGATTCAAACCTTACAAAGGAATTTTTTATGAGATAGCAAAAAAGGCTAGAGAGAATTATTTTGCTTCAAAAGAACAAACTGCATTGGCTAAATCTTTTGACCAAGTTTTCAATGAAATCATTAAACCAATTGAAGAAAAAAATGAAAGCGTTGAAATTACAATGGTTTCAGGGCTTAAATATAAAATCACTGATGTAAGTGACACTACAATTCATTTTACAAAACCATCAGGCGGTACTCAGCATACTTTAAGTATTCAAACACTTCAAGATGTCGTTGAAGGAATTAAAGAGGTTAATTCTGGTCTTGCCGCCTATTATTATCCTTTAGTAAAACTTATCCAAGAAAAAAGAAAGCCAGTAGGAAACGGACAAAAAGAGAAACGTAAAAACTTCGTCTTAATCATTGATGAAATTAATCGTGCGAATATTTCAAAAGTGTTTGGAGAATTAATTACACTTTTGGAAGAAGACAAAAGAATTGATGCAAAAAACGAATTGCGACTTACATTACCAAACGGAGATAAAGAATTTGGCGTTCCGCCAAATCTTTATCTTGTTGGTACGATGAATACCGCTGATAAATCAATTGCTCTTATCGACATTGCTCTTAGGAGACGTTTTGAGTTTGTTGGATATTTCCCTGATTATAGTAAGTTGGAAGAGAGTGATGGCGTTTTTCTAAAACACATCAACAAGGAAATATATTCTCGTAAAAAATCGGCTGATTATCTAATTGGGCATGCCTACTTTATGACTGGTCTCGACACATTCAAAATTATCAAAAACAAAATTATACCGCTTCTTATGGAATATTTTTCAGGTAAAACTGAAGTTGTCGAAGAAATATTTAAAAATAGTTCGTGGAGCATCAAATATGACATTGAGAAATATGATTGGATTATTCAACCGATAAGTTAATGTTTACTCTATTTGAATATGGCGAACAGATATCAGTAAAAGACAGAAAAGGTCTTGAGGGATACTTGCGTTTCCTATGGCAAGATTATAAAAACCTGTGGGTTGATGAAAATCAAGAAACAGAAAATGTAAACAACTCAAATTATCAACCTTTTATTTCTTTTGATGGCGAAAAGGCTAAAGCAAATAATTTTGTTGGCTTCATAAATTGCAATGATGATTCTTTAGAGATTTACCCAAAGGTTTTTCAAAATATGCTTTATCCAAATAAGGATTTAATGCACAGGCATTTGTTCTTTTGGTTTAGCTATTGTAATAAAATAAAATTCCCCTTTAACCAATCTTTCCTAGACAACTTTGAAATCGACCGATTCCCTGAATTGATTATTTATTTAATCGGAAAACAAATCAACGAAACTGTTAGCGCAAAACCTTATTCTGCCTATGAGGAAGTAGAAGAGGCATTATTGACACCAAGAGGAAAAATTAATTTTAATAGATACACAACAAGCTTATCATATGGCAGACATCAATTTATTGATTGTGATTATGAGCCTTTCGTTTACGACAATAAAGTCAATAGAATAATTAAACATTGCATTCGTCTCTTATTAACACAAACGACAATACCTGAAACGCAAAGAATACTTCATGAAATCATTCATATACTTGACGAAGTTGAAGACCAAACTTGTACAATAAATCAATTGAATCAAATAAGAGTACCGACTTTATTTGACGAGTATGAAGATGTGATGCAATGCTGTAGGATGATTCTTGAAAATCAGATTTATTCACATGCTGAATATGAAATGAAAAATTGGAGTTTATTATTTCCTATGGAATATGTTTTTGAAGATTTCATTTCGGGTTTTCTAAAAGACCATTTTAGCAAAGACTTTGAAATTGAATCACAAAAATCGGAACTATATCTCCATCAAAATCCGAAAACATTTAACTTGCAACACGACATTTTATTGACAAATAAAAAGACTAAAGAGAAAATAATTATCGACACAAAGTATAAGCCTAGATGGGATTTAAAATCAACTGACAATAAAAAAGGCGTTTCTCAGACAGATATGTATCAAATGATTAGTTATGCTTATCGAAGAGGAACAGACAAAGTAATTCTAATTTATCCAAACACTTCTGAAAAATTAGCAGAAGATTATGTTTTCAAAATTCAGAAATCAAATCAAAATGAGGAAATAAAAATCAAAATTGTTGATGTGCCATTTTGGTCTTCGGTAGACCATTCCGAAATTGAAACAAATTTATTAATCAAGCTTGACAATGTATTACGCAACGACTTTTAACCAAGCAGGACAAGAAGGCCAGACGCCTAACACGGGTTTGGCAAAAGTGGCGGTTCTGAGCTCCGCAGACATATTTGTGGTTAATCAAAGTTTGGTTCTCCGCATCAACATTTGTGGTAAAAATCGCCACCTTCGCCAAGCCCGAAACCGTTGGCGGTAATTTTAAACAGACATCACGATGCTAAAGAAAATTTTTATTTCGACCCTACTTCTTTTAACAGTTGCTTTCTCATTTGGACAGACAACAATTAAACTTAAAAAAGATGGTGGTATTTATTTAGTTCCATGTAAAATCAATGGTTTAGACTTTGATTTATATTTTGACACAGGTGCAAGTTTGGTTTCATTATCTCTTAAAGAAGCCAAGAAACTAATTGCAGGAGGGAAACTAAAAGCTGAAGACATTATTGGTAAGACACAAATGACAATAGCAAACGGACAGTTTGTAAATGGAACTATCATTTTAATAAGAGAGTTAAAAGTTGGCGACTTAGTTTTAAAAGATATCGAAGCTGTAATAACAGAAAGTCAAACTGCACCGCTTTTATTAGGACAAAGTGCAATTAAAAATTTTGGAGAGTTTACATTTGATTATATTACTGAAACTCTTAAAATAATTAAAACAAATAAAAACCCTTACCCTATTGCAATTCCAAAAATGTATGAAACGCATAAAAATGGAATGACACCAGAACAACTTAAGCCTTACGAAGATTTTTACAAACACAAATCTGAAATAGTTGAAAATATTGTTGCTGAATTAGCTAAATACAAAGTTTATCAATCAAATGGCGACAATCATATTTCACTTTCGTTTGACATTACCAATAATTCTGACTACGACTTTTCTATGGCTAAACAGTTAATGGCTACACCAGTAAAGCTAATTAATATAGTCGTTACAGTTTACACGGAAGATGGCAAAACATATACAGGAAAAGAAAAATTGACTGATTTACTTTCCCACAATACTATTTCCACAAGTGATGTTTTTATTGATATTAATATTAGAACAAACAAAATCAAGGGCATCAAAATCCGTGTAATGGATTTAGATTTTTAAACTTTTATTAAATGACAAATGAACAAAAACTGAGTAAGGCAAGTGAGTTGAATGAAATTATTTCACCATTGCAGCTCGAAAAAATGACTTCATCATTAAGATATAATTTTCACAATGACAATTTCCAAAGAACACAAAGTGAAGACTCAAAGAAAATTGCTGATGAAGAAATGACCAAAATAAAAATAGCAGAAGAAAAACTTCTTCCATTATTTCACGAATTAAAAAGCCTGCAAACTGATTATGTTATTGAGTATGACGCCTTAATTATTGAAAATGGGTTTCCAAATCCAAAGAGAAACTCTCTAAGAATTAGTATCCCATTTTATTATTTAGTTGATACAAAGGTTAATGGATTTGACACTGCAGACCTAAGTCAAATGTTTTTAGTGAAGGAAACGTTACAGTTTATTAAACACCAAATTGTATCAAACCCGACACTAATAAGCATCAAGACAGTGACAGAATAAAACTACCGCCAACAATGCGTTTGGCTATATAGTGGCAGAAGGAAGGTTCAATGAGCATCAAGTTCGCTATTGGGCTTTTATTTCGGCTTGACAAACATTGCTGAACATTTGTAAGTTATATTTATCTTTAGCACAAAGCCAAGCAGCGGTTCCAGGCGGAAGAATTTCAAATTCCACCACATCGCCAAGCGCTAACGTTAGCTGCAAGCCTAGGGGACGCACCAAACAAGACAAGAAGCAACTAAAATCTTAATAAAATTTTTCAGTCTTTGCTTTATAATTCTCAATTATCATT
>Ga0194047_10001596_pt1 | contig 13694 bp, 8 predicted proteins | sample JunL225m_MetaG_2_FD_160070 | JGI IMG/M metagenome (GOLD analysis project Ga0194047, IMG submission 160070) | Anoxic zone freshwater microbial communities from boreal shield lake in IISD Experimental Lakes Area, Ontario, Canada - Jun2016-L221-5m | ecosystem: Environmental > Aquatic > Freshwater >...
GTCGCAGGGTTATATCCATTAATACCAAGGCCTCCTAAATCCACATTGCTTGATATTTTTTGTTCAGGATTGCCGTGAAGTGAGCTTGCTTGGTAACCAAGTTTAGCTCCTAGCTCACGAGCGAAGCGCTCATCCGCCTCCACAATGCGGGCTTCAATCAGTATTTGACGAGGACTATTAATATGGTCCCCTCCAAATGGAAGCGCGGCATCTTCACGACGATGTTTTTGAAATGCGGCAATTTCTGAGTGTGGCCCAATCCAGTAAATATCACCGTTTCTTATAAGACGCAAACCTCTACTCGCAATGATGGAGTGTAGGGCGGTTTGCCACGGAGTGTTATTCAGATCAATTGTTATCTTGCCTTTAATAGACTCGCTGAGTAAAAAGTTAGTGTTACCAAGCTTTGCAAGAACTTGTAAAAGCTCCACGACTTCAATATCTGTAAATTGCAGGCTAATTGGCGTGCTGAGTAAATCTTGCGTTGACGAATTTGCCCGCATAGGTGTGATTAAAAAAGCCAGCAAGAAAACTAGCCCAAGACCAAATCTTTTTAATTCGATAGCCATGCTTTTTTGGGTCGAACTCATTCAGTTTTAAAGGGCTTCAAAATGATGCTTTTGCCTTGAGGATGGCTCAGCGTGGCGCTCTCTTTTGTGATCTGCGTAAGTCGCCAATCGCCCAGAGTAAGTGCACCTTTTTCAAAAGAAGCAGGATGTTTACCAAGTTGGAAAAAGGCTTGCTGAGTCGACCCCATTTGGCTTGTTCCCAAATAACGCCAGCGCCTCAATTCTGCTTCATTCGTAAGTGGCTGAGCTTTAGCAATTACCTTAGGAGTTGCTTTGTTCTCCTTTAGTGAGTAAATACTTACTTCTATTAAATCAATTGCCTCATATAAGTTATCTTGGTCATTTTGGAATTCACTGCGCATGAGGGCCAATTCCTGCTGAAGCTCAGAAATTTGTTTTCTTAATTCTTCAGCAATTGCTTGTGAGCTCGAAGTAGTGGATTTATAGGCAATCAATAGGAGAATGCTGATGCCTATTACGCAGGCCCCAAATAGCAAAAAACCACCCAATTTTTGAATTGGAAAGAACCAGTTCGAATCTTTCAAAGACTCAATATTGAAGTGTCCTTGAGGTACTTTTTGAGAATTCTCAGATGATATTTTGGGGCGCTCAGTCTTGCGTATTCCATGAGGATCAGGAATGGCTGGATCATCGCCAAGTTCACTGAGTATTTCATCAAAAGATCGGGAGGAAATGTGGCGAGATGGCATGCCGATATTTTTCTAGCTAATTCGAGTATTAGCTATCGGCTTACATTGAATCTAGTGTCGGGAAAATGCCTTAGACTGCAAAAAACAGGGGTTTTGGATCTTTTAAGGAAATTACTTAAGCATCCTATAATTTGATCTTATGGCCCTAACCCCAAAAGACAAGCCGGCACTAAACCAGCGGCCAATACGTCCACTCAACAAGCGCCCTCAGAAATCATCTAGCAATCCCCTAATTAAGGCTTTGCTCATTATTGGAGTTGTATTCGCCTTGGTGGTGATGTTGTTGATGGGCTATGCATTTTTGGTGGCCAAGCCCAATTTACCAAAAATCTCTGCTTTAACTGATTACAACCCTAAAACACCTTTGCGCATATATACGGCCGACAAGGTTTTGATTGGAGAGTTTGGTGAAGAGCGACGCAAGGTTATCCCTCTAGATGAGATTCCTAAAAATATGCGCAATGCAGTATTGGCGATTGAGGACGATCGTTTCTACTCGCATGGCGGCGTCGACTATATCGGGATTTTGAGAGCAGCCGTAACGAATTTGCGTGGGCATCTTTCTCAGGGAGCCTCGACGATTACGATGCAGGTTGCCCGAAACTTTTTCTTAAGTAATGAGAAAACCTTTAGTAGAAAAATCTATGAAGTTTTGTTAGCCTGGGAAATTGAGTCTCAATTAACAAAAGACAAGATTCTCGAAATCTATATGAATCAGATTTTCTTGGGCCAGAGGGCTTTTGGATTTTCCAGTGCTGCACAGATTTATTTTGGCAAAGAGTTAAAAGACATAACGATTGCAGAGTCTGCAATGTTGGCGGGATTGCCAAAAGCCCCTTCAGCATATAACCCTGTCACCAATTTCCGCCGAGCCAAAATTCGACAAGAATATATTTTGCAGCGCATGCGTGACCTCGGTTACATCACCTCCGAGGATTATCAAAAAGCCATGATTGAGGAATTGCGCATCCGGGGCTTAGGAAATGAATTTTCAGTGCGCGCTGACTTTCCTGCAGAAATGGTTCGACAGTTATTGTTTGCTCAGTATGGTGAGGCTATTTACTCCCAGGGAATCGATGTCTACACAACTATCTTGAAGGCCGATCAAGATGCAGCTTATAAAGCTGTCCGCCGCGGTATTTTTGAGTATGACTTACGCCATGCTTATCGTGGACCTGAAGGCTTTATTGATTTGCCTCAGGATCCCGTAAAACGCCAGCGAGCGATTGATGAAGCCTTGCTTGCCTATCCTCAATTAGATGACTTGCAGTCTGGGGTAGTGCTTGATGTCAAACCAAAAGAGATGCAAATCATGATTGCCACCGGCGATACGATTACTCTCAAAGGCGAGGGAATGAAGCTTGCATCTGCATCGATTACCGATAGCACTCAACCTAAAAAACGTTTACGTCCAGGCGCAGTAGTAAGACTGCTTTCAGATGGTGGCGTTTGGAAATTAGCCCAGTTACCGCAAGTCGAAGCGGCTTTTGTTTCCATGAATGCAGATACGGGGGCGATTTTGTCCTTGGTGGGCGGCTTTGACTTTCGTCGTAACCAATTTAATCATGTGACCCAAGCCTTACGTCAACCAGGATCATCCTTTAAGCCCTTTATCTATGCGGCTGCAATAGAAAAAGGTTTTACACCTAGCACAATGGTGAACGATGCGCCTTTATCGATTGGAAGCATGGAGACTGGTAGCCAGGCTTGGGAGCCGAAGAACTACGATGGTAAATATGACGGCATGATGCGCTTGCGTAATGCTTTGGCGAAATCAAAGAACTTGGTTTCTGTTCGCATTATTAGGGCTATTGGTCCATCTTATGCCCAAGAATATATTCAGCGTTTTGGTTTTGAACCTGAAAAACATCCCCCGTACTTAACAATGGCTTTGGGCGCTGGCTCAGTAACGCCTCTGCAAATGGCCTCTGCTTATAGCGTATTTGCAAATGGCGGCTATCGCGTTGACCCTTTCTTGATCAATAAGATGCTAGATTCCAAAGGGACAGTTTTGTTTGAGGCTAAACCCGTGACCGTTGGTGAGGGTGCTCCGCGTGTTTTGGATGCCCGCACTGCATTTGTAATGGATAGTATGTTGCAAGAGGTAACAAAGACGGGCACTGCAGCATCTGCTAGAGCCAAATTAGGACGTAGTGATATTGCTGGAAAAACAGGCACTACCAATGATTCCCATGATGCTTGGTTTGCAGGTTACAACCCTAAAATTGTTGCAATTGCATGGATTGGTTTTGATAAACCAGCAAGCTTAGGCGATCGTGAGACGGGTGGCGGTCTTGCATTACCTATGTGGATTTCCTATATGTCTACTGCTTTAAAAGATGTGCCTCAAGAATCTCGCGCAGTGCCAGAGGGTGTAACTCAGTTTGATGGGGATTGGTTTATTCCAGAGTTTTCCCGCAGTGGTGGCATGCGCGAACTACAGTAGTTCGTTTTTAACATGGCTCGGCAAGCGCGCACCGTAATCCCTGGCCAAGTAATGCATGTGATGGTTCGCGGCAATAATCGCGAAACCCTTTTCTTTAGCGGTGAAGATCGTCGCATCTATTTAGAGTGGTTGCGAGAAGCGGCAAAACAATATGCTTGCTTGGTTCATGCATTCGCACTCATGCCAAACCATGTGCATTTGCTGCTGACTCCTCAGCATGAAGATTCGCTTGCTAAAACAATGCAGTCTTTAGGTAGGCGTTATGCCCAATATTTCAATCAACAACATCATCGCTCGGGAACTATTTGGGAAGGCCGCTATCGCTCATCCTTGATCGACCCAGATTATTTCTTGCGTTGCCAGCGCTATATAGAACTCAACCCAGTTCGAGCTGGATACCAATCAAGTCCCCAAGATTCCACATGGACTAGTTTTGCAACACATATTGGCACTAATGCTGATCCCTGGCTGGTTGATCACCAGCATTTTTGGAAGTTGGGTAATACCCCCTTTGAGCGGCAAATGGCTTGGTCAAGTTTTGTAAAAGAAGGGGCGCCACACTGGGAAGACAGGCAAATTACAGAATCTTTGCTTCGATCCAAACCATGGGTGAGCGATATTTACGCTAAAAAGCTATTTAAAAATACCCCAGAGATAGCACAAATTCGACAGCGTGGCCGCCCAAAGAAAATAAAACCATTAAATTCAATGGTTTAGAAGTAATAATTTGTTTAGTTCTAAGCAGAGATCATGACTCTGTCCCTATATTGATAATGCATTTTGGTGCGGTATCAAATTAAATGGGACAGAGTCATTTTATTTCTATTGCATCTGTGTGGGTATTCACCTATATTTGATCCTCCAAAAGTTATCAGGCCTTTGTCGCCGCTCGGAAATCAAAATGACAACTCAATTGAAAACAGACCTTCGCCCTATCGCTCAAGGTTTATACGACCCACGTAATGAGCACGATGCCTGTGGCGTAGGATTCGTCGCGCATATCAAAGGGAATAAATCCCACGAGATCGTTTCTCAAGGGTTGAAGATTCTTGAGAACCTCGATCACCGGGGTGCGGTTGGTGCAGACCCTTTAATGGGGGATGGTGCCGGTATCTTGATTCAGATTCCTGATACTTTATATCGTGAAGAAATGGCCAAGCAAGGCGTGATATTGCCACCATTGGGTGAGTATGGCGTTGGTATGATTTTTTTACCAAAGGAACATGCGTCACGTTTAGCTTGTGAACAAGAATTAGAGCGCACTGTACGCCTCGAAGGTCAAGTCGTTTTAGGTTGGAGAGATGTGCCGGTAGATGTGAAGTTACCAATGTCTCCAACAGTGCGAATGACAGAGCCATTTATTCGTCAAATTTTTATTGGCCGTGGTCGCGACATCATGACAACGGATGCACTTGAGCGTAAGTTGTACGTCATTCGTAAAACTGCAAGCCATGCTATTCAAGATTTACATTTGAAGCATGGTAAAGAATATTTTGTGGCTTCAATGTCTGCACGAACCATTGTTTATAAGGGTTTGTTGTTAGCCAATCAGGTAGGCGCTTATTACCAAGACTTGCAGGATCAACGTACCGTATCAGCACTGGCATTAGTGCATCAGCGTTTCTCCACCAATACTTTCCCAGCTTGGGAGTTAGCCCATCCATATCGCATGATTGCTCACAATGGTGAGATCAATACTGTTAAAGGTAACGTCAACTGGGTAAATGCACGCGAAGGCGCAATTAGCTCTCCAGTCTTGGGTGATGACTTGAAAAAATTATGGCCATTAATTTATCCAGGTCAATCAGATACAGCGTGTTTTGATAACTGCTTAGAGTTGTTAGTAATGGCTGGTTATCCATTGGCGCAAGCAATGATGATGATGATTCCTGAAGCATGGGAACAACATGCATTAATGGATGACAACCGTCGCGCTTTCTATGAATACCATGCGGCAATGATGGAGCCATGGGATGGTCCAGCAGCGATGGCGTTTACCGATGGCCGTCAGATTGGTGCAACTTTAGATCGCAATGGCTTACGTCCAGCGCGCTATTACGTAACTGATGATGATTTGGTCATCATGGCTTCTGAGGCTGGTGTATTACCAATTCCTGAGAGCAAAATTGTTCAGAAATGGCGCTTGCAACCTGGCAAGATGTTCATGATTGACATGGAGCAAGGTCGCATCATTGATGACATAGAGCTCAAAAATGCAGTATCAAAAGCTAAACCATATAAGAGCTGGATCGATGCAGTGCGCGTCAAGCTCGATGAAGTTGACGCCAGTAAGGCGGACTTAGTCGATGAAAAAACGACGATTCGCCCAGCAGCTAAATTATTAGATCGTCAACAAGCTTTTGGCTACACCCAGGAAGATATTAAATATCTGATGGCTCCTATGGCCATGAACGGCGAGGAGGCAATTGGCTCAATGGGCAACGACAGTCCATTAGCAGTTCTTTCTAGCAAGAATAAGCCTTTGTATAACTACTTCAAGCAATTGTTTGCGCAAGTGACCAATCCACCGATTGATCCCATTCGCGAAAATATGGTGATGTCATTAGTGTCTTTCATTGGGCCAAAGCCTAACTTGTTAGATACCAATAACATTAATCCTCCAATGCGTTTAGAGGTGAGTCAGCCAATTTTAGATTTTGATGACATCACCAAGATACGTCATATTGGCCACTATACCAATGGTAAGTTCCGTTCATATGAGCTTGATATTTGCTATCCGGCAGTTTGGGGTAAAGCGGGTATCGAAGCGCGCTTGGCCTCATTGTGTGCAGAGGCAGCTGATTCAGTTCGTTCTGGGTACAACATCTTGATCGTGAGCGATCGTCAGGTTGATGAGAAGCACGTGGCCATCCCAGCATTGTTAGCGACTTCTGCAATTCACCAACATCTGGTAGAAAAAGGTTTACGTACTAGCGTTGGCCTGGTTGTCGAGACGGGTAGCGCGCGTGAGACACATCATTTTGCCCTCCTTGCTGGCTATGGTGCTGAAGCGGTTCACCCATACCTTGCGATGGAAACCTTGAACGAGATGGCCAAGGGTTTATCAGGCGATTTGTCTGGTGAAAAGGCTGTGAAGAACTTCATCAAGGCAGTTGGTAAAGGCTTGCAGAAAGTAATGTCCAAGATGGGCATTTCTACTTATATGTCTTACACAGGATCACAGATTTTTGAGGCCATCGGCTTAAATCGCGACATCATTGATCATTATTTCAAGGGCACACCATCTAATGTGGGAGGTATCGGTGTATTTGAAGTGGCTGAAGAAGCGCTGCGTATGCATACTGCTGCTTTTGGCAATGATCCAGTGTTGACTAATATGCTTGATGCTGGCGGTGAATATGCCTTCCGTATCCGTGGTGAAGACCATATGTGGACGCCTGACACGATTGCAAAGTTGCAGCACTCCACACGTGTTGGTGCAGAAAAGGGCTACCAAACTTATAAAGAGTACGCCAACATTATTAATGACCAAACCAAGCGTCAAATGACTTTGCGCGGTTTATTTGAGTTTAAGGTTGATCCAGCAAAAGCAATTCCATTGGACGAAGTTGAGCCTGCAAAAGAAATCGTTAAACGTTTTGCAACAGGCGCGATGTCTTTGGGCTCAATCTCTACCGAAGCCCATGCAACCTTAGCAATTGCAATGAATCGCATTGGCGGTAAGTCCAACACCGGCGAGGGTGGCGAAGATCCGAACCGCTATGTCAATGAACTCAAAGGCATTCCAATTAAAAAAGGCGAAACCCTTGCAAGCGTTTTGGGTAGCGATGTAGTGGAGGCCAATATTCCTTTGCTCGATGGTGATTCATTACGCTCCAAAATTAAACAAGTGGCCTCTGGTCGTTTCGGCGTAACCACTGAGTACTTGCGCTCTGCAGATCAAATTCAGATCAAAATGGCACAAGGTGCTAAGCCAGGCGAAGGCGGTCAATTACCAGGCGGTAAAGTATCTGACTACATTGGTAAGTTGCGCTTCTCCGTGCCAGGCGTTGGCTTGATTTCTCCTCCTCCACACCATGATATTTATTCGATTGAAGATATTGCTCAGTTAATTCACGACTTGAAGAATGTCAATCCAAAAGCAGATGTCTCTGTGAAGTTGGTATCTGAAGTGGGTGTCGGTACGGTTGCTGCGGGTGTTGCCAAGGCGAAAGCAGATCACGTTGTGATCGCTGGCCATGATGGTGGTACTGGCGCATCACCACTTTCTTCAATTAAGCATGCTGGCTCACCATGGGAGCTTGGTTTAGCTGAAACACAGCAAACCTTAGTGCTGAATGGCTTGCGTAGTCGCATCCGCGTTCAGGCTGACGGCCAAATGAAGACAGGTCGCGATGTTGTGATTGGCGCTTTGTTGGGAGCAGATGAATTCGGTTTTGCAACCGCACCATTAGTGGTTGAAGGTTGCATCATGATGCGCAAGTGTCATTTGAATACTTGCCCAGTTGGCGTTGCTACCCAGGATCCAGAGTTGCGTAAAAAGTTCTCTGGTAAGCCTGAACATGTTGTGAACTTTTTCTTCTATATTGCCGAAGAAGCACGCGAGATCATGGCGCAATTGGGTATTCGTAAGTTTGATGACCTGATTGGCCGCGTTGATCTATTGGATACCCGCAAAGGTATTGATAACTGGAAAGTGCATGGCTTAGATTTCAGTAAGATCTTTGCTGCTCCACAAGTGGCAAGCGATGTTCCGCGCTATCAAGTGCTGACACAGGACCATGGCTTGGCAAGTGCTCTTGACAATATTTTGATTGAGAAGAGCGAGCCTGCTTTAGAGCATGGCGAGAAAGTTTCTTTTATCGTTCCGGTAAAGAATGTGAACCGCACTGTGGGCGCGATGCTCTCAGGCGAAGTAGCTCAGCGCTATGGACATGCAGGCTTACCAGACGACACCATTCATATTCAGTTGAATGGTACTGCTGGCCAAAGCTTCGCGGCTTTCTTGGCCCACGGCATTACATTGGATTTAGTGGGTGATGGCAACGACTATGTTGGCAAAGGTTTATCTGGTGGCCGAGTGATTGTGCGGGCTCCACATGAGTTCCGCGGCGATACCGCTAAAAATATTATTGTTGGTAATACTGTTCTATACGGCGCAATTGCTGGCGATGCTTTCTTTAATGGTGTTGCTGGTGAACGTTTTGCTGTCCGTAATTCAGGTGCTACTACTGTGGTAGAGGGTACTGGTGATCATGGCTGCGAATACATGACTGGTGGAACTGTTGTAGTGCTTGGTGCCACAGGCCGTAACTTTGCAGCTGGTATGAGCGGTGGTATTGCATACGTTTATGACGAAGATGGCTTATTCGATAAGCGCTGCAATACAAGTATGGCCACTCTAGAGAAAGTTCTTCCATCTGCTGAGCAGATTGCCAAGATGCCTCAGTCTGAGTGGCATGCCCCTATTGATGTGAAAGATGGCGGTGAGCGTTTAACAGACGAGCACATTTTGAAGGGCTTGATAGAGCGTCATTTCCGTTACACCGGTTCTGAACGTGCTAAAGCCATCTTGGCTGATTGGGAAAATTCTCGTAGCCGCTTTGTGAAAGTTCTGCCAACTGAGTACAAGCGTGCCTTAGGTGAGCTTTGGGATAAGTCTCAGAAAACGGTTGTTGCTTAATAAATGTGGACATTAAGAAAAGATACTAAGGATTAGATATGGGTAAGGTCACTGGATTTATGGAGTTTGAGCGCGTCGATGAGACATACGAAGCGCCTGCTAAACGCCTTCATCATTACAAAGAGTTCGTAATCGCTTTAACTGATGAAGAAGCAAAGATTCAGGGCGCGCGTTGCATGGACTGCGGCATTCCGTTTTGTAATAGTGGTTGCCCAGTAAACAACATTATTCCGGACTTCAATGACTTGGTTTTTCATAATGACTGGAAAAATGCTTTAGATGTATTACAGTCAACCAATAACTTTCCAGAGTTCACTGGCCGTATTTGCCCAGCCCCATGCGAGGCTGCTTGCACCTTAGGAATCAATCGTGCACCAGTTGGCATTAAGTCAATCGAGCATGCCATTATTGATAAAGGCTGGGAGAGTGGTTGGGTTAAGCCTCAGCCATCGAAGAGCAAGACTGGTAAAAAAGTTGCGATTGTTGGTGGTGGTCCTGCAGGTATGGCGGCTGCTCAGCAATTGGCACGCGTTGGTCATGATGTCACTGTATTTGAAAAGAATGATCGCATTGGCGGTTTACTCCGTTATGGCATCCCTGATTTCAAGATGGAAAAATGGCTGATTGATCGACGCGTAGAGCAGATGCAAGCAGAGGGTGTGAAATTTGAAACTGGCGTTTTTATTGGCAAAGAAGCCATGGGTACTGAAGTAAAAAATTACTCCACCAAAACGGTTTCTCCTGAGCAGTTAATGAAAGATTTTGATGCTGTAGTGATTACTGGTGGCGCTGAACAGCCCCGTGACTTACCTGTACCTGGCCGTGAATTGGCCGGAGTTCACTACGCATTAGAGTTTTTAATCCCTCAGAACAAAGAGAATGCTGGCGACTTCAAAAACGAAATTCGTGCCACCGATAAGAATGTAGTTGTGATTGGTGGCGGTGATACAGGATCTGATTGTGTAGGCACATCGAATCGCCATGGCGCAAAACAAATTACTCAGTTTGAGTTATTGCCACAGCCTCCTGAAGTTGAAAACAAACCATTAGTATGGCCTTATTGGCCTACGAAGCTACGGACCTCTTCCTCTCACGAAGAGGGTTGTGATCGTGACTGGTCAGTAGGCACTAAGCGTTTTGAGGGTAAAAATGGAAAAGTTGAGAAGCTGATAGGTGTTCGTTTGGAATGGAAAGACGGCAAGATGGCCGAAGTTCCAAATTCTGAATTTGAGATCAAGGCAGATTTGGTACTTTTGGCTATGGGTTTTGTATCCCCAGTACAACAAGTCTTAAATGCATTTGGCGTTGAAAAAGACGCGCGCGGTAATGCTAAAGCAACTGTGGATGGCCAAAATGCATACCAAACAAACGTTTCGAAGGTATTTGCCGCTGGCGATATGCGCCGCGGACAGTCTTTAGTAGTTTGGGCGATTCGCGAGGGGCGTCAGTGTGCCCAGGCAGTAGACCAGTATTTAATGGGGTCATCTGTTTTACCTCGATAATATCGGGGATATGAACACTGGCCACCCCAACTCATTGGATGTCATCAAGCAGCCCACAAGAGAAGTTGTCGTTTCTATAAATGACGTCAACTTTTCTTATGCTCCAGGTGAGCGACAGATCTTGTCTGGGCTCAATATGGAATTTCGCCGTGGCCAAGTGGTTGCAGTCATGGGCGGCTCAGGTTGTGGCAAGACCACAATTCTTCGTTTAATCGGTGGGCAATTTACCGCTCAATCTGGCCAAGTCTTATTTGAGGGTAAAGATATCGGCAAGATGAACAACGAACAATTAATGGCCGCGCGTCGTCGCATGGGCATGTTGTTTCAGTTTGGCGCATTATTTACCGACCTGAGCGTCTTTGAGAATGTCGCCTTTCCTTTGCGTGAACATACTGATTTAAGTGAAGAGCTGCTTCGCTCTTTAGTTCTCATGAAGTTAAATGCGGTGGGTTTACGAGGTGCTCGTGATTTGATGCCATCACAAATTTCTGGTGGCATGGCAAGACGAGTAGCCTTGGCTAGAGCAATTGCTTTAGATCCTCCTTTGATCATGTACGACGAGCCTTTTGCAGGTTTAGATCCAATCTCTCTGGGGATTACTGCGCGCTTGATAAGAGATTTAAATAATGCACTTGGTGCTACTAGCTTGTTGGTTACTCATGATGTTGAGGAAACCTTTGCAATCGCAGACTATGTTTACTTTATCGCTAACGGCCGTATTGGTGCCAAAGGAACTCCTGAAGAATTAAGTCGTTCTACAGATCCTTTTGTAAGACAGTTTTTGGATGCAGCTCCAGATGGCCCTGTACCTTTCCACTATCCAGGACAAAGCCTTGAAGAAGATTTCGGAGTGAAAGTCTCATGACCGCACTTCTCAATTTTTTTGGCGACATTGGATTTTTTGTCCGTCGCAACTTAAGCGCTCTGGGGCTGGCAGCGCGGATGTTTACAGCAGTGATTTTGCGCTCAGGATTTTTATTGAAACGTCCTCGTTTAGTCGTTGATCAAATTTTATTTGTAGGTAATCACTCCTTTGTCATCATCGCGGTTTCTGGCTTGTTTGTGGGATTCGTCTTGGGTTTGCAGGGCTACTACACTTTGAACCGTTATGGATCTGAACAAGCACTTGGCTTATTAGTTGCCTTATCTTTGACGCGTGAGCTAGGCCCAGTGATTACCGCTTTATTGTTTGCCGGGCGCGCGGGAACTTCCTTGACCGCAGAAATTGGTTTGATGAAAGCAGGAGAGCAATTAAGCGCAATGGAAATGATGGCCGTTGATCCATTGAGCCGCGTAATAGCTCCACGACTATGGGCCGGCATTATTTCAATGCCTATTTTGGCAACTATCTTCACTGCAGTAGGTGTAATGGGCGGCTATTTTGTTGGCGTCCCTTTAATTGGGGTGGATTCTGGGGCTTTTTGGTCGCAGATGCAGGGCGGTGTAGATCTCTTTTCTGATATCGGAAACGGCTTAATCAAAAGCATGGTCTTTGGTGTAGCAGTGACATTTATTGCCCTATATCAAGGCTATGAGGCTAAGCCTACGCCTGAGGGCGTATCACAGGCAACCACTCGTACTGTGGTGATTTCCTCTTTATCGGTTTTGGCATTAGATTTCTTGCTAACCGCAATGATGTTTTCGAACTAGAAAGAATAAACTGGGGCTCTTATGAGAAAAAGTGCAATTGATATTTGGGTGGGAATTTTTGTTGCCATAGGTTTATTGGCAGCTTTATTTCTTGCTTTAAAAGTGGGCAATATGAACGCGGTGTCATTTGCACCAACTTATAAAATTTCCGCACGCTTTGACAATATTGGCGGCCTTAAGCCGCGCGCACCAGTCAAGAGTGCTGGTGTGGTGGTGGGCCGGATTGCCAATATTTCTTTTGACGATAAAACATACCAAGCAACGGTTGTAATGACAATTGAAGAAGCTTATAAGTTTCCAAAAGATTCGTCGGCCAAGATTTTGACTTCTGGCTTATTAGGTGAGCAGTACATTGGATTGGAAGCTGGTGGCTCTGATGACATGTTGGCAAATGGCGAAAAGATTGCCCAAACCCAATCGGCGATTGTTTTAGAAAATTTAATTAGTCAGTTTCTTTATAACAAAGCTGCGGACAGCGGACAAGATAAGGGCGCTGGTAAATGAATTTGCTAGAGGGTTTCGCAAAGCTTAAGCGCTTAACAGTGCTTAGCCTTACAGCTTTAATGATAGGCTGCGCCTCTATTCCTGCTGGGGTAGAACCGTCACCACACGACCCATGGGAATCGTTTAACCGCTCCATCTTTGAGTTTAATGAAGGTCTAGATTCTTATCTACTGAAACCAGTGGTTGCTGGTTACCGTTTTGTCCTACCTGAGATTGTGCGTGAGGGCATTTATAACTTCTTTAGTAACTACAGCGATATCTACACTGCTTTGCAGAATTTGTTGCAGGGTAAGCCAGACTATGCATTTAGTGATTTGATGCGCGTCGTAGTCAACACTACCTTTGGTTTAGGTGGCTTGATTGATATGGCTACTCCCGGTGGTCTTGAAAAACACAAGGAAGATTGGGGTCAAACTTTTGGAGTATGGGGTGTGCCTGCTGGCCCATATGTAGTGTTGCCATTCTTTGGCCCAAGTAACGTACGCGATACCTTTGGTACGGTTGCCGATTTAGAGTCTGACTACTTCTTCAAATATATCAACCCAGTAGGTTTACGTAATAGCCTTACTGGATTGCGCGTTGTCAACGCTCGTAATACCTATTACGAAGCTGGAGATTTACTTGATGGTGCTGCGATTGATAAGTACAGTTTTATGCGTGATGCCTATA
>Ga0194047_10001597_pt1 | contig 13683 bp, 11 predicted proteins | sample JunL225m_MetaG_2_FD_160070 | JGI IMG/M metagenome (GOLD analysis project Ga0194047, IMG submission 160070) | Anoxic zone freshwater microbial communities from boreal shield lake in IISD Experimental Lakes Area, Ontario, Canada - Jun2016-L221-5m | ecosystem: Environmental > Aquatic > Freshwater...
TGGTATAAGATTGCAATTGCTAATGATGGTATTTATAAAATAGACTATTCTTTTTTACATAATTTAGGAATCGATATGACAACTTTAAATCCTGACAACATTAGAATTTATGGAAATGGAGGTGGTATGTTATCGGAGTTAAATTCAGTAGCTCGACCAGACGACTTACTTGAAAACGCTATTACTGTTCATAATGCGATTACTGGTGTTTTTGGGTCGAATGATTATGTTTTGTTTTACGGAAAAGGACCTAATACATGGAGTTATAACAATGCTAAGGTACCGAAATTTCAACATACACTTAATTTGTATTCCGATTCGGCTTATTATTTTATTACAACTGATTTAGGATCAGGGAAACGAATTCAATCGCAACCTTCTTCATCGCAAGCCTTAAACCCTCTTAACAACTCGGTTTGGTCTTTTGACGATTATGGTTTTCATGAATTAGATGCAACCAACTTTATTAAATCTGGACGTCAATGGTTTGGTGAGTATTTTGACAATATAGCTGCATATAATTTCTCATTTGCTTTTCCAAATATTGATGCTACTTCAACTGCGACTGTAAAAGCAAATATTGCTTCTCGAAACATGAGTGGAAGTTCCCTATTTACATTGACGTGTCAATCTGCTACTAGTGGTCATACCATACCTTCTACTTCAGGTGACCCCTATGTTTATGTTGGCACAGATACTATTACCTTCATGCCAAGTTCATCTCCTATATTAACCGTAAATGTTACAAAACAGACTCCCGATGCAGTAGGATGGTTGGATTATATTGAAGTGAACGCTAGAAGGCAATTAACAATGGTTGGGAGTGGCGATCAAATGATATTCAGAGATTCGAAAAGCATGGGTACAGGTAATGTTGCACAGTTTAATGTGACTTCCTCTCAACCCATTCAAATATGGGATATCACCGACCCTTCTAATGTTGCCCTCCAATCAACAACAATTACTGGAAATCAAACACAATTTGTATTACCTACCGATAATTTAAAACAATTCATTGCGTTCACTGGTGGAAGTTACTTTACCCCGTCAAAAGTTGGAGAGGTTGTTAATCAGGATTTACACTCGCTATCAAATAAAGATTTTATCATTATTACTCATCCAAATTTTTATGATGCGGCTGTTCAATTAGCTTCTTTTCATGAAACTAGAGATTCGATATATTCGAATATAGTGACACCACAACAAATATATAATGAATTCTCGTCAGGGGCACAAGACGTTACTGCTATTCGCGATTTTCTAAAAATGTTTTATGATAGGGCTGGTTCTAATGTCAATCAAATTCCGAAATACCTTTTGCTTTTTGGTGATGGCTCTTACGATAACAAACAACGCTTTAGTAACAATACCAATTTTATTCCTACTTATGAATCAACCAACTCTACTTTGCTCACAGGTTCTTATGTTTCGGATGACTTCTATGGTTGTTTGGACGATAGCGAAGGAGCTATGGTGGATGGAGTAGACGCGGTAGACATTGGCATTGGACGTTTTCCTATTCAGTCGAAAACGGATGCACAGAATGCGATAAATAAAATTTTTAGTTATAAAAAAGTTGGTGTAGCCCCTACCACTTCTACCGTTAACTCCTGCTCTAGCCTATCAGCAGGCTCTCCGTTTGGCGATTGGCGAAATGTTGTCTGCTTTATAGCTGATGATGAAGATGGTGATTTGCATTTGGACCAAGCCAATTCGATGGCTACTTATGTTCATGATTCAGTAAGCGAATACAATATCGATAAAATATATTTCGATGCCTATGTACAAGAAGCTACTCCAGGTGGGGATAGGTATCCTGGCGCATCTGATGCTATTACAAAACGAGTAGAGAAAGGCTGCTTAATTATGAATTACACTGGACATGGTGGCGAAGTGGGCATTGCACATGAGCGAGTGGTTGAAGTTTCACAAATCAACTCGTGGAAAAACATTAATAACATGCCATTATTTTTTACTGCCACTTGCGAACTTAGTAGATATGATGATCCCGAACGAATCTCGGCTGGAGAATATATGTTTTTGAACCCAACTGGTGCGGGTATAGCTTTATTTACAACTGTTCGCGAATCGTATGCTGGCCCTAACTTTGGATTAAATTCTTCTTTTTACCATGCTGCCTTCAATCCTATTAATGGAAAGATGCCTCGATTGGGAGATTTGTATCAAATCATAAAAGACCTACCTGATGGATGCTCTCTAAATGGACGAAATTTCACTTTACTTGGCGACCCTGCCTTGACTTTAAATTACCCTAAATATGATGTATCTACCGATTCTATTTTTTCTCACCCTGTTTCTTCTAGTATATCCGACACGTTAAAAGCATTGTCAACAGTTACTATTAGTGGTTATGTACGAAACAAGAGTAATGCAATTTTATCTAATTATAACGGAGTAATTTACCCAACAGTATACGACAAAGCCCAAAACATTACTACACTATCGAATGATGGAACAGCTGCTAATCAGAGTCCTCCTCGAACGTTTCAACTTCAAAAGAGTGTATTATTCAAAGGGAAAGTGAGTGTTACCAATGGTCATTTTAGATTTACGTTTATTGTCCCTAAAGATATTGCTTATAATTATGGAATGGGGCGCATCAGCTATTATGCCGAAAATGGAAATGAAGATGCAAATGGTTATTATGATAAAGCGGGTATATGTTGTATCACGAACAATCATGCTAACGATGTGACGGGACCTGATGCAAAACTTTACCTAAATGATACAAAGTTTGTTTTCGGTGGGATGACCAACGAGAGCCCTGATTTATATACTATCCTGAAAGATGAAAGTGGTATAAATACTGTGGGTAATGGTATTGGGCACGATCTTACTGCTATACTCGATGGAAATACCGCCAACTCAATTATCCTTAATGATTATTATCAATCGGATTTGAATAGCTACAAAAGCGGTTCGGTGCGCTATCCTTTTTCTAGTTTAGCTGAGGGCAATCATACATTAAAATTAAAAGTCTGGGATGTGTATAACAATTCGTCAGAAACGTATACCGAATTTATTGTATCGAAATCAGCCGAACTTGCCTTGAACCATGTATTGAATTATCCTAATCCGTTTACCACGCACACTCAGTTTTATTTCGAAGAAAACCAATGCTGCCAAGTGCTTGATGTGCAGATTCAGATTTTTACCATATCCGGTAAAATTGTTAAAACCATTGATAAATTTGTGACTGCCGAAGGTTTCCGTTCCGAACCTATTGATTGGGATGGAAGAGACGACTTTGGTGACAAGATTGGACGAGGAGTATATATTTACAGGTTAAAGGTTAAAACAAGTGTAGGTTCAACGGCTGAGAAGTTCGAGAAACTGGTAATTTTAAATTAATAACTGTATACTTAAATTATTAAATTTGCATCCCTTAAAATAAAAACGAATGACATTGTCAACAATTTTCAAGAAAACAATTATTACAACTTCGGTTGTTTTCGCTATTATAAATTCAGGATTAGCTCAGTCGGGAAATTACAATTCCCTTGCTGGTCAGCAGGTGAATAATAACCTAAACACCATCACTACTGCTGTTCCTTTTTTAATCATCACGCCCGATTCGCGGGCTGGAGGAATGGGCGATGCAGGTGTGGCTTCTTCACCAGACGTAAACGCTATTCATTGGAATGCTTCGAAACTTGCATTTGAAGATAAAAAAATGGGGATTGGAGTTTCGTACACTCCTTGGTTGCGTGCCTTGGTGCCTGATATCAATTTGGCTTACCTTTCGTGGTATTACAAAACTAAGAAAAGAGGTACTGTGGCTGCTTCGCTTCGTTATTTTTCTCTTGGCGACATTACATTTACCGATATAAATGGAAACACCATTGGTCAGTTTCGACCTAATGAATACGCCATTGATGTAGCTTACGGAGTGAAACTTGCGAAACAATTCTCGGTGGGTGGTGCTGTGAGGTTTATCAACTCAAATTTAACTGGCGGAACATTTGTAGACGGTGCTGCTACTAAACCGGGACGTGCTGTGGCAGTTGATATATCTGCGCTGTGGAGAAATGATAAAATAAGATTTAGCGGAAAACAAAAAGCAATTGCTGCCATTGGTTTAAACATTTCGAACATTGGTTCTAAAGTTTCTTATTCCGACCGTGTGTCGAACGGAATAGCTTCTTCCAATTTCCTTCCTATTAATATGCGTTTGGGCGCTTCGCTTACTTTCGAGATGGATGATTACAATTCTATATCCATTGAAGTGGATGCCAATAAACTGTTGGTACCTACTCCTCCTGTTTATAAACATAATATTGTTACCGACACCAATGGTGTTCAGGTTGATAAAGGTGTTCTTTACGATGCTAGTGGTTCGCCTGTGGTATTGCTTGGCAAAGACCCTAACCGTGGTGTTACTGAAGGTATATTCGGTTCGTTTAACGATGCTCCGGGTGGAACTAAGGAAGAGCTTCGCGAAATTAATTATGGTGCAGGATTGGAATATTGGTACAACAAACTATTCGCAGTGCGTGCTGGTTATTTCTACGAAAGTCCTTACAAAGGCAATCGTAAGTTTTTCACACTGGGTGCTGGTGTTAAGTACAATGTATTCGGTCTCGACTTTGCTTATTTAATTCCTACTCAACAACGAAATCCATTGGAAAACACCTTGCGATTTACACTTACTTTCGATTTCGATGCTTTCAAAGCACAGAACGAAGCTACAGGGGAATAATTCATCTAGTTGTTGGTTGTTGGGAGTCCTGAGTATTGGGTGTTAGAACAATTGATGCGAACAAGATTTCATAAAAATAATTCATGAAAATAAAAGTTGGTTTTGGTTTCGATGTTCATCAGTTGCAAGAAGGAAGGCCTTTTTGGCTAGGAGGCATCCTGCTCAACCATACAAAAGGTGCTGTTGGACATTCGGATGCTGATGTGATGATACATGCCATTTGCGATGCCTTGCTTGGTGCTGCTGGCATGCGCGACATAGGATTTCATTTCCCGAACTCCGACTCGAAATTCAAAAACATTGATAGCAAATTATTATTGGCCGAAGTGATGAACTTGCTGAAAAAAGAAAATTACTCCATTGGTAATATCGATTGCACCTTGGTGCTCGAACAACCAAAAATCAATCCTCATATCGATACCATGAAACAAGCCTTGTGCCCTTTGCTAGGTATAGAACTCAGCGACCTTTCGATAAAAGCTACCACAAACGAAACCCTTGGCTATGTAGGCCGCGAAGAAGGAGTTTGTGCTTATGCTGTGGTGCTTATTCAGAAAGAATAATTACATCCTAATAGTTGGGATTTTTGAACTAACAATCAATTTCTATCATCTCACATCTGCAATAGTGCTTTCCGCAACTAGCGGGTGATATGAACTAACACTAAACCTGATTTAAATCACCCTTCTTACACACTTTATTTTCGTACGTTTGCTCAAGTTATATTTCTTATTTTTCCAATTCGAAATGATAACAAGATGAAGGGACGCAACTGTTAGTAGCCCTTTCAACAAAAGTAAATTAATCAATCAACAGAAAATATTTTATGAATTTATTAGTATCAAAAGCAGAAACTTTTCTCAAGCAATGTTATTCCGAAAACGAATGGGATAACTTGGAAAAAAGATTAACAGAAGTAAAAGATGAAATAGCCCGCACGGGCACTTACGTTCACACCGCTCTTGAATTGGAGCATGGAGCAAAGATAGCCTGGCGAAACAGCAACCGATGTATAGGAAGGTTTTTCTGGAAAAAACTTTCGGTGAGAGACCAACGCCACCTGACTACTGAAAAAGAAATATGTGATGAGATGCTTAATCATATTAAGTTTGCTTACAACGATGGCAAAATTCGCCCTAGTGTTACTGTTTTCAGACAAGCAGACGAAGAGAAAAATAATTCCATCAAAATATGGAATGCTCAATTGGTAAGATATGCAGGCTATCACGCGGAAGGAAACAAAATAATAGGCGACCCCGATTCGCTGGAGTTTACAGCCGAATGTATAAAGCTGGGTTGGAAAAGTGCGAAGACCGATTTTGATATTTTGCCATTGGTCATTCAAATTGCCGACCATCCTCCGGTGTTGGTTCCTATTCCCGATAGTTTTATTAACGAAGTTAACATCGAACATCCCACTCTGGAGTGGTTCAAAGAGCTTGGCTTAAAATGGTATGCAGTGCCTATCATTTCTAATATGGTATTGGAGATAGGCGGCATTGTATACTCTGCTGTGCCTTTCAACGGTTGGTATATGGAAACAGAAATAGCTTCGCGCAATTTCGGAGACGAACAACGATATAATGTTTTGCCCACTTTGGCGGCACGTATGGGATTAGATACTTCCAAGAACAGCACCCTTTGGAAAGACAGAGCCTTGCTCGAACTTAACTTGGCGGTTTTACATTCTTATCAAAAAAGTAAAGTAGCCATGGTAGACCATCACACCGCTACCGACCAATTCATCAATTTTGAAGAATCGGAAAACGAATGCGGAAGAGAAATTAATGCCGACTGGTCGTGGATAGTACCTCCCATGTCGGGCTCGGCTACTAAAACATTTTTCAGAGAATGGAAAAACGAAGTGGTAGCTCCTAATTTTTATCGAGAATTTGCAGCCTGGCGAAAACCTACTGCCGAGGAAATGGAAAAACAAGCCGCTTGCCCTTTCCACATACACAAGGCTTGATAAACAAAAAACTCCCGCAACGCATGCGGGAGTTTTTTTATGTGATACCAGAAAACAACCAAAATCTCAATACTAATAAGGGCAGCCAGTTCATCTCTCTTCGTTTCCTTTCGTCCTGCTTTTCGTTTCAATCTTTTTCTTTGCCCGAAAAGGTCGAAGAAAAAGGATTTCCACTTCAATCAGGTGCAGGTAGTAAATTCTTCTCTTTTGGTTTGATTTTAAGTACTAGATTTGGTGGTGAGGACACCACCTAAATATTGGCACTAGCGAAACGCGCTAGCGCCAACGGGTAGATGTGAGTATTGAGATTTGAGATATGAGATTTGAGATATGAGATTTTCTTGCCGCAAAGACGCGAAGGCGCAAAGGAGGCTGGCTGAAATGAGATGGGAGATACCAAGAAACGACCCATGAGAATACCAGAAACGATTTTTTGGAGTACCAGAAACGATGTATGGGTATATATGAAACGATGTATGAGAACATAAGAAAAGATGTATGAGTATATAAGAAATGATGTATGAGGATATAAGAAATGAAATATGTGGATATAAGAAACGATGTATGAGATACCAAGAAGCCTAATATGAGGGTGGTGAAATGAGGATGAGGATACTAGAAGCGATGTATGAGGATATAAGAAACGATGTATGAGGATATAAGAAACGAAATATGAGAACATAAGAAACGATGTATGAGGATATAAGAAGCGTTGTATGAGGATATAAGAAACGAAATATGAGGATTGGAAAGGGGATATGAGTATATAAGAAACGATGTATGAGGATGTAAGAAACGAAATATGAGAACATAAGAAGCGATGTATGAGTATATAAGAAACGGGCTATGAAGGGGGAATAAATTCAGAAATGACTGAATATATGCAAGTTAACACCTCTCCTCTCAATCCCCTCTCCAAAGTAGAGGGTGACGGAGGGAGTAGATTTAGGATTTAGGAATTGGGGATTTAGGATTTGGGGGGCTTTACGAAAAGACCTCACCCCCGGCCCCTCTCCGAAGGAGAGGGGTGACGGAGTGGGACTTACTAGAGAATTAGAAGGAATACGAATCCCGAAGTGTCGGGACAGGTGCCGAAGAGTGATGCGCTGACTAACTGCACCTGATTGAAGTGGAAATCCTTTTTCTTTGACCTTTTCGGGCAAAGAAAAAGATTGGAACGAAAAGCGGGAGGAAAGAAACCGAAGCGTGACGAACTACCTGCCCTAATTTTAGTTGTTAGTTGTTGGTTGTTAGGGGTGCTTCTCAAATCCTTTAATCTTTCTTTGCGACTTTGATTCTTTACAGTGAAAAAAAAATGAACCCCTCATTTCGAAATCCATTTTTTATCTTTGCACTCAACCATTCATCTAAATTATGACAGCAGAATTATTTAATCAAGAATTCGAAAACATCATCACTCAATTAAAATCTTATCTGCTTCGCATCACAGCAAGTGTTTCGGATGCCGAAGATATAGCACACGATACTTATATAAAAGGTTTGGAAAAACGCGAAACCTTTAGAGGCGAATCGTCATTGAAAACTTGGTTGTTCACCATCGCTTCTAATTTGGCGAAAGATAATTTACGCGTTCGAAAACGCTGGCCCGAAAACGTAACCGACATTGCCAAAGAAGCCGCCATGCAGAACAAACAATTTTTCCAGGAAGCCATGCATATCCATACCACTTCACCTCAAGGCCAATTCGAAATGAAAGAACATATTGCTTTTTGTTTTACTTGCATTTCGAAATCATTACCCCTCGAACAACAACTTTGTATCTTCCTGAAAGAAGTGTATGGATTTAAAATCGCTGAAATCACCACCATACTCAATACCAACGAAGCAATGATTAAATATTATTTGCATACCGGTCGCACCAAAATGATAACCATCTTCGAAGGCAGATGTGCATTGATAAACAAAGAAGGAGTTTGTCATCAATGCTCCGAATTGAACGGAATATTCAACCCCAAACAAAATGTACAAACCGAATTAATGAAAATTGAATTGGTGAAAGAAGCCGAAAACAAAGACAAAGAACAGTTGTTCGATTTGCGAATGCAAATTTTGAAAGAGATTGACCCTTTCGAATCGAAAGCATCGGCCTTACAACTTCATCATTTGGAGCACAACCGACAGGTGATGGAAAATAGTTTTAAAAAATAATTGATTCATCCTATCCTTTTCTTTTTCTTATTCGTCAATACAATATAAACAAATCAGAAACTAATCACTCAAAACAAAAACAAAATGAAAACAGTAAAAGTAACCTACACCACCAAGGCTGAATATGCCGAACAAAACCAAGTAAACATCAATAATGTGATGAAAGATTTACAACAACAAAATTATGTAGGCATCAACTACAATGCTTGTCTATCTTCTGACGGAAAAACATTTATCCATACAGCGTTTTTCAAATCAGACGAAGACCAGAAATTATTGAACGACTTAGCCTCATTCAAACATTTCCAAGAACAACTCAAATCGAGTGGCTTAGAAGCTGCACCAAAACAAGAACTCTTAACTTTAGTAGGTTCATCAACCAATATTTTTAACTCTTAAAAACAAATAGCTATGAAATACAAAATCGGAACAAAAGAAAAACCATTGAATTTAAAAACACCACCATTAACATCCGAATTCACCATGCATTCGGACGAAAAAGATGGGAAAGAAATTTTAGTATGCACCGTTGGCAAAACCATTTTGCATTATGATGCACGTATACTTGACGACTTACATGCAATGCTCAAAAAACATGGCGACTGGATGGAGCTTGGTAGTGCTGACGAACAAAAACCAGCTAAAGATGGCACTGTTGAATCGTGGGGACGTTCAGAAAAAAATCCTGTTAAAGGTTGGTATGGTTTGAAAAAAGGATTACGAGGAAGAGTAGGAATGTATATTCCTCCATTAATGGAATCGCTCGGACTGGCCGAAGTGACGCATGATGCAAAAGGAAATAAAATGAAAGCAAAATAAAGCACTTCGTTTTATTGTTTTCAATTATTAACTAAAAAAAGAGGAACAACTTTCGTTGTTCCTCTTTTTGTTTACCAGTGTATTTAGAAATTTTATTTCTTAATATCAATTGGAATAATAAGTTTGATACTTGCATTTCTTCCCATACCATACACACCAATTCGCCCAGTTACATTGTTGGTGTCGCCATATTTAAGTCTATCCATATTGCTTTGAAAAGCCACATCAGCAATATTGTTGATAGAAATATAAAGCGAACAAACGGTACGTTTTTTCGAACAGAATTCAGAACCAACACCCACATTGAACAAAGTATATTCAGGAGTAATGGTTTCGTTTCCGAATTTGTAAAACACTTTATTTTGTTCGAAATAATAATCCATTCCGAATTTCAAATAAGCATTTTTAAGCAAGGTCCCCGATTTCTCAAGCACAAATTTCACATCCGAATGGTATTTGTAAGGAGGCGTATAAGGCAAGTATTTCGAAGAATCAGGTTGATTAAGTTGTACTGCATTCACCATACCGAAGGCATTGTTCCAATGAAATGCTTTTAGGTTATGTGGATGAAGATTAAAGATAGCTTCACCACCCGAAAGCACCGCATCGCCTTGCACATATTTAAAAGCAGGACCTGCCATTCCTGCTGCCACATCCGTACGCATCGAATCACCACCCAATTTCGATTGAAGTTTTTCTGGGAATATATAATTGTTGATTTGGTTATAGAATGCATCAGCTTCTAACGTAAAATCTTCTGTATTGATACCAATAGTGGCATCTAATTGCAAACTACTTTCAGCTTTTAAATTAGGGTCGCCCATTTCGAAGAAAGGAGTGCCATCATGTATTCCGTTCGATCCACTTTCGGGAATACTTGGAGCACGGTATCCACGCGAAACATTAAGTTTTCCGTAAACATTTTCGTTGAAATCATACGCCATACCAAGACTTCCCGATAGGCCAGAAAAACTAGCACTTTGCGGAGTGAATTGTTGCCACGAACTTGCGTCTACTTTTCCATCTAATCTCACACCACTCGAATCAACCCACATTTCTTTCACTTTAGTCATTCGAGTATCGTATCTTAAACCTCCTGTAAGCGTTAGTTTCGAAAATGCTTTCTTAGCAGTAACAAATGCTCCAAGGTCGAAAATGCTGTATTCAGGAATAACGAACACCACACCTTTGTCCTGCGAATTTTGTTGCATACCGTTTACACCAACTGCAAGTTCAAAATGATTTTTTTCGGGCAATGTATAACGAACATCATAGTTCAACGTTTGTAAGAAGAAATAATTGTTGAACCCATTATAAGTAATATCGTTTGCTTCTTGACGGTAATTCTGTTGAAGTCCCAATCGGAGTCCTAATCTGCCAGCACCAAGCGCAAAACTATTATCAAGCACCGCTTTGTAATGACGCACATGTTGATGGATCACAGGAAAATTATTATACTTCGTGTAATCACCTTGAGGAACAATGCCCATGCTATCTTCGCCAGTGTAAGATAGGTAATGTTGCATGAACTTTCCAGTAGCACTATCTCTAGCACCTTCTATTATTCCAAGTTTCATATCAAACGAAGAAAGCGTAAGGTGCGAATATCCCCATTTACGATTGATACCTAACATCGCTTTTATATTACTCTCCGAATATCCCGAATTAGCAACATATCCATCATATTTGTTTTGGTAGCAATGTGCCATTTTATTGCTATAACGCAAGTCCCAAACAAATCCTTTTTGATTTCCAGCAAGATTTACCGATTCGCCAAACAAACCATTATTGCTTTGGTAGTTGGCCAACACACTTCCTTTGATGGTACCTTCAGGAACTGTTGGTGCCGACAACATATTGATAACACCAGCAAATGCATCAGAGCCGTAACTCAAGGCAGTTGGGCCTTTTAGTATTTCTACACGGTCCACCGAATATTCGTCAATCTCTTCTCCAAACTCATCGAACCATTGTTGACCTTCTTGACGCACACCATCATTCACGGTTACCACACGGTTATATCCCAAACCACGAATAAATGGTTTCGAAATCTCTGGTCCATGTACCATCGAGTTCACCGATGGAGCAATGGTAATGGCATCAATTAAGTTGGAAGAAGCATTTTGTAAGAAATCTTCGTTCGTTACCACATCTACCGATTGTGGATTGTTTCTTGCCTCAGTAGCCGATGATACACCTGTAACTATAACTTCTTTGTATTCAATAGTTGATTGATGAAGCACAACGTTAAGGGAAGCCGATTCTTTAAGATTTATTTCTTTCGTTTCAGGAGCATAACCTATAGAACTTACTTCCACCAAAAATGTTCCATTTGGAATATTGTTAATGGTAAAGGTTCCATCCTCTTTGGTAATAGCCCCAAGTTTTAAATCAGGTATATAAACCGTTACACCAGGTAACGATGTACTATCCTTTGATGCTTCTTTTACTTTTCCAGTTAAGGAGTTTTGTGCAATGGAAGCAAATCCAATCATTGCAAAAATGAGTGTATTATATATTTTTTTCATTTTATATTTAAGTAGAAATTTTATGTTTTTGATGATTAAAGAAATTGGCACTAGCCTGCGTCCGGCACTCTCTAACTGCCGAACGCAGTTGTGCCCTATACAAATAAATTCATTCAGGATTTAAGCTACTAAACCTGAAGAAAATAAAATGTATAGCTTGAAACAGAACAAGGTAATAAACTTACCAGTTCGATTCGAAGAGGATTAACCAATACGAGGTGGAGGACTTGTTGTTTGGATGGTTTCGGAAGTAAAGGATACTTCGTAAGGAAGAAAGTAACGGCTAGATGTTGCTTCGCTGTTAAAAGAAAAACTAGAAGTTTGATTGAAAATAATTTTCACAATATCATTCACCATGTTTTTTGTAGTACCCTTAGAACTTGATTTTTGGTTTGAAATGTGAGTATTGATTTGATTGTCGAGGTTAGCAAATAGTGTTTCTTCCTGTTTGTCATTAATACAATAATAAGTGATGGTAGTTGCCTCTTCTTTTGTTTTTATCACATCATATCGTTTCCCATTGTACACCATTTCTTTTCCTTGTTCTTTCCAGTCGATGTTTGTTAAATCAGATTTGGCAATGGTTAAAACAGTTTCTTCTGCGGTGGGCACACCAAGCTTTATTTGAGATATAATGTTCGATTTAATTTCGTATTGCATGGCTTTGAACGCAATAAAATATCCCATGGTATTGAACAGGAAAATACCTAATAAGAAGAAAGCAAGTATTCGTTTTGCGAAATTCATCGTGACAAATATATGTATTTATTTTTATCCAAACGGAAGGAAGTAGGAATTGGCTATAGAGGTAGTATTGCTTTCTATTCTTGAGTATATCTTATTTGTTTATCCCCAATTTTCACTATCACCGTTTTGCTGTTTGGCGATTTAAGTTTGGCAATGTTGAACTTTAATTCTTTCGTCACCAATTCGCGACAAGCATCCCCATTGTTTTTATGTTTGAGACATACCGCCACTTTTGGTGGTAACGACTTTTCGAATAGTCCATTCGAAATTAATTCCCATTCGTGTGTTTTGCATCCTCCCGAATAATTCACCATGATTGACAAAATGTTTCCTGTTATTTTCATGCTGTCGATGGTATACATAGCTCCTGTTGACGAAACATCCATGCTTGCATCAATCACTACCGCTTTTGTTTCATCACCAGTTGATGCATTGCTTATTGGTTTATTATTGTCAGTCTTTGTTATTTCTTTTTGATGACAAGCAAACAATGAAATACCGAGTAATAAAACGAAATGAATTTTCATAAGCGAATAATTGATTAAAATGGATGAGTTGCGAAATTAAACAAAATAGTTTCATGCCTCTTTTATTCATTTTATGACGAAAAGTCAGTTGTTTGATTTGGTATGATGATTGAGAAGCGCAGGATACAATAGAATGTAGTATGTTTGTTTTAAGAAATGCTCAATTCAAGATCAAAATTATTTTATAGTATTCTTTATCCTACC
>Ga0194047_10001598_pt1 | contig 13680 bp, 15 predicted proteins | sample JunL225m_MetaG_2_FD_160070 | JGI IMG/M metagenome (GOLD analysis project Ga0194047, IMG submission 160070) | Anoxic zone freshwater microbial communities from boreal shield lake in IISD Experimental Lakes Area, Ontario, Canada - Jun2016-L221-5m | ecosystem: Environmental > Aquatic > Freshwater...
GCGCAGCATCTGCAGATCTGAGATCTGCAGATGCTGCGCTGGTTGGAGATGTACAACATCCCGCCGATCATTGTGTTGACCAAATGCGATAAGCTTTCAAGAAACGAAATCGCCAAACAGAGCACGATCATAGCCGCTTCCATCAGACGTGACAAAGGAATGTTGCTGCCGTTTTCGGCCCTGTCCCGTGATGGACGTGACGGCATCTGGTCTGAGATTGGCAGAGTTTTGGAGATCGAGGCATGACAAAATCTGAGAAACCTGTAAATAAAACTTCCGCAAAAAAAATCGGTGCTTCCATGCCGGATATGCAGAAGCGTCCCGACACCCGCCGCATACCGATTGCCAAGGTGGGAGTCAAGGACATAACCTATCCGGTCGTGGTGATGGACAAGAACCGCACACTGCAGCACACCGTGGCGCGGGTCAACATGTATGTCGATCTCCCCCACCATTTCAAGGGTACCCACATGAGTCGCTTTGTGGAGATACTCAACAAGTACCGCGAGCAGATCGCGCTGGACAAGTTGGAGACAATTCTGGAGGAGATGAAGTCAAAACTCGGCTCGGCCAGTGCCCATCTGGAGATCCAGTTCCCCTATTTCATCGACAAGAAGGCGCCGGTCTCGGGCGCAATGAGCCTGATGGAGTACACCTGTGAATTCAGCGCTTCCATGACAGATACGCTCGATTTCGTTCTCGGCGTGAAGGTGCCGCTCACATCACTCTGCCCGTGTAGCAAGGAACTCTCCCGCTTCGGAGCTCACAACCAGCGCAGCATCATGACGGTGCGGGTGCGCTACCGGGATTTTATCTGGATCGAAGATCTGGTGGAACTGATCGAGCAGTGCGGCTCCAGCCCGCTCTATTCTCTGCTAAAGAGGGAGGACGAGAAGTTCGTAACCGAGCAGGCCTACGAAAATCCGCGTTTCGTGGAGGATATGGTACGAGAGGCGCACTCCCGCCTCGCAGCGCTGGACAACATAACCTGGTTTTCGGTGGAGACTGAGAATTTCGAATCAATCCATAATCATTCTGCGTACGCGTCGGTGGAGTTGGATAGGAGATAGAATACTGTATGGACATTGGACAACAAAAAACCCGCTATTTCTAACGGGTTTCGGGACTGAACTGGACTCTGCCGGATTGTTAAATGGCGGAGAGACAGGGATTCGAACCCTGGGTACGCTATTAACGTACACACGCTTTCCAGGCGTGCTCCTTCAACCGCTCGGACATCTCTCCATAAAAAATGAGTGCTACTTATAGTTCAAGCAAAAACGTTTGTCCAGCATTTCATACTATAATTTGAAAATCGTACGGGATAAATGTACGGTCCGCAAGGGAGCTGTGGATCATGAAAATTGCCTTCATTACCGCCATGCCTCAAGAGTTTCGAGCTGTTACCTGCTGCCTGGAGGCGCCGGCTACGGTGCGGATCGGGCAGTACGTGGCCTGCAGAGGAACAGCCTCATGCCACGATATTGTGGTACTCGAATCAGGTATGGGGTATGACAATGCCACCAGGGCCACCGAGACCCTGAGCAGTGAAGTACGGCCCGACATCCTTATTTCAGCAGGATTCTGCGGGGGGGTCGAGCCAGATCTTGGCGTGGGAGCGGTGGTTGTTGCAACACGGATCGTTACTATTTCCGGTGACATGGTGGTTGAGGTTCCGGTCGAGTTTGCGACAGCAGGCTGCAATTTTGTCGCCCACCAGCCGTTGTCTGCTCATCCCGTTTTCGGTGGTACTTTTGTAAGCACGCCGGTCATCATGAGAAAGGCGCTTATTGCGGCCCTGCTACCGACCGGTTCACCTCACACGGTGGTGGAGATGGAGAGCGCCGCAATTGCCATTATCTCGGCAGCAAAGGGTATCCCGTTTATCGGCATCCGTTCTGTCAGTGACCCCGCGGGCGAAGAACTCGGTTTTTCGCTGGATGAGTTCTGTGACGACCAGATGCGTATCCGTATTTCACGGGTACTGTTAAGCATTATGCGAAGACCCCTCATTATCCCACAGTTGGTCCGTCTGGGACGTAACAGCAGAATCGCCGGAGTTACCCTGGCCCAAGCCGTTGAAAGACTTCTAAAATTTGTCTGACATTTTTCCAACTGGTGACCAAGGAAAATCCCTCAAGTGTTCCCCTAACTCATCCCTGCCGTAACTATTAACCCGTCTCAACGCCAGAACCAGCACAATCAAAATCGGCATGGTACACATGAACACGCCACTCAGCGCCATGAAGCGTTCGCCGATAACCAGCATCATTCCGATATTGAAAACCAGCACCGAGAGGTAAAGTATAGGCCCCAGCAGAGAACGAAAGGGGAAATTTATCGCTCCTTGCGGGGCATTGTCGAGACGGCGAAAATCGATAAGCTGGAATGCTCCGACCAGAAAGAGACTGGTCAAAAGCCACCCGGCATAATTGGAGAGCGGCACACCAAAATGAATCCCCTGATCGCGGTATCCGTAGATCTGCCCCAGGAACCAGCGCCTCCCCTGGAGCGCCACCGGATCGATTATAATATCAAGGAAGGTCTGCATGGACGCCCCCAAAATGAGTGCCGAAAAAGAGTGGCGTATTTTCCTCGTCTCCAGCGTGACCAGATTCCAGCGCCAGGCCTTGAGCGGCGAAAGAATGAAAAGGGCGGTGGAATAGCTACAGTATGCCAGAAATACATATGAGAGCGAATCGAAGAAGGGAACACCCGCGACCCACAACTCACGGCTGCTCGTGGTATCAATGTAATAATACCATCCGTAGGGGAAACCGGTGTTGATCGAGAGCCATTCCGACGAGAAAGCGATAAGATAGCCGACGACCGTAAACTGCAGGGTTCTCTGCCATCCGATGTGGGGTACGCACGCCAGCAGGAACGCTGCAAAGAAGGCAAATACATAGGGGCGCATGGTGAAGGTGCCGATGGCGATATCTAGAAAAGTGTTCATAGCCGGTCAGTCCCTGGGAACCGCCAGCATTCTGTCCAATGCCCCTTTTGCCTTCAGTCGGATCTCCTCCGGTACGCTCACTACCGGCGAGAGGGTCTGAAGCGAGATCAGCACATCCTCCAGAGAGGTCAGCTTCATGTTTGGGCAAAAAAGTGCCGGCGAGGCCAGTATGAACTCCTTGCCGGGGTTCTCTATGCGGAGCTTGTAAAGGATACCGGCTTCGGTACCGATGATGAATTTTGTGGCCGGACTGGTACGGCAGTATTCATACATGCCGCTGGTGGAGCAGACGTGGTCGGCTAACGCAGATACCTCCGGGGCGCTTTCGGGGTGGCAGATGAAGAGTGCATCAGGGTATTCGGCTTTTTTCAGCCGAACGGCTTCTATCGTCATCCGTTCGTGAGTCGGACAGAACCCCTCCCAGTAGATGAAATTCTTCTCCGGAACGAATCTGGCTATCCAGCGCCCCAGGTTGCGGTCCGGCACAAAGATAAGCTCCTCTTCCTGGAGTGATCTGACTACCTTGATGGCATTAGCCGAGGTGCAACAGATATCGGAATGAGCTTTGACCTCGGCAGATGAGTTGACGTAGGTCACAACCGGCACACCGGGGTGTTTCGACTTAAGCAGTTCCAACTCTTCAGCCGTGACCATATCGGCCATCGGGCAGCCGGCATCCGGGCGTGGCAGCAGCACCATCTTGTCCGGAGACAGGATGGCTGCCGATTCTGCCATGAAGTGCACGCCGCAGAAGACGATCACATCAGCTGAAGTCTTTGCGGCCTCTATTGAGAGCGCCAGGGAGTCACCGGTGATGTCCGCGATCTCCTGCACATCGTCGCGCATATAGTTGTGGGCCAGCAGGACTGCTCTGTGCCTTACGAGCAGCTCTCTGATCTGCTGCTTCAGTGCGTCGTTCATCCCTTAATACTCCTTCTGGCAAGTCTTTGCGGCTGGTAAGAGTGCCACAATAAATATATAAAAACAACCTTCGGGATGTACTCATTCCAATTTCAAATCAAAGATTCCATCAAGGCGGCGAGGATTGAAGCGACGAAGGCATACAACCAGTATGTTGAGGAGCCGAAGATGAGCCAACGAAGAGGGGGCTTTGATCTGGAATTGGAATCACTTGTTTTCAGAGTGACATACGTCTACTTCTGGATTTCTTCTGTCATTGGACATCAATATTTTTCACTCCATCCGGTCGCCAGCTGGGTGGGATAACGTGGCTTCCAGCTTTCTCTTTCCCCGGCAGCAGGCTCCCAAAGGTGACCGACATTCTGCCGAAGCGATCGTTGATGGAATCCATGGCCTGGGTGGCAAAAAGCTTTTTGCGTTCGTCCTCAAAGAGGGGCAACTGTTCAGCCTGGTGCTTGAGGTTGCTCAGGGTGATACCCAGGAGCCGAACGGGCTGCCCCAGTTCGACGATGTTGAGGATGCCCAGCGCCGCACGATAGATCTCGTCGCTGAGGTTTATGTAGCTCTTCAGCGTGGTCTGTTTTCCCCATGATGAAAAGAAGTCTGCATAGCGCACGTAGAGGTGGATCGTTTTGCCGCTGACGTTGTAGCGTCTGGCCCGGCTGCCGACCATTTCAGAGAGCTGCAGCAGAAAGCGTCGGATCTCCGCTGGATCGTCGATGTCCCGTTCCAGAGTACGCGAATGACCGACACTTTTGACATCATCCTCTTTCCCGAACTGAACCACCGGCGTGTTGTCGATCCCTTGCCCCATCTCTTTCAGGCGTGTGCCGATGATACCGAACTTTCTGGTAAGTCTGTTTTCGTCACAGCGCCCCAACTCCCCACAGGTGTAGATCGACATCGTATTGAGGTGCCGCTGCATCTTCTTGCCGATACCACACAACTCTTTGATCGGCATCTGCTCAAGGGTGCGGGGGACGTTTTCCGGCGTGATTACCGTCAGTCCGTCCGGCTTCTGCATGTCCGAGGCGAGTTTCGCCAGCAGCTTGTTGGGGGCGACACCGATGGAGCAGGTGATCCCGAAGAGGTGCTTGATTCGGGCCTTGATCTGGTAGGCTATATTCTCTGCAGTCCCGAAGATTGATAGGGAATGGGTGACGTCCAGCCAGCTCTCATCAATGCTGAACGCCTCGACCTCGGGAGTATAGTCGCGGAAGATCTCGTTTATTCTAGTCGATGTATGGGTATATTTCTTGTTGTCACCGACGACTATGATCAGCTCAGGACAGGTCCGCTTGCCCTCCCAGATCGCCATACCGGTTTTGACGCCCTTGGCGCGAGCCTCGTAGGAGCTGGTTGTTATCACCGTCCGCCCATGCCCGCCTACCACGGCTATCGGCTTACCTCGCAGTTCCGGGTTGGCAGCTTGCTCGACTGATGCAAAAAATGCGTTCATGTCGACGTGCATCACGGTTCGGTTTGTCACAGTCAGCCACCTTCAAGCCCGCTCAACTCCCAGGTCTGCTCTGCAGAATCGTAGGTCAGCTCATACAGGCAGCCCTCGTCGCGTACAGCGAAATGGAGGCGCTTGGCATTGCCCTTCATGTCGATCCAGGTGTAGGTAGTCTCAAGGATGGTATGTTTACGGTTATGCCAATCGAACCAGACCGGCTTGATGGTACGCCCCGGCCCAAATATTACTGCAACGCGCATGGAATTTATTATCATGGAGTAACCGCTGACTTCAGAAAAAATTGCGGCTATGCAGATGTGAGGAGCTTATTCCAGTATGTGCAAAGCCATTGTCTCAATAAGGAGAGACCTTGGCTACACCTATAGGCATTCTTCTCACATGTACAGGCTTCTGAACTGTCGATGGTGAAATTATCGCTGTAAAAAACCTGCTTTTGCAGATCGTCTTGACAACGGCCATTACTACCGGTTCAAGCTCCACCCATAATCCGAACATGACAATTACTAACCCGCACAGGGTAATTGGTTCCATCTTGTGATCTCCTGTTTTTTTTATTGTGTTTCTGGTTACATGCTGATTCTACATGCTACGGTAAATGCCTATAACCTTACCGACGATCGTCACTTCGCCGTCTTCAGGGTAGATAAGGATCGGATTCGTGTCCGCATTCGCCGGTTGCAGACGAATATGATCGTGCTCCTTGTAAAACCATTTAACGGTTGCCTCGCCATCCACCATCGCAACCACGGTGTCTTTGTTGTCTGCCGTTGCCTGTGGACGGACGAGGGCCAGATCGCCGTCTAAAATACCGGCATTGATCATGGAGTCGCCGCTTACCTTTAGGAAGAAGCAGTCGGCACCTTTGACCGCCATCTGATCGACTGAAAAGTACCCCTGAATATCTTCAATGGCTGTGGAGAGTTGACCGGCACGGACAGTACCGACGATCGGCAGGGAGACGGGACGACTGGTCGGCAACGTCAAAGTGATCCCACGGTTCACATTCCCCCGCTTGATATACCCTTTACGCTCCAACGCACTGAGATGTTTCATAACCGGCAAGGTGCCGGATACGTTCAAGTGACCCGCTATTTCCCGCTGACTGGGCGGATAGCCGCTACTGTCTGTGAACGTCGTGATGAACTGCAGCACCTGACGTTGGCGCTGGGTAAGCTCGTTTCCGGATTTAAGTCCATAGGTAGTCATACGACTACCATACGGGATTGAATGGCATCTGTCAAGAGATCTGAATAGAAGTGATAGAAGTGCGACTCTCAGTCGCTGGAAGCATATCTGATCTTAAAGTTATAAATGTGGACCGATTCAAGTATTGTTTTACTCCGTTCTTTGGTATGTATGTCCCGGCAATACCGTTAACTGGGTGCGCAAGCCGTAATGAAAAAAGACACCGGCAAAACCGCTGGACATGAACACATGGAGATGACATGAAAAAATCAATCGGAGCAAAGACACTACTCTTCCCAACACCAGTCCTGATAGTCGGGACCTACGACCAAGCTGGCAAACCAAACCTGATGACCGCCGCTTGGGGAGGTATCTGTTGTTCACAGCCACCCTGCGTTGCCGTCTCGTTGCGCAAGGCAACCTATTCCTATAACTGTATCGTGGAGCGCAAAGCGTTTACAGTCGGAATAGCCTGCGAATCCAAAATGGTGGAAGCCGATTACGTAGGGATCGCCTCGGGACGCGACGCTGACAAGTTTGCCGTGACAGGATTGACTCCTGTCAAGAGCGAACTGGTGGATGCGCCCTATGCCGCAGAGTTTCCTGTCGTCCTGGAGTGCCGCCTGCTCCACGTAGTTGAAATCGGTCTGCACACACAGTTCATCGGCGAGATTATCGACGTGAAGTCTGATGCAGATGTATTAGGTGAGGATGGCCACCTCGACATAATGAAGATCAAGCCACTCATCTTTGACACCTCGAACAAGGGGTACCACGGCGTCGGCCCTCTCTTAGGGAAGGCTTTTACAGTCGGAAAAGAGCTGAAATCATAAACCGGCACGAGGTAACTTCCCTGCACCGATCCTTAGTTACAGTTGCGGTATACTCGCTGGTGCGTGATTACTAAGCAGCTTGTCGCAAACCTTGCGATTGAGCCAGGAGCGGTGTGCGGCTTTGGGATTGCCGTGTACTGGTTGTTTTCGTAGATGGCAGAGTAGACTGTGGAGATTTGGCATAACGGAGATCGAGTGTTTGCCGGGTGCACTGCTGGATATCTTCAGAATCATCCAGCATCTCAATGCAACAGTTTTTGGCACTTTCCATTTTTTGGGCACCGGCAGAGGCCGGTCAGAGAGGACGCCGATTCCGGATCATTTATTGAATCCAATGACCGGTCCGCTCAACGATCATGGCACACAGGGCAAAACAAGAACTTTGTCACTTCCGGTAAAACGTTTAGCCCCATAACTGGCAGCGGCTTTATTTACCCCTGTCCCAATTGCGCGCACCTGTACTGAATTCATATTCCAATTATCGCCACTAAAACCGCCGCCAAAAGTAGTGCTGATAGTAATGGTCATAAGCAGCGCAGGTGGGACAGCGTGGTTAAGATCCAATCTTGACCGTGGAGGACGTCCGATCGGCCCAGCGGTTCGAGTTGTTCACGTTTTCAAACGCCTGCGTCGTTCCGTCTTTTAAACTGACCAAAACATTGACGTTGTCGTTACCACCGCGAAGATCATCGTCGCCTGTGGCAAATTTCAGTTCAAGCTGGTCTATATATCCGGCTGGGGTGGCTGGCTTGGGACTGATCGGAACTATTAGCTGTTTGGCCTGCCCTGTGAATCTGTAAAAACCGACCTTTTTCAGGTTCTTGTCGGGACCGCCGCCCAAAGCCCGGACATCCAGCGATTTCATATCCCAGTTGTCGCCGCTTAGGCGAATAGGTGCTACTGACTTCTACATCAATGATTGAACCATTTTTATGTATATGTCTGGTCTGAAATCGTAGACCCCCCCGATTAATAAGTTCTTCAGCTCGCTTGGAAACGTCTTCGGTGCTTTCAACCGCATCAATTTCAGAGATATGCCTCTTGAGGAGTTCTTCACGGGAGTATCCCATCAAACAACAATAGCTGTCATTGGCTTCCAGAATATAACCAGTTACATCGACTGCCAAGAATCCATCCAAGGATTTAGCAGCCATGTAACGAAATTCGTCCGATTCTATATGTCTTGGATGTACAGTATCCATGCTCGTCTCCCAAAATAACCACTGTAAAGGTACCATAATAAGTCAGTGTTTCAATTTAATATTTATAGCCAACGAGGATACTGCTGGAAGCTACTTTGGTGGGAAGTTTTATAAGAGCAAAGAATAAGAATAAAAAGTTTGATAATTTGAAATATCCTTGTGAAAGACACTTGGATCACCTGTTACAGTTGCGGGGCTGCGTGACTTGGTATCAGTGAACTTAACAACTGTCCTAACACTTTGATGCTGTATGGTTTTGCTATCGCCCCGATAAAGCCGTATCTGCTAAAGTCAGCCATGATCGGATCATTTGAATAACCGCTAGAGACAATCAGGCATGCATCCGGGTCAATGGCAAGAATCTGCTGTGCGGCCTCTTTGCCTCCCATGCCACCAGGAATGGTCAGATCCATGATGACCGCTGCAAAGGGAGTCCCCCCTTTCTTGGCATTATTATACTGCTCAATTGCCTCTGCTCCATTGCCACAAACAGTAACAGTATACCCCATATATTCCAGCATTTCGGTTGTCATATTGCGGATGATTTCCTCGTCATCCATAACGAGAATGGAACCACTCGAATGGTGATCGTAAGCCGGCACATGTGAAACTGAATTATGAACAGAATATGTTTCACCTACTGAAGGGAGGTGAATTGTGAAAGTGGTTCCGACGTCTATTATGGAACTGACACTTATATGACCATGATGGCGGGTTACAATTGAGTTGGCAGATGCAAGCCCAAGCCCGCTCCCAGATGGTTTAGTCGTAAAGTATGGGTCAAAGATTTTCTTTAAAGCTTCTTTCGAGATGCCACACCCCTGGTCGGCCACTGATAATCGAACATACTCTCCCTCCGGGAGCGATAAAGGATTATTGTCCGCAAGTGTTTCGTTATGGGCGGTGACCGCCAATGTTCCCCCTCCAGGCATAGCCTGAGCGGCATTGATGATGATATTATGCAGCACTTGGCTTATCTGACCTTCGTCAGCTTCTATCGCATGAATCGATTCGGGAATATCTACATTCCCCTTGACGTTTGATCCACGGAGCACAAGTGTGACCGTCTCATTGACGAGGTGCCTAAGTGAAATTACCTTCTTGATCGGCTCCCCACCTCGCGCAAAGGTCAGGAACTGGTGGGCGAGTTCAGTGGCCCGAACTGATGCTTTTTCCGCTTCGACCAAAGGTTTGAATGATTTGTGGGTGGCATCAAGAAAAATTTGGGCAAAGGAGATGTTCCCCATAATGCCGGTCAGAATATTGTTAAAGTCGTGAGCTATGCCCCCTGCTAGAACTCCAAGTGATTCCAGTTTTTCGATCTTTAAAAGCTCTTTTTCATGTTCCTTGCGTTCGGTGATATCCCTGACAAAAGCACAGTTACGTTCTTCGCCCTCGAACTGCACGTAATTGATTACAATCTCAACCGGGAACACACTGCCGTCTTTCCTGCGGTGCTCTGACTCGAATTTAAAAGAACCATGCTTCCGAAGTTCGGAAAACTGCTGTTGTAACACCCCGGAGTTGTCGTGTGCGTCCACGTCCGGAACGCTCAATTGAAGCAGCTCCTGCCGCGTATAACCGAGAGAGCGGCATGCCGCTGGATTGACATCTGCTATTCGGCCATCAGGCTTGATCCAGAAGATCGCATCTGAAGCAGCTTCCACACTGATGCGGGTCATCTGCAATTCTTCTTCATACAGTTTATGTTCGGTAATGTCCCTGGAGGCGCCAAAGAGCAGCAACTCTCCTTCTTTTTCACCCGTGGTGCAGTCGCTTGTTTCTGATATCCAACGGGTTTCACCGTGCTTGGTGATCAGTCTGAATGCAATTGTCTTGCAACTCCCTGGGGTCAGGCTGAAAAGATAAGCTGTGACAGCCTGTCTGTCGTCAGGATGTACGAAAGGGAGCCAGCACCCTTTCTCATAAACCTCCTCCGCACTGTACCCGGAGATAGTTTTTATTCCACCACCCACCCACTGGATACGGAAAGGGTCGCTACCTGTCCGCACACATTTATGAACGAAGTCCGACGTGAGGCTGGAAATGTGGCGATAATTTTCTTCACTGGCCCCGAGCTCAGAAGCCTTCTCCCTGACCCGTTCTTCCAACTGACTGGTCAGGCTCTGGAGGGCGGATTCTGCTCTCTGTCGCTCATCAAGCTCCCGTTGCAGTGAGACGGTGCGGCTGCGGACCATCTTATGCAGTGCATAATTCCAGTACCCTACTAACAGCAGGAGGACCCCCAAAGTAGAGGCTGCTGCACCGTAGATAAAGATTCTGGATGGCCGCCATTTCTGTCCTTCAATGAATATCCAGCGTTTGATGGCCTGCTGCCGTTCCTCTTCGCTGATGACAGCAAGCCCCTTGTTGAGTATACCCTGAAGCTCAGGCCAGTCCTTGCGGATGCCTATCCCCCAACGGTAATCAAATTCTGTCTTACCGGCCAGGTGAAGATTGGTAATTCCGGCTTCCTGAGAATAGTAGGTCGCATTGGCCATGTTCTCCACATAGGCATCGACCATTCCCAACGATGCCTTGGCCAAGCCGGTGGACACATCCGGCACGACATCAAGGATGATGTCCGGATATTTGTCCATCAGAACGTCATGGGCCGTGTAGTTGGAAACCACTGCCACCTTTTTCCCTTTCAGATCGCCCAGGGTCAGGTTGGTTTTTGTCGAGCTTCGGGTGAATATCCCGCCCGGTACAGCAACTATCGTATCTGTGAACGTGGCGAATTTCTCCCGATTGGGAGTCCTGACCATCGCCCCCAGCAGGTCCACTTCCTGGTTCTTGAACTTGGACATCGCCTCATCCCAGTTCTTAAGGCGGGCTATAGTTATGGTGATTCCGAGCTTTTTCTCCAGTAGGCGAATGATATCGGCGGCTGCGCCTCGGTATTCTCCGTTCTTGTCAATGTATTCAATCGGCTTGAAGTCAGGATCGGGAGCAAGGATGATGGTCGGGTGGGACTTCAGCCATTGGCGCTCAGCATCGGTGAACTGAACTGTGGAGGCCAGGTTTTCTGTGGCAGAGGCAGAGATAGGAGGGAAATTAGCAAGAAAGATGGTTAACAGAAGGAGAATTCGGCAAAGAATTCGGCAGTACATCTTTTTTCCTTTCTGGCTACTGAAGTTGCAGTGAAGATCACTCTCTCACTGGGTGCTGAGTTATGTATGTTTCACACCTTCAATTTAAGCTCACGCAGCAACTCCTGCACCTTATTAAACTTAATCGGCTTGACCAGATAACCCTCACACTGGTTTTTGAAGGCGGTCATAATATTGCCGGAATCTTTCAAGGCTGTTGTCATAACAATCTTGGTTGTTGCAAGACCATGTGCCTCTTCAATAATCCGTATGCGCTTTAGAACTTCCTGACCGTTCATCTCGGGCATCATAATATCAAGCATAATCAGGTCATATGGTTTGCCTGCTTCTATTGCCAACATGAATGCTTCAAGAGCCTCCGATCCATTACAGGCTACATCACATTCACATTCGACCTGCCTGGACAAGTAGGTTAACATTATCTTGCGGCTAACGAAGTCATCCTCTACCAGTAGAGTTTTCATGATATTTTCTCCTGAATATGCTTTTGCCCTTACTTCTATATCGAATGCACCCTGCTCCAGAGCTGCAAGGCATTCGGGAGATATCTTTACGAAGTTGTGCCACCGCTTGAGAGGAACTTTTCCTCGGCACGCTTGCGGATATTCTGAGCTGTTTCGTCTGCAAATATTGTCATTCTATCACCTCAGAAAGAAAAAACCGGCGCACGGAAAAGCCGCAACACCGGTTTGTAACTGCATCAGTCAGAATAACTGTTGACAGTAGTATTTATCAGGGGGGGGGCTGTCTGTTTGCGCAATATTGTTGCCACTTGAAACCCCCTTCTGAAACATAATTCGCTTGCTCATTGTACACCTATTAATCCGAATTACATCAAATATTCCGCTAATTGTACGTGTTATATTCTACGTTTTTTTGTCGATAAATGTTATGATCTACATCCTTATAGCCTTACCTTAATAACTGAGCTTTCTTGTTAGGTAATTATGAAGAATACCGATATTTTTAACTCAATTATCAGCGTGTTAAATAATAGAGCCGTCCTGGCTGCGGTCATCCTCATCTGTTTTTGTAACCCTGCAGTTTGTGCCACGCATTCCAGCAATGTTGATTCTCCACAAAATTCGCCTCAAATCATAACTATTGCATATTTGCCTCTAGCCGTTCCTGTTGGTGTCCTTGGTGAGACAGAGCAAAGCTGGTTTGCTTTCTATCGAGGGTGAAGAACTGGATATGAATTTGAAGAAGCTCACTACATTTCTTGTAAGACTATTAATCTTCGTCATTATTGCCAGAACCTCTTACAATTACCTTACAATTACCCGGTATGCACCTGGGGGCAAACCGGCTAATTTTTTCCCTATAGTTTTGGAAGTGCCGGAGAGTAAACCCCCACGCTTCGAATTGCTCAGATGGTCAGAATTTAAAAAACTGCTGACAACAGATCCGAAGCGCACCCTATCGCTCCCAGTCGGCGAGGGGCGATTCACGTTGGAACCGGAGAAGAATTTTACCCCTTCTGTGAAGTTTAAAGTTATTGAGGACAGTGGTGAGCAACGCATTGAGGTTACCCACAGTACCGACGACTATATCATTTGGGGTGAATATCGAGTAGTTGGCAATGCCATTATTCCAGTACGTGTTCGTTCGGGGCACGCAATGGCACTTCTCTTTGCTATTGTGATCGGTGTTAATGGGGCATTGCTTCTAAGCTGGCTCTATACACGAGTAAAAAGACACAAATATTTCGACAATCGCGTGAGTGGAAGCCTACGTATGACAATTCTCGTCTAAAATATGGTACTCATACAGGGGTAGGCCACACCATCTACAGGACATTTTTGAACATGAATCTATTCATTCGCGCGTTAATTATACTGACCTTTACAATCACGGTACTACCCGTTATCCCAGCCTACAGTGCCAACCCTGTTAAGATCGGCGTTCTTGCTTTCCGACCAAAACCACAAACCCTTGAGCAATGGCAACCATTGGCTGTTGGGTTAAAGCAGGCCATGCCGGGAAGAGATTT
>Ga0194047_10001601_pt1 | contig 13675 bp, 16 predicted proteins | sample JunL225m_MetaG_2_FD_160070 | JGI IMG/M metagenome (GOLD analysis project Ga0194047, IMG submission 160070) | Anoxic zone freshwater microbial communities from boreal shield lake in IISD Experimental Lakes Area, Ontario, Canada - Jun2016-L221-5m | ecosystem: Environmental > Aquatic > Freshwater...
GATAGGAATTGTGTCGGTAAGTGTTGCAGATTGACGAGTGTCAATTGTTACACCAGTAGTTGTAACGCGCTTGTACTCATCTGGGCAGGCAGTCTTTGCTTGATCCATTAGAGATTGTGCGTATGCAACGTTTCCTGATGGCTGCCAGTTTGCTGAACCTGGACCCCAGAGACCGTTTGGTGCGTAGTCAACTGTGTTCAGTGGGCTGTTTAGGCTCTTCACATAAGCACCGTTGTACTCAGGTCCACCGGCGTAATCCAAGAGACCCTTGGCATCTCGTGCGTAGTACATCGCCTTACGAATTTCCACACAAGGCATCTTCGCTACGTTAAATGCAATGTAACCAACGAATGCAGAATCTTCGTTGAACTTTCCGCCCTTAAATGAAGTTCCGTGGAAGAACTTGTTTAGGTTGGTTGGAAGCGGACCATCAAAGTTCATGGCGCCAACAATGCTGTCAGACAACATGATCTGATCGATAACTTCTTGGTCTAATCCAAAGTTGAGAACAACTTCGTTTGGATAAGGAGTACGGATTGGGTCAGAAGCCTTGTTCCACTTTGGGTTACGAACTAGCAAGAGGTGAGTCTTGTTGTTCTCTTTGATCATGTATGGACCTGTTGCTTGTGGCATTAGGTCGTACTTGTCACCAGTGTCTTTTGACTTCTGGATTGGTGAAATTACTGGATATGAAGCCAAGTAGTTGAAGTCACCAACAGATTGCTTCAAATGGAATGTGATGGTGCGGTTGTCTTTTGAGCAAGTAACTGCCTTGTCATAAGCCGCAGTACCAATTGCATCAGACTTGTAAGGGCCAACATAAACTGGATTTCCCTTAACATCTGATGGGATATCCAACCAGTTGATCAAATAAGTTGGACCATCTGGCACAACATCTTGAGCGAATACACGTGATGCACCGTATTTAACATCTGCACAGGTGATTGGCTTACCATCTTGGAAACTTGAACCTGGACGCAATGTGAATGTCCATGTCTTGGCATTGTTACTTGGGATACCAGTGTTTGTTGCTAGATCTGGTACCAAGCTGGTGCCTGTTGGGCCAGCAACGTGCTTGTATGAAACTAGAGTTCTAACAAAGAAAGCAGTTTCGAAAGAAATATCGCGACCGGTATAAATACGAGTTGGATCAAGTGCATCCAAACGTGGGTTGTGCTCGAGGAGTGTGAGGGTTCCTCCAGAAACAGGTTGAGTTGTTGCTGCACTTGCACTTAGTCCACCAGACACGAGTGCTGTTGAAACTGAAAGCGCAATTGCCGCAGTGACAGCTGCAACTTTACGAGAAGCAGTAAATCTGCTCATATTTTGATTCCTTTCAATTGCTACCGAGAAAGGGCACCAGTAATGCCCGATTAGGTGGAAGTTAACCACCTAATGGGCTTGAAAGTAAGTCTCTATTGTTCACAAAACAGGGTGATTGAATCGCACCACGCAGGGGAAATTGGGTTATAACTATTCGTTATAAAAGCTAGCGGTCATTTCTTGGGTCAAGGGCGTCGCGTATCGCATCACCCGTAAGGTTGAAGGCAAGGACTACTAGGACCAAGGACCCCGCAACAATTTCAAAGAATTGCGGCATGGTTGTTACGAACCTCGTCGCATTGGATAACAAAATTCCCCAAGTTGAAGCGGGTGGCTGAATTCCAAGTCCAAGATATGAATAAACAGATTCGGCTGCCAAGTAACCCGGCAATGAAAGCGAGACGAAAACAATTACCGGCGCCCAAAGATTTGGCAGCAACTCTTTGAAAACAATTCGACTACTTTTTGCGCCCATTGCTTGAGCCGCTGTTACGAAATCTCGCTCGCGAAGTGAAAGGGTTTGCGCGCGGATTAACCGAGCAAAGTATGGCCAGCCGAAGAACGAGAGAAAGAAAATTAAAAAGACAATGCGGGCGGTATTTCCCTTTGCGAGTCCGGTCTGTTCAATTCGGGCAACCATTGGCGTGCTTAACGCAACAATCATAAAGAAGGAAGGGAAGGAAAGAAGGAAGTCAATTGTGCGACTAATTACGGCATCAACTCGGCCGCGGTAATAGCCACTTACGATGCCTAGAACCAAACCAATAAATAGCGCAAGGAAAGTAGAAATTATTGCGACCATGAAAGAGATTCGAGATCCATAAAGAAGTTGTGCCAGCAAATCTCGTCCAGTACCTGGAATAAGTCCAAGTGGATGGTGGATGCCGATTCCACCATGTGCCAACTTTGGAATTCCAGTTTCATCAAGAATATTTAAGTGAAGAGTATTTGGATCAACTCTAAGGATCCGAGTAACAATCGGAGCCAGTAGCGAAAGCAAGATGACGCCAATGCTTATTCCAGCTGAAATAACGCCGACACGATTTCGTTTAAAACGAAGCCAAGCAATCTGGCGTGGACTGCGCCCGACAATCGGTCCAGTAGACCCCGATGACGCCGCTTTTGCGGAGGATCGGGCTCGCGATTTACGTATCGTAGAGGCCATAGCGAAAGCATAACCGCCAAATCGCCATTCGCTGTCGTATACTGAAATCATTGGTTCGACCCTGGGCAGATCGCCCGTAATTATGTCTCAACGATGGATCTAGTGACTCGAGAGGTTTGATATGTCAGTTAAATCATCCAACAAATTTATCGCTTCCGCTGGCGCCCTAATAATCGCACTAGCGCTAACAAGCTGTGGCAATTCAACTAAGGAAACCGCAGTTGGCACATTCACACCAGAGCCAACAGCAGCCCCTAAAGTCGCTGGCGCTTTCGGAAGTCCGCTAGCACTTGCAGATGGCACGACTTACACAATTACTGCACCAAGCACATTTGTCCCAGGACACTTTGCATCTGGTCAAATCCCAGGACAACTTTTTGAAGGATTCACACTACAAGTTACCAACGGTGGCAAATCAGATCTTGATCTAGGAACTCTCGTTGTAGAAGGTACAACTCCTTCAGGTGCCTGCGCCGATATCTTCGATGGCGATAACCATGTAAACGGTGCACCACAAACTCCACTTCCTGTTGGAAAAATGTTCAACATTGGCTGGGCCCTTTCTTGTCCAGGAAAAGCTGGCGACACTATCGATATCGTTGTAAGTGTCGGCAATGCAAGCTTGATTAAGGGCAGTGGAAAACTCGTCTAACATTTTTAACTTTAAGGTTGGAAAACAACTTTCCGATCAGGGTGGCCGTGCGGGCGTAATAACAACTCCGCACGGTGAAATCCAAACTCCGGCCTTCATTCCGGTAGGGACAAAGGCAACAGTTAAATCAGTTTTGCCGGAATCAATGAAGGATTTGGGCTCGCAAGCCCTGCTTGCAAATGCTTACCACCTGTATCTACAACCTGGCCCAGAAATTGTTGACGCTGCCGGTGGCCTTGGAAAATTCATGAACTGGCCCGGCCCAACTTATACAGATAGCGGCGGCTTCCAAGTTCTCTCACTCGGCGTTGGTTTTAAAAAAGTCATCGCAATGAACGATGAAACTTTTCGTTCCGATGAAGTAATTGCCGATAAAAAGGAACGACTAGCTCACGTTGATAATGACGGCGTAACTTTTAAATCCCATATTGATGGCTCGATGCACCGCTTTACTCCAGAAATTTCGATGCAAGTTCAGCATCAACTTGGCGCAGATATTATTTTTGCTTTCGACGAGTGCACCACATTGCATAACACCAGAAAATATCAAGAGAAATCCTTAGAGCGAACTCGGTTATGGGCCGAGCGTTGCTTAGTTGAACATGATCGACTTACAAAAGAGCGCAGTACTAAGCCCTACCAAGCACTTTGGGGCGTACTGCAAGGCGCGCAATACGAAGACCTTCGGCGCAAGGCGGCTAAGGATTTGGGTTCCATGGAGATTAACGGCGTCAGCTTTGATGGCTTTGGACTTGGTGGCGCGTTAGATAAGGCGAGCTTAGGAACCATCGTGGGTTGGATGACGCAAGAGTTACCAGAAAATAAACCCCGGCATTTGCTGGGTATAGGCGAACCAGATGATCTCTTCGTCGGAGTCGAAAATGGCGCCGACACTTTTGATTGCGTAGCACCCTCAAGGCAAGCCAGAACTAGTGCGGTTTTCACAAATGTGGGTCGCGTCAATTTAACAAACGCGAAATTTAATCGAGACTTCAATCCAATTGATGAAGAATGCGATTGCTATACCTGCCAGAACTACACAGCCGCCTATCTAAATCACTTATTCCGCAGCAAGGAGATGTTGGCCGCCACCCTTGCGACGATTCATAATGAGCGATTTATTGTGCGGTTAGTTGAAAAGATGCGAACCACAATAATTAGTGGTGACTTCGCCGAATACAAAAAAGATTTCTTGGGTCGCTTCTACGCGAGCTAATTCGAAATTATTACGCCACCTGGAAAGATCGTTTTGAAAGCCCCATCCAATAACCTTCAATTGCCATCTTGGGCGCAGCATCAGCGACCTCTGCAGCACCAAGTGTTATAAATATTGGCGCAAAATGCTCAACTGTTGGGTGTGCGTAAGGCAGCCCTGGTGCGAGCGCCTTGTAGTTCATCAGTTCATCGATGGCACCACGCTCTAAGACTTCTTTGGCCCACAGATCAAATTCAATGCTCCAACCTGGCGGCGTGGCTTCAATTCTGAATTCTTTTAGATATGGGAGACCATGAGTTAAGAATCCACTACCGATAATTAAGATTCCTTCATCGCGAAGTGGTGCCAATTTCTTACCAATTGCAAATAGTTTTTCCGGATCCTGTGTTGGTATCGACATCTGTAAAACTGGAATATCGGCATTTGGATACATCTTCATCAAAGGGATGTAGGCACCATGATCCAGACCGCGTTTAGGTTGTTCTGCTACATGCTCGCCCATCAACCCTTTGATCCGGGCAGCAAGTTCTGGTGCACCAGGCGCACTGTATTGAATGTTGTAGTACTTCGGCGCAAAGCCACCGAAGTCATAAATCAGTGGAACAGTTTCGGTTGCACCGATTGTCAGTGGCGCAGATTCCCAGTGCGCAGAAACAATCAAAATAGCCTTTGGCTTTGCTAACTCTTTTGACCAGCCAGCCAGCTCGCTACTCCAGATTGGGTCCTCAAGCAAAGGTGGCGCTCCGTGACCTATGTATAGCGCCGGCATCTTCTGTTCCATGTTCCCATCTTATCGGCAGCCACTAGCATCTAGGCATGGATGAAATCGCAAGCCTTTTAAGGCAGGCAAAAACCATTGCGGTAGTTGGTGTCTCTGACAAACCCGATCGCGCGAGTCATGGTGTTGCAAGGTACCTAATCGATACCGGGTCATATGAAGTCTTCCTAGTCAATCCACTTCTCTCAGAGTTGTTCGGTCAAAAAGTTTATGCCGCTCTCTCCGACATTCCAGTCCCAATAGATATAGTGGACGTGTTTCGTAAAACATCTGACTTGCCAGAAGTATTTGCAGAGGCCGAGGCTATTGGCACTAAAAACATTTGGCTACAACTTGGCCTGGAAGATGAGGCGCTGGCCGGGCATGCCAGAAATTTGGGAATTGGTGTTGTGATGAATCGTTGCTTAAAGGTGGATCACGCAGCCTTTATTGGCTAGTTATCCGAGCAATTCGTTCGCGTGCAACACTTTGACTTGGTGATTCTGGGCCAAGAATCAATCGGAAAATATCAAGGAAGAACCGAGCCACCTTCAACCAAACTTTTGATTTTGGCCGCAGCCCCAAGATCTTTAATTCATTTGGATCGATCGTCGCAATTGCAGCATTGGCAATAAGGCGATAGAAAATTCTGCCGCCAAAGTTGAACGGCGGATTCAAAATAAATTTCACCACGCTCTCGGTCGCATCGACCCTGGCTAAATCCCGAACTCGAAAATTATCAAGAGTTGCTTCTAGTTCTGCCACCGACATCGGTGCCACTGAAAGTCCAAGCGGGATTGCGCTCCTGCTCCACTCTGCGACATATTGATCGGCCCCAGCATCGATCTTGTAACCTAGAGCTAAGTGTGCTTTTAGGAATGAGTCAGTAAAAGCGCAATGAACCCACAATAAATAATTTGGATCCTGGGCGCGATAACTTTCTACCTGCCCGCTTTTATCTTTAAATTCTCCGCTAACTCTTGAATGCATTTGATTTACCCGCTTTGCTTCACGTTCTACAACTTCAGCGGACGCAAATGTGGTGATTGTTAACCAGCGAGTTGTCCCGGCAAGGCGTCCCATGGGGTCGGTTTCATAACGCGAATGCTCGGCAACACCAGCAAGTGGAGCTGGATGCGCTGCCTGCAATAACAATGCACGAACGCCCCCAACCAAAGTAGCGATCGATCCATGTACCTGCCAGACCGCACTATCTGGACCAAAGAGTCCAACATCTTCACCTTCGGCAATGCTGGAGACCCAATCCGGCTTTCCATCTTTTGAACCTGAAACATTTTCGCGAAATTTATCGGCTAGCGGCTTTGTTAGAAAGAAGTTATGAAAGCTAGCCACGATCAGATTTTAGGCCAGGCCAGGAATTATGTCCTGCTGAAATGGCGCTCTGAAAAATGAATTACTTGCTGATGCGATGCACCTTGTGTTGTGCTGCTTGTGCAAGTGGTCGAATAACAAGTGAGTCAACATTAAAGTGGCTCGGCAACATAACGCTCCAACGAATTGCTTCTGCCACATCGTCAGCGGTCAGTGGGTTTTCAACTCCCTCATAAACTTTTGCAGCCTTACTCGTATCTCCAGAAAATCGATTCACAGCAAATTCATCGGTCTTAACCATTCCGGGTGCAATTTCTGTTACCCGGATTGGTTCACCATTTAGTTCCAATCTCAGTGTCCTTGCCAGTGCAGTATCGCCATGTTTTGCGGCCACGTAACTACCACCATTTTCATATGCAACATGACCAGCAGTTGATGAAATGACAACTATGTGGCCCGCGCCATTTGCTTTCATAAGTGGAGCAAGTGCCTTCACCATGCGGACCGAACCAATTACATTGACGTCATAAGTTTTAGCCCAAGATTCAGGATCAGATCCCAGAATCGAATCAGCGTCAAAGGCTCCCCCGGCACAATTAACTAAGACTGAGACTGGTTTGCCAACAAGATTGGTGGCAAGCGCATCGACACTGTCCTGGTCAGTTACATCGAGTGCCACTGCTTCAATGTTTGAATTAGTCGAAGCAAGTTCTGAAAGCTTCCCCATTCGCCTAGCACCAGCAATTACATGAAAACCATTTGAAGCAAGCAATTTTGCCGTAGCAGCACCAATCCCGCTGCTGGCACCGGTGACAATTGCGTATTTAACTTCTTTAGTTTGGCTATTTTCCATGGCGGCACGCTATACCTTTTTGCTCAGTTTTCCATTTTGAAGTTAAAACTGCGGCAAATTACCCTAGATCAGGCTGGCAGTTGCCGCCGAAATCCAAGCCGCACCATCGGCAATCGTCTTGCCAAATGTTGAGTTCAAACCAATCCAATTGCCATTAATCAAATAGTTAATCGAATAGATCGAAAACTCTTGAGTCGCAGATTGATCTCGTTGCTTGAAGTAAGCCTTACTTTCATTCAAGTTCGGAATATCTACAACTTGATAACCATCTGCCAACCATTTTGACTCGTTAGCCTCAAATAGCATTTTTGAATTACTTACCCAACGGACCGTTAAACCAATTGCTTCACTTTGTAATCCATAGCTGCATGCGATCCCACCGTTACCTAATACATCGCCAAGCTCGGTACCTGGGGCTGGCTGCCATTTTGTCGGAATGTACTGAGCATTTGGTACCGCAGTTCTGAGGGCATCCAACATCTTTGTTTTAAGGCAATCTTGTGGGGCTGCCATCGCAACTGCACTTACGGTTGGTGATGGCTTGGGGGTTGGGGTTTTAGTGGAGCTGCCACAACCGGTCAACACCAAACTCGAAGTCAGCGCGCAGACCACTAGAAATGTTGGCGCCAATCTTTTCATTTTAAACACTTCAGTTTCTAGCAATGACAGCGATCTGCTTCAGGAATCCCATTTAAAGCTTCCTCGATATGTTCGCCACAACCAGACCAGGTTGGTTTGCCACAATTACTGCAAGTCACTTTTGAGCACATTAGTCGTTTAGACCTTTCCCTTTTAAAATCTCCGGGGCGCATTTAGCAATTCGCGCATCCTGCGTTTTTTCTTGTTTCGCTGCCGAGAAATGTAACACGTATGCGCGCTGGCGCCCTGGCGTAAGTTTCTTAAAGGCAACGGCTAACCCTGCGTGCTTCTTAAACTTTGCTGTGATTTCTGCTGGTACCACAAAATCTGCTGCTTTTTTTATCGGAACTTTGATACCTGCCTCTTCAAGGGCGATCGCCTCTTTTATGTATGACTTGATGACGGCCTTGGATTTGGTTATCTCAGCCATGTTTTTGAATCGCAACTGCCGACTAGCTTGAACATTTTTAGTCTGTTGAATCAGAAGCTTCTTTGGATCTTTCATAATTGCACCGTTCATAAACAAGATAGCGCAATACTCTTTGAATCCATGAATTAAAAAGACGTTGGCTCCATCAAGGGTGTAGCAAGGATGGCCCCACTTCAATTCCTCGGTGAGTCCCGATGCGAGAGCAAGTTCGCGAAGAGCCTTAAATTCGCCCTGCCACTGCTTTGCGCTCCTTAAAAAAACATCAACTCGACGATTCATGGGGCAATTCTAGCGATGTCAGATCTTTTTTCCATTTAGCGTGCGCACATAAGCAAAGAACGGAATTGGAATTAATACACCGGCAGCCATAAGGACTACCCATAATTTTTCAAGGCGTGCGCCAATCAATATTCCAGCCATGGCTGGCCCAACGACTCCGGAAAATCCCCATTGCAAACTTATTAAGGCACTTGATCGACCGCGGATATGGTCTGGGGTTAACTCTTGCAACAGCGCGGGACTTGTTGGGGCATGAACCATTTCACCGAATGCAAAGATTAATTGGCTAACACACAAGGCGATTCCGCCGACAAAAATCGGTAAATACGGTGCAACCCCAACCGCAATCCAAGAGACCGCCCAAATTATCCCGACCGAAATTAAGGCTGCATACTTCGAATATTTCTCTAATATTTTAAGCACGAGCGGTTGAAATACAACTATTGATATTGTGTTGACTCCGAAAATCACACCAAGCCATTTTGGCGAAAGACCAAGGTATTGCGTGGCATAAATTGGAATTCCTGATTGCAATGGGCCATACCCAAAAGTTAAAAGAATGACCCCGGCAAATGTCAGGATTGCTAGATCCTTGCGTCTAAATAACTCGCGATAGCTGCCCTCCTTCGGTTCATTCTCTTTTGCTATGTACTTGCCAGCATGAGGCGTATGAAGACCAAGAACAATCAATAAATAAACCAGATAGGTAAAGCAATCCACCCAATACATAATTTGGAACGATATGACCGAGTGCTCGCGAATAATCAAGGATGAGATCAGTCCCCCGATCCCAAGTCCAAGATTCAATAACATAAAATTGAAACCGAAAATCTTTGAGCGATCGGCTTCTGGAGTTACGCGTGTCAAAATAACCATTTGTGCTGGCCAAATACATTGACCGCCCAGGGAGAACAAAGTCATCGCAAAGAACGCTTGCGCATGGTTGGTTACCATCGAGAATGAGAACGCAGAAATCGAAGCAATAACTAGACCTGGAATAATTACCTTCTTTGGTCCGATCCGATCAACCAAAGCACCGAGTGGCCCAGTTCCGACTATTCCCGTGAAGGCACCCCAAGCCATCAGCAATCCACCAAAGGTTGTACTAAATCCTCGAATGTCGTGCATGTAAACCATAAGCAGTGAAAGGGTCATTCCCCCACCGATAGCGTTTAACGAAATACCCGTGATGATCCGCTTGGAATGTGGATTGAGAATTGAAGTGAATTCTTTGAAGGGGGCAAGCTTGGCAAACATGAAGCGAGTGTAACTAGGTATGGAAACTAGCCGCACAGGTATTCTTTATTCGTGCCACAGATTATCGAAACCGAGCGCCTCAATCTTTTCTTAATTGAGCCAGCCGATTTAATAACTCTCTTTGAGGAGCCAGAGAACCAGAGAATCTATCAAGGAAAGCCCTTTACAAATCCATATCGAGTCTTGATTGATGACAAGGGACCTCTTGCCTGGCGCGTGCCACAAGTGAAACTAGACCCTTCTCTTAATATTTGGTTCATCCGTTGGATTGTCCTGAAATCCACATCTGAAATTGTTGGCAGTATCAGTTTTCATGCAAAACCAAATGAAGTCGGAATGATTGAAATTGGCCTTGGGATATCACCGGATTTTCAAAACAATGGTTATGGATCTGAGGCGCTAAAAGGCATGTGGTTGTGGGTTATCGATCAGCCGGCGGTATCAATTCTGCGATACACGGTCAGCGCTACGAATAAAGCTTCGGTAGTGATTATCAACAAATTTGGATTCAAACATGTGGGACAACAAATAGATGAGGAAGATGGGCCAGAAGAAATTTATGAGATGAGTGCCTCAGAATTTCGAAAAATCTTTAAAAGTTAGAACTAATTTCCGAACTAAAAATTAATTAGGCGAGAAGTTCGGAAAGCAACTGCTCTACTCGACCTTTAATATCGTCTCGAACTTTACGAACGAAATCGATGTCCTGGCCGGCAGGATCTTCAAGCACCCAATCTTCATAGCGCTTTCCTGGATAGAACGGGCAAGCATCTCCGCAGCCCATAGTTATTACGGCATCCGACTCTAGAACCGCTTCTGTGGTCAATATTTTTGGTTGCTGATTGGCTATATCAATTCCAACCTCTGACATTGCCTGCACAGCAATCGGATTGATTTCATTCTTCGGTGTTGAACCAGCGGATAGGACTTCCACACGATCTCCACCAAGCTCGCGCATAAAACCGGCTGCCATTTGGGAGCGACCTGCATTGTGCACACAAACAAAAAGTACTGTGGGCTTCTTACTCATTTGATGCCACCTTCTCTGATTTGAAGTAAATAACTAAGCAGAAACCAATTGCAGCGCCCAAAATTTGAGCAATAACAAAGCCACCAACAGATGAAGGCTTGATTCCAGAGAATGTATCAGTGAAAGAACGTGCGATTGTGACCGCAGGGTTAGCAAAGGATGTCGATGAGGTGAAGAAATAGGCCGCACCTATCCAAGCAGGAACCAGTATTGGAATAACTTTTGATCGACCAAGATTTATAGCTTGGAAAATTACAAATATCAGCCCAGCCGTAGCTACAACTTCACCGAGCCATAAATGCAAGCCAGTTCTTTCGTGATGCGAGATAAATACTGCTGGGTGAGAGAACATCAGATTCGCAGTCATTGCACCAAGGATTCCGCCGCTAGTTTGCGCCATTACATAGAAGAGAAAACCCTTTGGCGATAACTCGCCGCGAATTACTTGGATCGCGCTAACTACAGGATTGAAATGTGAGCCACTTATGGAGGCAAATAACTCGATCAACAACCCAAGTGCCAAAATCGTGGCTACTGCATTTATTAGAAGTTGTAACCCAACATCATGTGTCAGGTTTTGAGCCATCGCTCCAGATCCAACAACAACCGAAACAAGAACACCCGTACCCAAAAATTCGGCAATCGCACGCTTGAACATATGATGATTGTATGGCCTACAGGCCGCAGAACATCCCCGTGAAATGCCTACAAATTAATCCGAATCGAAACGGATTCGCTGGATTAAATCTTTTGGTTGGCTGGTAATAAGACTAAATCTCGAATATTTACATGACGAGGTCGAGTCAACATAAAATGAACAGCATCTGCCACATCTTCTGATCTCATGCCAGTTCCTTCAGCTACTCCTTTTTCGATCGTCGCAGCGTCTGTGATTTGCCAAATGTCGTTCAAAACGACCCCTGGTGCAACTGCGCCAATGCGCACGCCAGTGCCAACTAGTTGCTGACGAATGCCATGAACCAGACTTTGTACCGCATGTTTTGATGCAGAGTATGCCGGCTCCCAGGGGATTGCTTGATGTCCCGAAACCGAACTAGTCACGATTATGTCCCCTGTGCCTTGTGGCAACATGTGAACAAGAGCACCTTTGATTGCACGCATAACTCCGTTTACATTCGTATCAATTAGCTTTGTAAATACTTCAATATCTCCGTCTGCAAAATCTCCACCGGTATAAACTCCGGCATTTGCTACGAGGATGTCAATTCTTTGAAATCTTGTAATTGCGCTCTCAATAAGGTTCTCAACATCGCCCGCTATCGTCACATCCGTAGTTACGGTAAGAGCTTCTCCGGAAAGAGTTTTTGCAACATCCAACAGTTTTTCTGTAGAACGAGCCCCCAGCACAACTTTTGCCCCAGATCGCGAAAGATCCTGTGCGATCGCTAGTCCAATTCCACTTGATGCCCCTGTGATAACTACAACTTTCCCATCGAGAGGGTTATCGACATTCATTTAAATCTCCTTCGCTTCCGCCGCTGCTTTAATCTCTGCGAGAACTTTTTCTTGAGTCATAATCAAAGTATAAAGAAAAACCGCCATATAAGCCGGAAAATTGGAAAGGGCCCCGATCTCTCGAGGCCCTCCCATGCATATCTGAGGCAGCTCTTTTGACCACTACCAATAGGTCGAGCTGAAACAGTTAAGACTGTGGTGGAGACGACGGGATTTGAACCCGCTCCGCTTGTTTGGTAAACCAACAGGCTGCCAATTACAACACGCCCCCAACACGGAAGTGAAGTTACGCAGGAAACGGGTAGCGAATTTTTGGAATGAAATAACCTGTGAATAAATTATTTCTGTGGAAAGCAAAAGGGAGTCGGCATGATGCCAACTCCCAATTACTACCAAACAAGCGGATTGAAATTATTGCACATAACAAAGCATTCTGCTTAGATGCAAAAGGGACTTGGTTATTAACCAAGTCCCAATAACTACCAAACCGTCGTGGCTAAAGTATTACATAAATACACGATTACTCGCAGTAAAGAATGTAAGAAGAGTCGCCCTATAAGCCGGAGGCTTTCGATTCCCGCTTATTTGGGGCGATTGCCCATGGAATTGCCCACAAGGTTTTGTTCTATTTAATTATCTTTCGTAATCCAGTATCTCCGCTTTAAAGTGCCTTCAAACTCGACCTTGTTTTCTAAAATTCCACCCTGCGACTCAATGACTTTTATCGAGCCTAAATTGTCCTCATCGCAGGTAACCAGAACTTTTGTAACCCCAAGTCCATGTATAAAGGCAAGTGACTGTCTCAAGATTTCCGATGCAAAGCCCTGTCTGCGATAGTTCGGCCTTACTCCATAGCCAATGTGCCCACCAACACTCAGCAAGAAATCGTTTAGCTCATGACGTATAGAGGTTCGGCCAACGAGGTTGCCATCATTTTCAGCAATCAGAAATGTTGCAGGAACTCGCCCTTCCTTCAAATTTGTACCCGTAGATTCATGGCCAAGAATCTCCAGATATTCAGGCCATGGCATGTCTTTCTTGTAACCAAGCAGGTATTCCCATTTATCAATTGCAAGTTCTGAATGTCCTTGCAAAGCCTGTGCTTCATCTGCCAATGAAAGAGGTCTGAGTTTCATAAGAGAATTAAATCAGAGAGAAATAAAGAAGAGTCGCCCTATAAGCCGGAGACTACATAGTTATGCGTGGATCTACGCATAAATCTATAATTTGCCCCCAAATAATTCAATAGCTTTCGATTGCGCAATG
>Ga0194047_10001602_pt1 | contig 13670 bp, 14 predicted proteins | sample JunL225m_MetaG_2_FD_160070 | JGI IMG/M metagenome (GOLD analysis project Ga0194047, IMG submission 160070) | Anoxic zone freshwater microbial communities from boreal shield lake in IISD Experimental Lakes Area, Ontario, Canada - Jun2016-L221-5m | ecosystem: Environmental > Aquatic > Freshwater...
CTCTTCATTCCCCCCCCCTGTTGCAATGTATATCCGCTGATTCTACCCCCCGCATTGTCCTCATTACCCTGGTAATAACCCTTATCTAAATAAAAAGGTGGGGTCAGTTCTTCAAGAAATTATTATTTTAATTTCAATTAAATTTATAGTAATTATTAATAATATGTGTAAATATATGTGTACAGACAAATTATCTAAAGCTAAACATGCTCTCATTCTTGAAAAATTTCTTCTTCCCCGTACGAAGTTCATTCGTTATAGAAGAAGTGGATCATTTGCGCAACGTGGTGGTTTTAGAAGATAAGCAATTAAGTCTAAGAGTGGAGATTCCTATTGGAGATAAACCCCTCAAAGAAGTGAAAATTGTTGAACCTTATGTTTTACTCCTTAGGTATGAAGATGGTAGTGAGCAGAAGAAACGAATCCTAAAATAAAAGAGTTTTTAATGTTTACTATTTTTAGACAAAAAAGAAACTTCGTTATTTCAAGAATAGACCACCTGCATCACTTTGTTGTAGTAGAGGATTTGCTCTCGGGACTAAAAATTGAAGCTCATTATGGAGATAGGGAGCTGGAAATAGCAGAATTTACAGAAGAGTATGAACTGCGTTTTTATTACATTGATGGTAGTGAAAATAGTGTTAATTTATTGATGCAGGGGTATTCAGAATATGATTTCAAGAGTAAAAGATGGGTTTCAAGTAACTCTGGTAGACCCAGTAAAGTGTCTTGTGGTGGTGGAGAACCTTCTAAAAGGTATTCGATATGAGTTCCCAAATGAATTTGAACATATTAAGAGTGCAGAAGTATTTGACAACTATCTACTAGTCATTGAGTCTAGTGATGGACGCAGAAAAATGATTCAATTATTGGAGTAGTTTTGGGTACTCATCCATAGGTTTTCCTACTCGTAATTGTCTAAATAAGACTCAATGCCCTAACAACCAGGTTAATTTAGAAGTCCCTTAAGGCGGTTCATTCAGAAGTCGTTACTGCCTAAACTGTAAAAATTATATGCTGCTTTCTAAAAGAGTTAACGACTTAGCATATCAAATTCTGTTCGATTGACTAGTTACTGTTACTGATGGGCTAAGTCGAACTGACCTGCTACGGGGTTTTCTAGGAGTTCAATCGATCGCAAAGTAGATAGCTCACCTTCGTAGGCGTCTAAATCTTCTGCATTAGTAATTTCTGCTTTATTTCGAAGTATGTCTGTACCTGGGTAGCAGTAAGTGTCATCCGCGTCGTAGCGTGACATAACGTTGCTTAGTTTCTTCCAATATTTGCGCAATACTCTTCTTGCCTGCAATGTAATCAGTGAGATTTTGCTCTAGCTGCTTAGTTGGAACAATGCCTTCAATCCGAGCAGATGCTACAGCGTTAGAAACGTTGTATTGGCGAGCTTGAGATTTGTTGACAAATTTAGTTGGCATATGTCTATTTTAGTGGATTTAGGGCTGATTTCCTGGCCAAAAAATAGCCCTAAATAGGGTTTAATGAGCTATTCGGCAGGATAATGTACATAATAAAAAAGCCCCGCACAAGCGAGGCTTAGTATTGCTGGTGGGTCGGGCGAGATTCGAACTCGCGACCAACGGATTAAAAGTCCGCTGCTCTACCGACTGAGCTACCGACCCGGTAAAACGGAAATTATAGCAAGAAGTTTGTAGTTTCCCCTTGGTCTGCGAGGTCTGCCCCTAAGTCCTTGTACTTACAAGTACGTTAAGAGTTGACTCGTCTGGCTACTGGCGGGTTTTTGGAAAAATATTCCTTAATTCCTCTCAAAATAGCCTCTGCAATCTGATCTTGATAGCCAACATCATTCAATCTGGCTTCTTCTTGGGGGTTACTGATAAAAGCAGTTTCTACGAGGATAGAAGGGATATCTGGAGCCTTCAGAACAGCAAAGCTGGCTTGCTCTACCTTTCCTTTATGCAAAGTGGCAAATCCTCCAATTTGCTTCAGAATCGAGTTTCCTACTTGTAAGGAGTCTTTGATTTGGGCAGTAGTCGACATATCTAAGAGCAAGTTAGCAACTTGGCGGTCTTGGGTCTTGATATTGATACCACCAATCAAGTCGGAAGCATTTTCTTTATTGGCCATCCAGCGCGCCATGGAGCTACTTGCCCCCATTTGTGAAAGCGCAAATACTGACGCACCCTTAGCTCTTGATTCAATGAAGGCATCTGCATGGATTGATACAAAGAGATCTGCCTCAACACGTCTGGCTTTTTGAACCCGCACATGCAGTGGCACAAAGTAATCGCCGTCTCTGGTGAGGTAGGGGCGCATATATGCTTCACCCTCAATCTTGTCCTTCAGGCGTTTGGCAATCGAGAGCACTACATTCTTTTCTCTAGACCCTGCGGCACCAATCGCGCCTGGATCTTCACCACCATGCCCTGGATCGATAGCAATCGTAATGAGGCGGTTGTATTTGGCTGGGGCAGGAAGTGGTTTATTTTCTGGAATGGCCTGGGCTACTGGAGCTGCTGGTACTTTTGCTTCTTCTTTTTCTTTCTTGGTCGCAAACTGCGCAATCAAATCAATTTCTTCATTTGCTTTTGTAAGGGCACTTTCTTTTTTTGCACTACTTTTCACTAGCTCCATCAGTGGATCAGGTGGAGTAGTGGGGTAGAGATCAAATACCATGCGATAGTTGTATTCACCAACAGGATCAAGAGTAAAGAGCTGTGGTTTGATCGGTTCTTTTAAGTCAAATACCAAACGCACAATGCCTGGCTGAAATTGCCCCACCCGAATCTGCGATACATAAGGATCATTTGGTTTTACTTTGGCAACCAAGTCTTTGAGTGTTGGATTGAGTTCTAAGCCCTGCACATCCACCACTAGGCGATCAGGATTGGTGAGAATTTGCTGCGTAATCGGTAGTGGCGTATCTGACTCTAAAGTAATGCGGGTGTAATCTTCTGAGGGCCAAATGCGCACACCCAGTATCTTGGCGCCCCAAGCAATATCTAGTTCAGTAAGGAGGAGCGCAAAACTCAAGAACTTCGCTGAAGTCTTTAGGTACTGTCTTTTAGAGAGATTAACTTTTTTACTACTCATATAGTTAGTTAGATATTGCTTGAATGTTATCCATCACTTGTTTACCTTGCTCAGAAAATGCATCGATGGCAATAGTGCGCTCATTTTCTTCTGCGCCAGCTGCCATTTGAATCTGAATATCAAATGCAGGCAGAGTACCTTCAGCTTTTTCTGGCCATTCGATTAAGCAAAATCCTGGCACATCAAAATATTCTGCAAAACCGGCTTCTTGCCACTCTAGTGGGCTGCGCATTCTGTAGAGGTCAAAGTGATGCGCTGTAAAAGTATGTTGATTGCTTTTCAGCTCGTAGGGTTCACATAAAGTATAGGTAGGACTTTTAACTTTCCCCTCGTAGCCTAGACTTTGAATCAAATATCTTGCAAAAGTCGTTTTACCTGCGCCTAAATTACCCTCTAAGGCGATATTGAGGTGTGCTTCTGGAGATTTACCTATCAGTTGTCCAATGCTGGCGGCAAGAAGCTTGGCTAAGGATGCAGTTTCAGCTTCCTGCCTACAATATTGATGAATAGATGCTTTTGGAGATGCCTGAGGCATCTGATTTCTGGTCATTACCCTAGTTTATTCAATTATTGCGCTACATTCTGTATTACTTATGTCTTTAACTACTCCTTCACCTAATAGCGCCAACTCTCTAGATCAGCCCAAGTTACGAGCTTGGCTTGGGGAGCAGGCTGAGAAGCTAGGTTTTGATGGTCTGCGGATTACGGATACCCATCTAGGGCCTGCTAGTGATCGTTTACAAGAATGGCTTGCAGAAGGACGGCATGGCCATATGGAATACATGCAGCGTCATGCAGACTTACGCTCCAATCCCCAGTTATTGGTACCAGGCACATTACGAGTGATTTGTGTCTCGATGAACTACCTTCCGCCTGAAAGTGATTTTGATGCTGAATGGCAGCGCTTGGAAGATCCCTCTCAAGCAGTCGTCTCAATGTATGCGAGAGGGCGCGACTATCACAAAGTACTACGCAATCGTTTGCAAGAATTTGCCAAAGTGATTGAAGAAAAGATTGGTAGCTTTGGCTATCGAGTATTTACAGACTCAGCACCATTGATGGAAGTTGAGCTAGCACGTAAAGCAGGATTAGGTTGGCGTGGTAAACATACGCTTCTTCTCAATCGAGAATCTGGTTCTACTTTTTTCCTAGGTGAGATCTTAGTCGATGTACCGCTGCCACTGGATCAAGAACAAGAAGAGCATTGTGGCACTTGTCAGTCTTGTATAGATATTTGTCCTACTCAGGCTATTACAGCGCCATTTCAATTAGATGCGCGTCGTTGTATTTCTTATTTGACCATTGAAAATCCCGAAGCCATTCCAGTAGAGCTCAGAAGTGCGATGGGCAATCGCGTCTATGGCTGTGATGATTGCCAATTGATCTGCCCTTGGAATAAATTTGCCAAGCGCACTGCATTGCCTGACTTTGCGCAGCGCCATGGTTTGGGGCAAACAAGCCTTTTGCATCTTTGGTCTTGGACTGAGGTCGAGTTTGAGCAGCGTCACGAAGGTAGCGCAATACGTCGAATTGGTTATAGTCGCTGGCGTCGTAATCTGGCCGTGGCGATGGGTAATGCTTTGGCAAGCTCTGGAGTTTCCAAAGAGGAGAAGGGGAAGATTCAGATAGCTTTGAGTGAGAGTTTGCCCACTGCTGATTCTTTAGTAGCTGAACATATTGAGTGGGCACTCAACGCTTATTGCTGAGCAAGATTGCTACATCCTCTACAATTAGCTCATGTCATCAAATGAGCAACCTTATATTGATCCTAGCGAAATCGCGCTAGAAGAATCAAAAGCCCAACGCTTTAAAAGTCCCAACGATGCATTTTGGACTGGCATACGTGATGCAGCTGGTGCTCCAGCAATGGTACTCTTTGCTGGTATGGTGGGGTTTGGAGCAATGGGTAAGACCAATGGCTTTGATGTTTGGTTTACCACCTTTACTTCATTTTTTATGTTCGCTTTACCAGGGCAGGTGGTCTTGCTCGAGATGGCCATTACAGGTTCATCGGTTATCGCTATTGCTTTGGCAGTGACCTTAACCTCTACGCGTTTTATCACCATGACGGTGACACTCTTTCCGCAGTTTCATCAAAAAGACCGTAATCGCAGTTTGTATGCCTCAGTGCATTTATTGGCCATGACTGCATGGGCAATCTCGATGCGCGAGTTTCATGCAATAGAGACCAAGCACCGCTTAGCTTATTTTGTTGGTTTGGGGCTTCTCTGTTGGCTGATTTCTATTCCAGGAACGATCTTGGGCTTTTACTTAGCGGGGATGGTGCCACCAGCCGTCACCCTAGGTCTGGTTTTTATAAACCCATTGTTCTTCTTGCTAACCTTTACTGAGGTAAAGCCTTGGATTAATCGCATTGCTCTAATGTTGGGTTGTATCTTTGGACCCATTTTCTTTCTCGTGGATCGTGATACTAGCTTGCTAACATCAGGCCTTGTTGCAGGAACATTGGCTTACTTTATTGATCGTCAGTTCTTGCGCAAGAAAGCTGGAGTCATCGGATGATGAATACTCTGTCTTCCGCGCTATCTGGCTGGGGTTTATGGATCGCATTAGCAGGCGCTTGCTTAGGAACCTACTTCTGTCGTGCGATTGGTGTTCTTCTTTCGAATAGCATCAATCAAGATAGCGAAATCTTCCGCTGGTTAGCTGCAGTAACTTATGCGATGGTTGCTGCACTAACCATCCGCCTCATCGTCATGCCGCTCGGCTTGATGGCGACGGTACCTTTATGGATCAGGATTCTGATTTGCGTCTTAGCTCTAGGTGTAATGGTTTCCAAGCCTACCAAGCGTTTGGTTCCAGCCTTACTCGCTGGAACCTTGCTGATGGTGGGTTACGGCGTTATTCGTTAACTCCGCTAACCCCACTCGGTATTTTTATAGATGCGCTGCCAGGATTCTAGCGATATGCACAGCTTCTCTTTGCGTGCCATCGGCAATTTGATGACGACAACTCGTGCCATCAGCTACTACCCAACTATCCGGTGATTTGCGAATACTTGGCAAAAGACTGAGTTCAGCCATTTGTTTAGATACTTCAATGTGCTCAGCTTCATAACCAAAGCTACCAGCCATACCGCAACAAGAAGATTCAATCAGCTTGGGGTCTGCATTAGGAATAAGCTTTAGGAGCTCCATCGCGGGTGTCACTGCGGCGAAAGCCTTCTGGTGACAGTGACCATGAAAGAGCACCGGCTTACTCGCTTTTTTGAGATGGAGTTTGAGTGTGCCCGATTTTGCTTCACTTGCTAAAAACTCTTCTAGAAGTTGTGCTTGTTTAGAAACGCTTAACGCTTTATCGCCAAAGCCCATCACCAATGCCTCATCCCTCAAGGTAAAGAGACATGATGGCTCTAAGCCAATGATGGGGATGTTCTTTTGCGCATAAGGTGCGAGGTGATCAATCAACTCGCCAAGTGTTTCCTTGGCTTTACCCACCATACCAGCTGCAAGATAGGTTCTGCCACAACAAAATTCTTTTGAGCAGGTGCTTTGTGTTTTTTCTGTTTGCTGCTCTTTCTTATTTTTGCTCTTATGCGGAATATGGACGCGATAGCCTGCAGCTTTGAGAACTTTAAGTGCTGCAATGAGATTTTCATCTTCAAAATAGGCATTGAAAGTGTCAGCTAGCAAGACCACGCCTTTGCCATTAGCATCCTTAGCTAATTGTTCTGGTGTGAACTGGTGGCCTTGACTTGCTATTTTTTTTCTCCAGAAAGTCTTACTCTTCCAGATTGGCAAACTTCTTTGCGCGGAGATGCCCATGATCCATTCTTGTAATTTTGCTACTAGTGCAATGTGATTGCGCAAGTTGAGTAGTGCTGGCAAGAGAGGAATATTACTAATAGTGTTCGCGTACTTAGGCAGATAAGCTACTGCTAAGTCTCGAAGCGAATAACCAACCCGTTTCTTGTAAGCCGATAAGAACTCAATCTTTATCTTGGCCATATCGACGCCCGTAGGGCACTCGCGACGGCAAGCTTTGCAGCTGACACACAGCTCCATCACTTCTTTAATGGCATCACTAGCTAGCGGAGAGGTATCTATTGATGTCCCACTCTTTAGATCGAGTTGATTCGATAGCGCTAGACGCAAAGTATTTGCCCGTCCTCTAGTGAGATGTTTTTCATCACGCGTCACACGATAGCTTGGGCACATGACTTCGGCATCAAACTTACGGCAGTGACCATTGTTATTACACATCTCTACCGCTTTAGCTAAACCCATTGCTGGGTCGCCACCAGTGCCAGGTGCAGTAGTTTCCTCTGTGACAGGATTATTTTGTACGTTCCAGGCTGACCAATCTAGCGCTGGTTGCAGTGGAATGACTTTGTAATTTGGCGCAAATCTAAAGTTGATGGAGTCATCCATCTTGGGTGGATTGACAATCTTGCCTGGATTAAATAATCCCTTGGGATCAAATTCATATTTTATTTCTGAGAGGGCTTCGGTGATCTTGGGGCCGAACTGCCAAGAGATCCATTCACCGCGGCATAGTCCATCACCATGCTCACCACTGTAAGCGCCTTTGTACTTACGTACCAATTCTGAAGCCTCTTCTGCTACTGCGCGCATTTTCTGGGCGCCATCTCTACGCATATCCAAAATAGGGCGCACATGCAAGGTTCCTACAGAGGCATGGGCATACCACGTACCTCTTGATCCGTGCTTGGAGAACACCTCGGTTAATGCTTGGGTGTAATCCGCCAAACTTTCTAGTGGTACAGCGCAGTCTTCAATAAAGCTCACTGGCTTGCCATCACCCTTAAGACTCATCATGATATTCAGGCCTGCTTTACGCACTTCCCATAAATTCTTTTGTGGAGATGCATCAGACATAGTGACTACTGATTCTGGTAAACCCAAGTCACTCATGAGTTCTTCAAGGGCTTTGAGTTTATCTAGTAATGGCGCATGCGCTTCACCAGAAAACTCCACTAACAATATCGCTTCTGGTGTTTGTGCGGTGTGATCGATTAAAGCAGTTTCGATCGTTTTCTTAAAGCTAGGATTGCTTCGCGCTAAATCAATCATGGTGCGATCTACTAACTCAACTGCCGTAGGCCCTAGCTTGACAATATGCTGGGCGCTATCCATTGCCTTATAAAAGCTGGCAAAGTTCACAATACCTAGGACTTTATGGTGAGGTAAGGGCGCTAATTTGAGTTTGAGTGATTTGAAATACGCTAGCGTGCCTTCGCTGCCGACCAAGAGGTGTGCCAAGTTCACGCTGCCATCTTTGGTGTAAGGCAACTCGCTTTGGGGATGAAAGATATCCAGGTTATAGCCTGCAACGCGTCGCAATACCTTAGGAAAGCGAGCCTCAATCTCCGGTTGCAAGGTATTAGCCAAGCCTTTTACAAAGTCGCCTAGTTCTTTGGCAACCCCAGAGCTGTTTGCATAGTCGGCAAATTGACCAACTCTGCCATCAGCTAACCAAGCATCAATGCCCAAAACGTTATGCACCATATTGCCGTAGGCAATTGAGCGACTGCCGCAAGAGTTATTGCCCGCCATGCCCCCAATCGTTGCTTGTCCACCAGTGGAAACATCTACCGGATACCACAGACCATGTTGTTTGAGTGAGCCATTAAGGTGATCAAGTACCATTCCAGGCTCAACTTCTGCATAAGCTTTATCAAGATTCAGATCGAGAACATTTCTGAAGTATTTAGAGTTGTCGATGACCAATGCTGCGCCAGTAGTTTGGCCACACTGACTAGTGCCACCACCACGAGGAAGCACTGGCACTCCAAGCTCTGCTGCAATTTGGATCGCACTTGCAATGTCTTGGGCAGTCTTTGGTACAAACACCGCTACAGGCATGGCTTGATAGATAGAGGCATCCGTAGCATAACGACCACGACTTGCGGCGTCTAGCATGACTTCCCCAGAGGTCTCCTGACGCAAGCGTTTAGCTAATTGCGCCTGATCTACCATTAACTCTTTGAGATCGAGGGGTTTATTCATTTGATTGTCTCTGCTAGCTTGGCTTCAGCTTGGAGTAACTGGACTACAACATCACGTTTGTTTTGTACGTGCTTGATCATGATTCTCCGCATACGGGTGCTATCTCGGGATTTGAGAGCATCAAGCATCTCTTGATGCTCTTCAACAGCCTTTTCCCATTTGACGCCATCTTGATTAGATCTAAAGCGCAGGGCTTCAATGCGGGCATTGACTTGAGAGAAGAGTTGCGCAAGCACTGGATTATTTGCTGCCTGATTAATCAAATGATGAATTCGTAAATTCAGTTTGTAATAAGTCGATAAATCACGGCGTGCATAAGAGGCCATCATTTCATATTGAAGGGCTTCTAGTTCGGAGAGGGTGGCATCACTAATATTGTTTGCCGCCAACTCTCCTGAAAAACCTTCTAAGTCTGCAATCACGTTAAAAGTGTGAATCACATCCTCAAGACTCAGTTGCACAGCAATCGCACCACGGTTAGCAATGAGCTCGACCAAGCCATCTGCAGCTAGGCGACGAATCGCTTCACGAATCGGAGTGCGAGACACAAGCAAACTCTCAGCCAATTCCCGCTCATTGAGTTTGCTGCCCGGGGCAATCTTGCCTTCCACCAAAAGCAGTCTGAGCTTTTGGAAAATGGCCTCATGTAAGTTTTGTGAATTAGGCTGTTCTAGCGCTGCCATGCTGTAGTTTCCTGAGCCCTAAATTTGTATACAAAAATATCAATAAGCCATCATAAAGCATAAATATAGCCTTTAAACACTAAATATAGGCTTTATTTAGAGGTTTTATATAAATATTTTGTATACAAAATAGAAAATTGGCAAAAATTGTCTTACACTAAGGGGATTATTTAACCCAAAACCAGCGAGACACAACATGCTCAAACTCGATAACCATGCATCTGGACGCCATTTTTTACATATTCCTGGCCCCAGTCCCGTTCCTCCACGCGTGTTGCGTGCGATTAGCTATCAAACAATTGACCATCGCGGTCCTGAGTTTGGTGCTTTTGGTTTAAAGGTATTGGCTGGCATTAAAAAGATTTTTAAGACTGAGCAACCCGTCATTGTTTATTCAGCTTCCGGCACTGGTGCATGGGAAGGTGCTTTAGTTAATGTCCTGAGTCCTGGCGACAAAGTACTTTTTTATGAAACCGGTCAATTTGCAAACTTGTGGCGTGCACTTGGCAAGCGCCTTGGTCTTGATGTTGAAGTAGTTGGTAAGACTGGACAAGATTCTTGGCGTTGGGGTGTCGATGCTTCAGTCATTGAAGAGCGTTTACGCAAAGATACTGGGCACGAGATCAAAGCGGTTTGCGTAGTGCATAACGAAACCTCTACTGGTGTTACTTCAAACATTGCTGAAGTTCGTAAGGCAATTGATTCATTAAAACATCCAGCCTTATTACTGGTAGATAGCGTATCTGGCTTGGGTTCTGCAGACTATGAGCACGATAAGTGGGGTGCTGATGTGACTATTTCTGGCTCACAAAAAGGCTTGATGTTGCCGCCAGGTATTGGCTTTAATGCCTTATCACCAAAATCAATTGAGGCAAGCAAGAACAATAAAATGCTGAAAGCGTATTGGGCTTGGGATGAAATCCTCGAGTCGAATAAAAATGGCTTCTGGCCAACAACACCAAGTACCAATCTCATGTATGGATTGCATGAGGCAATGGACATGATGATGGCTGAAGGACTCGATACCATTTTTGCACGTCATCAACGTTTAGCTGCAGCATGTCGTGAAGCGGTGAATGCTTGGGGTCTAGAGATTCAGTGTCAAGATAAGGACTGCTATTCACCTGTGCTCACTTGTATTGCTACACCGGAAGGCATGGATGCTGATGTATTGCGTAAACATGCTTTAGAGAAATTCAATCTTTCTTTGGGTACGGGCCTTGGCAAGATTAAAGGCAAGGCATTTCGCATTGGACATCTAGGCGACTGCAATGAATTAAACCTTATGGCCGCCTTAAGCGGAGTAGAAATGAGTTTGGGCTCCATGGGCTACAAACCTAAGGCAAGTGGGGTAGTAGCTGCCCAAGAGTTCTTGAAATAATCATTTTTTAGCATTGAGGAAGGGGTGGGGCTGGATCCTGTGGGTCAATCGGTCTACACCCCTTATAATTCAAGTACTTATATAGAAGTGCATAAAATAAATACACCATATTCGAGACAGAAAGACAAAATATGTTAGCGACTAAACCTTACTTAACCCAAGCTGATGTTCAAAAGATTTTGAATGCAGCCGATCAATATGCTGCTAAAAATAATTTTGCAGTGACGATTGCTGTTTGTGATGATGGCGGTCATATGTTGGGTTTGATTCGTAGGGATGGTTGTGCTCCGGTATCTTCATACATTGCGCAAGAGAAAGCCCGAACTGCTGCAATGGGTAAACGCGAGAGTCGTGTTTATGAAGAAATTATTAATAACGGCCGTCATTCTTTTTTATCTGCCCCACATATTTCAGGTATGTTAGAGGGTGGTGTCAATATCGATGTAAATGGATTCACCATCGGCGCAGTCGGCGTTTCCGGCGTTAAATCGACCGAGGATGCTGCCACTGCTAAGGCTGGTATCGCGGTCATCCTATAAGTTTTCTTTTGATAAATACTGATACTGAAATAACTTCTTCTGCCGGGCTTGACGACACAGTCGCCCCTAGTGCTTCTCCCGAGACTCCCCCAGCAACAATCACTTTTGCTGATTTTGGCTTAGACCCAAAGATTCAAAAGGCGGTATCCGAGCAGGGTTACACCATTCCAACTCCGATTCAGGCGCAATCGATTCCACATGTATTGGCTGGCAGAGATTTGATGGGCGCAGCACAAACGGGCACTGGTAAAACAGCTGCCTTTGTATTACCAATCATTCAACAGATTTTGCGTCACGCAAGTAATAGCGCTTCACCTGCGCGCCACCCAATTCGTGCTTTAGTACTCACGCCTACCAGAGAGTTGGCAGTGCAAGTGGCTGAGAATGCCGCAAGCTACTCCAAACATACTGACTTACGCGCTGCCGTTGTCTATGGTGGCGTAGATATGAAAGAGCAAGTGGCTATCTTGCGTAACGGTGTAGAGATCTTGATTGCGACACCAGGTCGTCTGCTCGATCATATTGGCTCAAAAGTAGCAAATCTATCCCAAGTGGAAATTCTAGTTTTGGATGAAGCTGATCGGATGCTCGATATGGGTTTCTTGCCTGATCTGCAGCGAATTATTAATTTGATTCCAGCACAAAGACAGACACTATTGTTTTCTGCCACCTTCTCACCTGAAATTAAAAAACTGGCACAAAGCTATTTGCGTACTCCAGTTACTGTTGAAGTAGCGCGTCAGAACGCTGCTGCTGATACTGTCAAACAAGTGGTGCATATGGTGGCCTCGGCTGATAAGCAGCGGGCGATTGTCAAAGTGCTGGAAGAGCGCACACGTCAAGGTTTATCCCGCCAATGCATTATCTTCACCAATAGTCGGCTAGGTTGCGCCAGGCTGGCGCGTGCACTTGAGCGCGATGGTATTAAAGCAGGCGCGATTCATGGCGATAAAAGTCAGGGTGAGCGTACTTTCACATTAGATGCATTTAAGTCAGGCACTATTGAAGCTCTGGTAGCAACCGATGTTGCAGCTCGTGGCTTAGATATTCCGGATATGCCATGCGTCATTAATCACGAATTACCTTACAGTGCTGAAGATTTTATTCACCGCATTGGTCGTACAGGTCGCGCTGGTAGCACAGGCGATGCCATTGCATTGGTAGATGCTAGTGAAAAGCGCTTACTTGATGACATCGAAAAATTAATGAAGCGAAAGCTCGATATCAAGCCTTTACCAGAAGGAGCCCCTACACAAAGTAGAGCGCCTTCAAGTAGAGCTGTATCGAGCAATACTTCATCTAACAGAAGTGCACCAGCAAAAATGGCAGATCCATTTTTCTATCAGCCTTATGAGCCAAGCGCTACTCCGCAATCTGTAGAAGGCGCAAAGCCAGAAGAAAAGAAGGTAGGTATCACTCCTGCCAAGCCAGCTGTAGGCGCCTTATTGGGCGGCTTTAAAAAGAAATAAAACAGTTCATTCGCATTTCCAGGCAAGAGTGGCTGCTAAGAGCCACTCTGCAATGGTGATGTTCTCCCCATCAGGCAAATTCCTTAATCCCAAATGCTGTGCTGCTTTGCGTAATTCTGCAAGAGAGTGCTTTGCATCCTGGATATTGATCTGAGTTGCTAGAGTTTGTTTACTTAACTTCTCACCATGCCCATCAAGTACTAGAGGTAAGTGTAAGTATTGCGGTGTGGAATATTCCAGTACCTTTTGAAGATATATTTGGCGCGCAGTATTGCTGAGTAAATCTTCGCCGCGCACAATATGGGTAATTTCTTGCGCAGCATCATCCACTACGACTGCAAGTTGATAAGTAAATACACCATCATTTCTGCGTAAAACAAAGTCACCCACTTCTGCATTAAGGTCTTGGCTTTGATGGCCCAGCGCCAAATCCTTAAACTCAATATGGCAATTTTGGGGGAGGGCAAGGCGCCAAGCTTCTTTGGACTTATTGAGTAATTCTGGTGCATACATCTCTAGCTGATTTGGTCTACAAGACC
>Ga0194047_10001604_pt1 | contig 13668 bp, 5 predicted proteins | sample JunL225m_MetaG_2_FD_160070 | JGI IMG/M metagenome (GOLD analysis project Ga0194047, IMG submission 160070) | Anoxic zone freshwater microbial communities from boreal shield lake in IISD Experimental Lakes Area, Ontario, Canada - Jun2016-L221-5m | ecosystem: Environmental > Aquatic > Freshwater >...
CGCCTGGCGAAGCTCATCAAGCCGACAACGCGCCTGTGGATGATGACAGGTACACCGGCCAGTCAAAGCCCCTTAGACGCCTTTGGCTTGGCGCGGTTGATATCGCCGCAGCGTGTGCCAAAGTTTGTCACCGCGTGGCGCGACAAGGTCATGGTGCAGATCACGCGCTTCAAGTGGATGCCGAAGTTAACTGCGCGGCAGATGGTGTTTGATGCACTGCAACCGGCGATCCGGTTCTCCAAAGCGGAGTGCCTTGATTTGCCTGAAGTTATGTATCAGACCCGCGACGTACCGATGTCTCCGCAAGCAGCGAAGTATTATCGCACTTTGAAGCAGCAGCTCCAGATGGAAGCTGCGGGCGAACAGATTAGCGCAGTCAACGCTGCGGCGGCGCTGAGTAAGCTCTTACAGATTGCAGGTGGGGCGGTCTACACGGACAAGAAAGATATAGTCGAGTTCGATATCAAGCCACGCTTAAATGAGTTGAAAGATGTGCTTGATGAAACTATAAATAAGGTTATAGTATTCGTCCCTTACAATCATACGATCACGGTTGTTCATGAGAACCTTACAGCAGCGGGATACAGCAACGAGGTCATCAATGGTGCCGTCCCTGCCCGTGCCCGTGCGGAGATCATTGATCGGTTCCAGACGCAAGAGAACCCGCGTGTCCTTGTCATTCAGCCACAAGCTGCGTCACATGGCATCACGCTCACAGCGGCAGACACGATTGTGTTCTGGTCGCCAGTCATGTCAGTCGAAACATACTTGCAGTGCATTGGGCGTATCGACCGCGTAGGTCAGAAGAACTCAATGACGGTTGTTCATCTGCAAGGCAGTGAGGTAGAGAAGAAAGTCTATTCGATGTTGCAGAACAAGGTAGACAGTCACAATAAGTTAGTCGATCTATACAAAAGGGAGTTGGAGTCAGATGAGTGATATAAGTGTTGAGGATATGGTTGATGCTTATCTCGCAATCCGTATGGAGCGCGACCGCCTTCAGAAAGCTTATGAGGAGAAGGACAAGGCGTTAAAGGCAGACATGACTGAGATCGAAGCATTGATGCTTTCGGTTTGCAACAGTATGGAAGCCGACAGTATTAAGACAAGCTACGGCACAGTCATTCGTAAGTTGAACGAGCGGTTCTATTGCAACGACTGGGAAGGCTTCAAGCAGTTCGTTTTGGAACATGAAGCTGTTGATCTGTTTGAGCGTCGTATCCATCAGGGTAACTTCAAGCAGTTCATGGCTGAGCATCCACAAGATGGTCTGCCTCCCGGCGTCAATGTTATGCGTGAGTTCGCAGTCACAGTTCGTAAATCCAGTTCAAAAGAGGAAGCATAATGAGCAACGATCTTATCAAGTCGATCCAGTCAAACCTGACCTACATCAAGGGTGTAGATGAGCAGACCCGCGCCGTTGCCGGTGTCGGCGGCGGTAACAGCAAACGCATCTCCATCAAGGGCGGTGTGTTCCGCAAAGTTGTCGGTGGCAAAGAAATTGGTGCCATCGAGGACCGCCACATGAACGTGATTTTCGCGCGCATGTCGCCGAACCCCGCGAGGCAGTTCTACACGGGCCGCTACGTTGAGGGAGAGAGGGCTGCGCCGATCTGTTGGTCAACGGATAGCAAGACACCCGATGCGGATGTGGAGTCGCCACAAGCGCGCACCTGCGATACCTGCCCACAGAGTGTGAAGGGTTCGGGTCAGGGCGGTCAGGGCACGGCTTGCCGTCTGTCGTGGCGCACTGCGGTTGTGTTGCCAGACGATCCGAGCGGCGATGTGATGCAGCTTGTGCTTCCGGCGACGTCTTCGTTTGGTAAGGAAGAGAATGGCAAGTGGCCGTTCCGTCCCTACATGCAGATGCTCGCTAACCACAACATCAGTGGGTCAAGCGTTATCACCAAGATGTCGTTCGACACTAAGTCACCCGTCCCGCGCGTGTTGTTCTCACCAGTCGCTGCGGTGACTGAGGATGTGCTCAACATTATTAACGAGCAGGGGCAGACGTTGTCCGCTGAAAATGCCATCAAGCTGACTGTGTTCAAGACCGACAGTTCAGAGGCTCCGGGGCCAGCTCTGGCTCCTGAATTGTCGCGGCGTCCGTTGGGCAATACAGTGATCGACGGCATGACGACGCATCAGGCTGCTGAAGCCGAGGAAGTCGCCGAGGTTGTTGAAGAGCCTGTCCTGCGTGAGACTAAGAAGCCTTTGGGGGAAGGGGCGGACATTCCTGATGTTGTCCGCAAGTGGTCTAAGAAGAAGGGATAAAATGGCAAGATCATACAGCGAACAGTTCCTGCTTGAACTTGGCAAGCGGGAAGAGGACAAGCTTGGATTGAAGCTAGCGCGCGTCTGCGTTGCGGCTAATCTTCCAGCTGCCTACGCTGCTGTCGCTTTAGAGACTTCGCCTACGACCGTCTACGGATGGTTTCGTGGGCGAGGGATCAGCGAGAACAAGTTTAAGATCGTAGAGCTATTCATTGAGTTCGTTGAAGCAGATATGAAGACTGAGCGTCTACCAGCTAAAGATATGGAAGATGCGAAGCGTTATATCGAAGGACTCACAGGAGTAAAGATCTAGATCTATTTGGCTCTTAGTGTAGGCGGCGTGGTAATACGCGCCGCCTTTTTTATCTCTGCGGGTTATGAGAAAACAATTTTACGAGAAAGCATTACCTACGCAGGGTGTCTATTGCGCCGCCGGAATCAGCAGAGACGGGATAGTCCGTCATAGGTTCGCGGAGTCAATTGACAACCTGATGACAACAGTCGAGTCGTTGAAGCGGGAGGGTCTCAACGTATATGTAACACCGAATTCGTTTACCGGTCATTCACGCAAAGCGGACTACGCGAGTTTCTCGCGGTCGTTCTTTGTTGACCTTGATGTCAATCATGGATCCGTTTGCTATACGAGCAAGCAAGAAGCATTGAACGCGCTGGGCGCGTTTGTATCTGATGCCGACCTGCCGCCGCCCGTGCGGTTAGACTCGGGAACTGGCGTCCATGCGTATTGGCTGTTTGAGGAAGACGTGCCTGTCTATGAGTGGCAGGTGTACGCACAGAAGTTCAAAGATTATTGCATCTCGCGTGGGTTGAAGATCGACCCCGCTGTCACCGCAGACGCATCGCGCGTCATGCGTTGCCCAGACACATTCAACTATAAGACCGACCCGCCAGAGATCGCGCGGCTACTGGATGAAGAGTTCTTCCAGTATGACTTCGGCATGTTCAAAGAACTGCTAGGCGTTAGCGAGGTCGCAACGCCGCTCGACAGTATCCTCGCCGCTGCGGTCAAGGGACTCGACAACAATGCTCTCGCGTTCAAAGATAACTTTGAATACGTCTTTGAGGACATTGCGATTCTCAGCCTAGAAGGTAAGGGCTGTAACCAGATCAAGTGCATTCTTGAAGAAGCCAAGACCGTGCGCGAGCCTCTGTGGTACGCAGGGTTGTCGGTAGCAGTTCGTTGCGTGGATGGCGCAGAAGCCATTCACCTTATGTCTGAGGATCATCCGGGATACAGTCGTGAAAATACAGAGCGCAAAGCCAGACAGTCTCTTGATAACGCCAAGTGGGCGCACGGTTGCAGTGCGTTTGAAAAAGAAAATCCCACAGCCTGTCTTGGCTGCGTCCATAAAGGATCACTCCGTTCCCATTCTCCGATTGACCTCGGACGCCGCTTCGCCGAAGCCGACGCCGAAAAAGTTTCCCCGGAGGACGCAGTTCGGATCAATGAGGATCCCCAAACGCTTTCAGTCTTCCCAAACGAACTGAGACCGTTTGTGCGCGGCAGGGCAGGAGGCGTGTTCTTCATGCCCATGCCAGATGCAGACGGCGAGCGGGATGACCCAGTCTGCTTGATCGCAAACGACCTGTACCCAATCAAACGACTGATCGCGGGATCCGATAAAGAGTGTCTGCTGATGCGACATATTCTGCCGCATGATCCCGTCAACGACTTTCTGCTGCCGTTGAAACACGTTTATACATTCGACAAGTTACGGCAGATGTTGGCAGAAAACGGAGTCAACTTCGATATCTCCCAGACGCCGAAAATCCATCAGTACCTCACCAAGTGGGATACCTACTTACAGCGTAAGGAGAAGGCAGAAATCATGCGCAAGCAAATGGGCTGGACTGAGGAGAAAGATGCCTTCGTTCTGGGCGATATGGAGATCGGCAAGGACGGCAATGAGCGCCCTATGGCGGCGTCTCCCATGATCAAGAACGTAGCCAAGCTAGTCAGGCGGGTTGGCTCGTACGACCTCTGGAAAGGGTCTGCGCGCGCCCTGAACGCGCCCGGGTTTGAGCTTCATGCTCTGGGGCTATTGCAGGGGTTCGGGTCAATCCTGATGCACCTGACATCAACGCCCGGGTCGTCCATCTGCTACCAGAGCACGGACTCAGGCGTGGGCAAGACCGGCGCGCTGTACGCAGGGCTGAGCGTGTTCTGCGACCCCTATAACATTTCGATTCTGGAAGGTGTAGCGACAGATAACGCTCACATTGGGCGATATCTGGCACTCAAGAACATCCTGTTTGGCCTTGACGAGGCGTCCAACATCTCCGGGGAAGCCTTGTCCAAGATCCTGCACCGGATCTCGCAGGGTAAGGCGAAGCTGCGTATGCAGTCCTCCGTAGACGCTGAGCGCGATCTGGAGATGTCCGCGTCCATGCAGGGTGCCTTCACGTCGAACCAATCCCTGTACGATAAGCTATTCGCTTACAAAAGTTCTCCGCAGGGCGAACTCGCGCGCTTGATTGAGTTCTCCATGAAGAAGCCCCCGCAGATGGAGGCTGACCCGACCATAGGTAATAAGATCTTCGACGTGTTCCGCACCAACTACGGATGGGCGGGGCCAGAGTTCGTAAAGTATCTCTACAAGGTGGGCGATGCCTACGTGTCCAAGGTGCTTACAAAGTGGGTCTTACGGTTTACCAAGGACTACGGCGGGCAGAGCGAGTATCGGTTCTACATGAACACCATCGCTGCGGACTTCGCCGGGGGCGAACTTGCCAACGAGGCAGGGATCACCGAGTTTGAGTTAGAGCATATCTACAGCGTCGTGATCCTCAACATGATCCAGATTCGGGACAAGACCGTCAAACCGGCCATGGTGGACTATCAGTCGTTGATCTCAGAGTTCTACTACAAGAACCTGCAAAGCTTCCTGATATTCGACCATGAGCGGATCGTAGCGGAACCCAAGGGATCACACCTCGTAGGTCGGTTTGAATCCGCGACGTGTCGCGTTTACTTGCACAAGTCGGAGTTCAAGAAGTTCTTGAACGAGCGCCAGATCAGCAGCCGTGAGTTTGAAGTCACGTTGGAGAAAGACAAAGTGCTGCTGGGTACAGAGAAGCGCCGCCTGTCCTCCGGGTGGCGTACGGGCACGGGGGCAACCCCGTCGATCAACGTCTACGTCTTTGCGAGCAAGCTAGATGTCCCAGATGCAGAATGAAGTGCCGGAGCCAGAGTGGCTCCTGCCTTTTGAAGCCATGAGGGTGGGAGATAGTTTCTTTATCCCCACCCTCAAACCCGCCAACCTAATCTACGTCATCGACACCCGATCCAAGGTAGCCAAGTATAAGACTCGGTCTATCGTGACTACCAAGGATGGGTGTCTGGGCGTTAGGACATGGCGGATCCGTTAAGGCTACTCATTGCCAGAATCCGGTGTGATCCCGAACATCCGCATTCGATTGATGGTCAGACGCTTTTGGAAGTCCAACTGCGTCTGATAGACATCGATCAATTCATTCCTTGTGTCCGTAGGCAGATTGAAGTTAGCGCGGGTACGTTTGATATCCGTTTCTAATCTCATAATCTCGCCCATGTTGACCTTGAATTGATCCACTACGAGTTGCGGCGGGATCCGCTCGCTAAGTATCTGCAACCGCTTTATCGGATCGATCTTGCCGGTCTCAATCTCTTGTCTGAGTTGCTCGACTTGATCCTTGACGTCCGCGTAATTCTCGCCGTCGTAGTTGTTCTCATGGCGCAAGAAGGATCCAGCAAACAATTTCGGATCCATCTTCTTACCATGTCCCGGCCCCATGACCATGTGCTGCAATCCAAGAGCCGCTTCGTAACCACCCGCAGCGAGATCGGAAGCACCAGCGAAGAAGTTACTCGCATTGAAGTAAAGCTCATTGGGCGGTATATCCCAATTCAGATACCGATATGCAAGCCCCGAGGTGTCCTTGTATACCTGCGGTACAGACTTACCGCCCGAGTACGCTTCAGCCACCTTACTACGACGCGTGTTATAGATCGGGTTGCCCAATGAGTTCATGTTCATGGCTTCTTCAACCATTGGACGCAACGGCGATGGCGACACCGTGTCTACCATGAACTGCATCGGATGTTTAGTCGGACTGATTTCCGAAGCTTGGTACGGCGACCACAATTCCATTTGGATGCGCGCGGTGTTCCCAAGGAATTCTTTGGTCGTCTGGAGTCCAGCCAAGTAGAAGAAGGTCTGCGCACCCTGTGCCGCAAAGCCGCCACCACTGAAGCCCCATGGGTGAGCGATGTATTCATCCGATCCGGGGATCGGAATGTTCGCATTCTTGACCCAGCCTTCCTTCTTACTGATGCCGACTTTGTTGCGGCCCAGTTTGTCGAGCGGCGAAATCCAGTAAAGGAACGCGGCCTCTGCCATTCCCGACATGAATATAGCCAACGCCATCAAACGCCACTTCTTAGCATCTGCAAGCAACTGCGCCTTCTTAGCCGATAGAATACGTTCGTTACCCCGTTCATTAGGCAGCAATTGCTTACGTGCCGCGCGCGTCAAAGCAGCATCGCCGACTCGTGGCAAGAGGAACTTCATCTTGCCGAAGGTCTCGTGAGTCTTAACCGCTGTCGTGATCTGCGGCCCGTAGAACGCAAACATACTTCTCAACCACCGCGCCTTGCTGCCTCGGTTACTGAAGTTGGCAAGTTCTTTGGCTCTATTGCCCGCGTAGTGACTCGCGCGATCCGTGACTGCTGCGAACTCTTCCGGAGTCAATTTGGTTTCTTGGGTAATCCGATCCCGCTCTTCATCAGACAACTCGGCTTCTGGATCCTTTGTAGTTCTACGGAGTTCAGCCTCGGCTGCGTCAAGTGCCGCTTTAAGCTTGTTATCAAGTTCAAGCTTCAAGAACCGGTCGACTTCAATAGGCTTAATCAGGCTGTATGCCGTGCCACGACTCAGCAGATCGAAGGAGTCAGCGATAGTATCGAGGAACTTGGTAGTGGCTTTAGAAGCCTTGTAACCCACCCGCACTGCTTTGTTGCCGCTCAATTCAAGAGCAATCAAGCGGTACGAGTCGTCGATGTTCATCGCATCCATCCACGTCGAGCGACCGCCGTAGTGCATGAAGTCGAACAAGTCTTTGATGAACGGATTCTCTTTTGCTAACGCATTGATCTCGGTCATATCGCCAGAGTGCCACTGCCTAGAGAGCCGCCCGATATCGCCGATAATCTTTTTACCGAACATGAACCGCGCGTTATTCATCACATCGATCGGATAACGGAACGGAGTCAATTGCCCCGCATATTCCACAGGCAGAATGAACGCGTTCATCGCGGTATGCTTTAAGAAGTTCCACGGCATGAACGCCATGCGATACCGAGTCATCTGCTTAGACATCATGCCGGTTAGCATATTGGCAGCAGACAAAATAATGTTCGGGCTGTTGTACGGACGCCGCACCGCGTCAAGCATCAGCTTGTCTTTGATCGAATAGATCTCCATCGTGCCGTCCGGCAAGATGTGCGCGAACGTATCTGGGGAGAACAGCAAGGGGTGCTCGTTCTTCAGCGCTTCGTTAGAGACCATGAATCGATCAACTGGGGATAAGCTGCCTACATACTTACCGGGGATATAACCGCCTTCGATCAGGTTCTTCAACCGTAGCGTGACACCTTCACGGCTAGCCATCTGGGCAGCACGATACGTATCGAAGATTGTCTGGAGTACCGCGTTCTCCGTGATATGGCGTCCGCCTTCCATACCCTCAGTGAATCCTGCAATCTCGCCGTAGCCGCGCGTACCATCCAACTGCGCAGGATCGATGTCTTCGCCCATGGACTTCAACGGGACGTACCTGTTGCCGAACTGATAGAAGTCATCGACCAACGAGTCAAGCGTCGGAGTCCAGCGCCCCGCCTGTCGTAGCAGGTTCTTTTGGATTACCTGCAATTCACGCACGAGATCCATGGAGCGTTTGAGCATTGGCCCTATGACTGGGTCAGCCAGATCTTTTGCCAGCAGCTCACGGATGCCCGACATACGCGCAGGGTCTGTGTTCTCTGCCGGTGCATAGAACGCCGCTGTCCAGTTGGTCGGCATCACGGGAGGCGGATCCGGATGGAGCGTATGCCCTTCCGGATCTACGTTGGCGGAATCGTAAACGATGCCCTCGATATGCCGACGGAGCTTCGCGATGCGCGCTTTCTTTTCTTCCGGTGTCATTCCCGGATGTGACGCGACCTCCATGACACGCTTAAATAACCCTTCACGCAACTGCGCAGGGCTAGGAGTTTTGCGCGTGACATCTTGTTTAGTCTTGGGACCACCGTATGCGCCCACAACCGGCGTAGTCTTCAACGGACGGTAACGCAAGAACATCTGCGTACGGCGGTCATCAGCATGTTCGGCGATCAAGTACTCCGACAAGGTATCTACGCCCAGTCGCGGATTGCCCTTTGCGCCGAACTTCGCAATCGTGAAGTCGGTAATGGACGATATCAAATCGTGTGTTGCAGCCGTAACCCGCTCATGCGCAATGGAGTCCGCCGCGCTATCCATGTTGGCGAGGACAGGATATAAGTCATTGGCTTCCGGCCCCGCGATGCGAATCAATGAACCATCCGGTCGATTGTGCATCTGGTTGAATAGCATCTTGAACGGATGGAACATGTTCTGGTAGTAGGTGATGTTTGTATCTACATCACCAAACGTCTGCTTGAACTTCTCGCCTAACTTGCGGAAGCTGAACTCGTCCATCTTGGCACGGAACTGAGACCGAGTAGCGATGTCGTCCTCATACCGCTTGGCGCGCTGTTCCGGTGTGACCGCCGGTTCTTCCGTTTCTGCTTCTGGCTTAAAGCGCGCGTTGAAACTACCTCGGGCCTTCTGCAATAGTTCCTTGGACAGGAACTCGCCGTTGCCCTTGAGCACTTGGTTCAGAGCATCGATGAGCGGATGCATGGACGGCAAACCGAAGACGTCTTTCAATTTCTCAATGAAATCGGACATCCACTGCTTCAGCTTTCCAAGCCACGAGCCTTTCGCAGCAAAGCGATCCGCCATGATCCGGGACGCATTCATCGTCCAGAATTCAGACGGGCTGCTGAATTGGTAGTGCTCAAGGTTAACCTTGCCATCATCGATTAGCTTTTGAGCCGCCTTCAGATGTCGGCTGTCGCCGTCGCCGAAGAAGTAGTCGATGATGTGCGCGTAGTAATCCTTTAGATTCTGATCATTACCCTGCCCAGCGCGCCGCGCGCCTTCCAACAGCATTGAAGTCCAGAGATTACGAATGCCATCCTGCACGTCTGGAGGCAACATACGCTCCATATGGTGCAGGATCTCGTGGACGGCGGTAGTTGGGTCTTTAGATTTCGTGTTAGGAACAATTGTGGCGATGCGCTCACCAGACGAGTACACCCCGCCAATATTAGTTTCCAATTGTCTGCCGCTTGGCGAACGTTGGTTGACAGCCAATGCCAGATCGCTGACGACGTGTGGGTTCTGCTCAATGAACCAACGGGTCAACTCAAGCGTCTGAGGCGAGATCTGCCCGAGACGTGCAGCACGATGAAGCTGCTCAAGCATCCGGTTGACGTCGCCACGGATGACTGGCGCGCGCGGTGGCCCCTTCTCATGCACGATATGCACAAGTTGGTTCAGCGCGTGTTCCGGGTTATTCCCGCTAACTAGATCCTTGACCGCCGCTTTAGCCCGAGTGATCTGTCCGGGCGTCCGCTGCCGTTCGCTATGAGCCGGGGTCATCTCCCAGTTACCCAAACGCGAGAACGCAGATTGCCCTTGCTGTACCCTTTCTTTCAAGTTCGGCGTTAATTCGTATGCAATTAATTGTGGGCTGAGATCGACTAAATCTTTATTCTCATTTATACCTCTGAGTAACGGACCTAAGTTATTCCATGTATCACGAAGCTGAAAGTATCGACTAGCGTCAGTATCATATAAACGTTGTATAGCAGCAATACCTTGATCATCGAGGGAATCTAAATTCGTCCCTAAAGGTAGCTCGGGGAACATCATGTGTATAAGCTGCTGTTGCCCCCTAAGTTGTTGCTCTAAATTTTGTAATTCTTGTACATGAGGCGAAGGCACAAGATGGACTTTGCCGCCGATTTTTTTGACGTACGCGCCCATCAAGTCAGGTACGATTCCTTTAGTAGGATCGTCTTTACTTCCGTAAAACGCTTTTTGCCCTCCCAAATCGCCGAGAGTAGCTAACTTAACTAGCTCACCTGTTGGCATGACAATGCGGTCGTAACCATTATCGACTATGTGATCCAACATATGTTTGACCGCTAATCTAAGCCAAGTTTGCGTATGTTCTACGATCTTGTTAGATGGCGATATTTGATGCAGAAACATTTTTTCAGGCGCGTTTGCATAAGCAAGGCGCAAGAACTCATGCACAGCAGCTGCGCCTGTATGGTGATCCTCCATGCGCTTTTGCAATTCGTCTACCTGATCAGGAGTTAATTTAGTGCCAAAATGTTGGTTATAATCGGCTAATCTGTTTGGATAAAAATCTATGTATTGTTCTATTACTGGGCTTGTTGATGGATATCGTCGGCCCGGCTCTGTAATAGGTTCAAAAACGTCCCAGCGAGTAACTTTCCCGTCCTTGTCTGATACACTACGTACTACCGAGACTTTCCTACCCGCGTCTTCCGGGTATACCGCGTTATTACGCAAACCGTATCTAAGCCCTGCTTGCCCCCAGTCACTTTGAAACTCGCTGATATTCGCTTGTTTACCAATAGTTCCATCCGGACGAGTAAAGTAACTATCCGTCATACGCGAATGAAAAAGGTTATTATGTATATTTCCGAAATGCCCTAGGGTCGAATCAGGATGTTTACGTGCGTAATCTGCATTCCAACGAAACGCTTCATCATAGTCTCGAGTTTTATATAAAATATTACCTTCGTCGTCTACTACTCCATAACTACCATGTGTCCCACTATTATTATGAGGTAATGTATGAGGTAATGTTTTTATAATAGTGCCGTGTGTAGGTAGCCCGACTACAATCTCTTGATAATTTTTATAATCGTCGCCCCTTAGCGCAGTGTATTCTCTGTAACGCGCGCCACCTGTAATTTGCCGTTGATCTAGTGGTATATATTGACTAAGCGCAGGTTCGTAAACAGTAAAGTCATCGCCCCATCTTCCTAAACCTAAATCTTGAATAATTTCTTCTGACCCGTCTGGGTTTGTTTTTTGTATAACAAATTTGCCTTTAGGGTTTTCATATTTATTGTGTTCTTGCCAAAACGGGTGATCATTGGCTTCCTGTATTTTACGTTGCGCCTCTTCTGCTTTAGCACGGAGATCTTTTTGAGTTGCCTCATAAACATTTCGGGCAGCCTCATACCTGTCCCAATCTACTATTCCAGTAATTGATTGGTAAGAACTAGCAAGGGGCATATCTGATGCGTCCCAAGCGGCCAACGAATCGCGATAGGCTTTTGTAAAATTAGCAACGTCCGCTTCAAACGGCGGCTCCGCAAATACCGAAGGAGTAGTTGAGGTCTGTTCATAGCCGCCTTCAGAGATGGTAGTACCCGTATCCTTGCGTCTATAAAAATTAGAATATAAATCTTTATTTATACCTAAGTCGTCAAAATCTTTAAATTTTATGTCGTACTGAGGGTCATGAGACGTATCTCTGTATCGATATTGAAATAAACGAATTTTGTTTGTATCAATGAAATTCTGTACATCCTGTTTCGATATTTCTTTTACACCGTTAGCTTTCTGAAGTTGTAGCCATTCTGGCAATCCAGTGAATTCAATTTCATCTTTCTTAACTTCAGGGAACTTCAGCAGCTCATTGATCCACGCTTCAGGCGTACCTTTATTACGCTTGGAGTTCGCGATAGCACGAGACAACGCGGAGTAAAACCATTTTACTTCTGTGCGTCTTGGAGCAAATAGTTCATCGTCTTCGCCACTCTTCGTAGCTTCAGGCCAATGATCCAAGGTGGCTATATACGGATCAGCAGCCACCGTTTCACCTGCGCCCTCGTCATGCGCAATGTTGTCTTTGTTGACGATCCATGGCTGGACTGCGCCTTTGGCAGTGGGGTCTTTGACAACTACGCCCTGCGCCACCAGACCATCGTGCAGATTCCGCGCCTGACCTAACGTCAAGCCGGGGTACTGATCCCTCAAAGCCGCTTGTAAAGCGCCCGAAGACAACTTGGTACCGTTCTCCAGCGTATCGACGTGCGATAACGCAGCGTCAAGCGGAACGGTAGGTCTAGGCGCTTTAGGCGTCGTAGGCGTAATCGGATTAATCGATACAGTTACATCGTCTTTCTTCGTAGGCGGCTTGTTGATCTCCTCATCAAGGATGTCTGAGATCTCTGCATCGTCAACGTGCTTGTTAGAGGGCGGGGGCGCAGATCCCGGCGGCAGGTCGTAGTTCGGGTTGAACCCTACCTTTTCAGGTGTAGGACCGGTCAAGCGAAGAGAGGGAGGAATAGGTTCTGTAGGAGGAGCTGATTCCGGCGGCATCACCGTCGCGGTTACTTTGGGCGTACCACCCAACCAAGTTCCAAATCGCGTCGGTTCAGTCTGGAGAGCACCGACAGTACCCGCGAGAGCGGCTTGATTCCAATCTATTTTGCTGTAATCGCCGCCGTTTTCTAGAAGCTGCGTTCCGGCATTCAAGGCACCTTGAATACCCGCGTTGATTCCACCGTACTTCAACGCTTCGTTTCGCGCAGCCTTAGCCGCAGCTAGTCCAGAATTATATGAGGCTTCTGCCGCAGTGAGTCCCTCTGCACCTTCCTCAATCTTCCTTGCGTTAGCCCATATCGGGTTTAAGAATTTTGACGGGCCAGCAACAGCGAATCCGGGAAGTGCTCCTGCAACAGCTTCGCCGTACGGATCTTGTTGGCGTTCTTTTTTGCGCGTTTCTTCGTCAAGACCAAGGGCTTTAGCCGTATCTGGCATAGCCTTTAGCAATTCTCGCTGCCCCCACTCTACTGGGAGCGATGCCGCTATACCGGCACCAATACCAGCAATCCCCTTAACTAAAGGACTTCCCGGCATTAGTTGTGCAGCACGTACACCCGCAGCCCATCCCGCTGCCCCCGGAGCAACACCTTCTCCCGCTGCTTTGATACGACCTGTCGTTACTTCAGCCGAGTCCGTTACATTGGGTTCTTTACCAGTAAAAACATCGATTAGCGGTGTCGTTGACTGCCCCAGTTCACCGGCTAAGAGCGGATTCGGTTTTGACAAATCTGCTTGAAACTGTTCTTTCGTTGGCAGTTGTTTTTGTACCGGTGGTTGCGCAGGTTGCGGAACAACACCGCCCCCATACACCTCGCGGTGGATGATAGATCCCAACTGCTCAGCGGTAGCGTTAGGTGGACCTTCTATAGTGTAAGTA
>Ga0194047_10001606_pt1 | contig 13653 bp, 13 predicted proteins | sample JunL225m_MetaG_2_FD_160070 | JGI IMG/M metagenome (GOLD analysis project Ga0194047, IMG submission 160070) | Anoxic zone freshwater microbial communities from boreal shield lake in IISD Experimental Lakes Area, Ontario, Canada - Jun2016-L221-5m | ecosystem: Environmental > Aquatic > Freshwater...
GAGTTTCGAAAAGATATTTTTGAGGCTTCTCAAAAAGCCTGGGATGCTAAATCAGAAGATAGCGCCGATGGTGTTGGATTTATCCGTCCTGGCAAAGAAGAATTTAAGGCAATCCCTGCTGAGTCGATTGACTATGCCGTTATTGAAAAGTGTCCAGGCACTTTAGGAAAAACCCAGTTCCCCATCAAGATGGTTGAGCTAGATGCTGGTTGGAATGACCTTGGTGCTTGGGATGCGGTGTGGCAAGTAGGCCAGCAAGATCAAGCAGGCAATGTCACCAGTGGCGATACCTTGCTGAGTAATTCTAAAAACTCATTGATACATGCTAGTAGCCGATTGGTAAGTGCCGTAGGCGTAGAAAACCTCATCATCATTGAAACTGCCGATGCTGTCTTGGTGGCCGATAGAAAAAATAGCCAGGATGTGAAGAATATTGTGACTCAATTAGAGTCACAAAAGCGTGAAGAGAAAAATCTTCACCGCAAAGTTGCGCGACCCTGGGGGTGGTATGACAGCGTGGATGAAGGCGAGCGCTTTAAGGTCAAACGTATCCAAGTCAAACCAGGGGCCAGCTTGTCCTTACAGATGCATCACCATCGCGCTGAACATTGGATTGTGGTGAAGGGTATTGCAGAAATAACTAATGGTGATCAAGTCATTACCTTGAATGAAAACCAAAGCACCTTCATTCCTCAGGGGCAAACCCATCGCTTGGCAAATCCTGGCACAGAACCTCTCGAAATTATCGAAGTGCAATCTGGTAGCTATTTAGGTGAAGACGATATTGTGCGGTTTGAAGATACCTACGGGCGTAGCTAAGTAGAAAGTTTATAAAAAATACGTTTATAAAAATAAAATACCTATGAATAAAGAAATGAAAAACCAAAAAGTCGCTCTCATCACTGGCATCACTGGCCAGGATGGCTCCTACCTTGCCGAGTTCTTGCTGGAAAAGGGCTACATTGTTCACGGCATTAAACGCCGCTCATCTTCCTTTAATACCGAGCGAATTGATCATCTCTATCAAGACCCGCACGTCAATCACCCCGATTTAATTCTGCACTATGGTGATTTAACCGATACGAGCAATTTGGTGCGCATTATTCAAGAATGTCAGCCCGATGAGATTTATAACTTAGGCGCTCAGTCACATGTAGCGGTTTCATTCGAGTCTCCGGAATACACGGCCGATGTCGATGCCATGGGTCCATTGCGGATGCTGGAGGCCATTCGGATACTCGGTTTAGAAAAGAAGACCCGCTTTTACCAAGCCTCTACTTCTGAGCTTTATGGTTTGGTGCAAGAAATTCCCCAGAAAGAAACAACCCCTTTCTATCCCCGTAGCCCCTACGCAGTAGCTAAGCTCTATGCCTACTGGATTACCGTGAACTACCGAGAAGCCTACGGGATTTATGCCTGTAACGGCATCCTCTTTAATCATGAATCCAAGCGCCGTGGTGAGACATTCGTTACTCGTAAAGTCACTCGGGGCTTAGCCAATATTGCTCAAGGTCTTGAGAAGTGTTTGTTTATGGGCAATATCGACGCCCTACGTGATTGGGGTCATGCTAAGGACTACGTGCGCATGCAGTGGCTGATGCTGCAACAAGACAAACCAGAAGACTATGTCATTGCCACCGGTGTGCAGTTCACTGTGCGTGAATTTATTACCCGCAGCGCCAAACAACTGGGTATCACCCTCAAGTTTGAAGGTGTAGCTGAGAATGAAAAAGCCATTGTTGCCGCTATTGAAGGTGATAAAGCTCCAGCCTTAAAAGTTGGCGATGTCATTGTGCAAATCGATCCCCGCTACTACCGTCCGACTGAAGTGGAAACCCTCTTGGGCGATCCTACGAAAGCTAAAGAGAAACTGGGTTGGGTTCCAGAAATTACCCTGAATCAAATGATTGTCGAAATGGTCGCTAACGATTTGGATAAGGCTAAGCAGCATGCCTTATTACTTCAGCATGGACACAGTGTTTCAGTGGGCAAGGAAAATTAAATGCGAAGAATTCATTCAGGAGCATTGAGATAGTGCCAATCGATTTAAAGCAAAAAATCTATGTAGCTGGCCATAGGGGTATGGTTGGCTCCGCTATTGTTCGTGCCCTGAAAGAAAAAGGCTATCAGAACATAGTGACTCGTACCCATGCTGAACTTGACTTAACCAATCAAGCAGCGGTTCAAGCCTTCTTTGCAAAAGAAAAACCGGATCAAGTCTATTTAGCTGCCGCAAAAGTAGGCGGTATTTATGCTAACAATACCTTTCCAGCAGAATTTATTTATCAAAATTTGATGATGGAATCCAATGTGATTCATCAGGCCTTTATGTCTGGAGTTAAAAAACTCCTCTTTTTGGGTTCTAGCTGTATATATCCCAAATTAGCAACACAGCCTATGGCAGAAAATGCTTTATTAACGGGATTGCTTGAATCGACTAATGAGCCCTATGCCGTAGCCAAAATCGCTGGTATTAAATTGTGCGAAAGCTACAACCGTCAATATGGTGAATCACACAGTATTGACTATCGATCCGTCATGCCCACAAACTTATATGGTCCTGGTGATAACTACCATCCTGAAAATAGTCATGTGATTCCTGCCTTGATTAGGCGCTTTCATGAAGCGAAACAGAGCAAGGCACCCCAAGTGACTATTTGGGGCACAGGCACTCCTAGACGGGAGTTTCTCTATGTTGATGACATGGCCGCAGCCTCTGTATTTGTGATGGAATTAGATAAGGCGGTTTACGATCAACAGACAGAGCCGATGTGTAGCCATATCAATGTTGGCTATGGGTCTGATGTAACGATTGCTGAGCTAGCAAAGGCTGTGGGTGCAGCTGTAGGATATGAAGGCAATATTGACTTTGATCCTAGTATGCCCGATGGCTCTCCACGCAAATGGATGGACTCCTCCAGGCTAAATCGGTTGGGCTGGAATCCATTAGTCAATTTGAATGATGGTTTGCTATTAGCCTATCAAGAGTTCACTGAGCAAGCTAGATCTCAATAAGAAAAAGATGAATTTTAAAGATAGCAATCTCAAAAGAGCTTTTAAGAATCTCTATCTTCCGATGCGGGAAGATATTCTGGTTTTGGAACCCCATTTTGGTCTGGGAGATAACTTAGTTTGTCTGGGTTTGATGCGTGCACTGTCAAAACGCCATCCTCAAACCCGTTTTTACTATGCTTGCCTGCCACGCTGCTATCACTCCTTAGCTTGGATGTTTCAGGATCTAGACAATGTCTTTCTCTTTCCAATTGAGGGTGGGCGTGAGGTGCGCCAATTTACGAGCTTCTTAAATGCACGCTATGCTCCCATCGGAATTGATGGAGTAGACATCAAGCGTTTTGATGAATCGTTTTACGAGCAACATCAAGTCCCCTTTGAAGCTCGTTGGGATGATTGCGAGTTTGCGCCGGGCCCCAAATCCGATTGGTTGTATGAAAAACTCAATCCTACCCATGAGCCCTACATTTTGGTCTGTAATTATGAGTCTGGCTTGGTTAGTTATGATTTAAAGATTGCCAATCCCGAAGGCAAGAAGGTCATTACGGTAGCCCCTGAGACCAATAACATCTTTGATTGGACCAAGTTGACTTTGCAGGCTGACGAAATTCATACGATTGATACCTCTTTTGTTCATTTTGTGGAAAGTCTATTTCACAATAAACCGCATAAGCCTTTTTTCTATCACTTAGCCCGCAATAGCCCAACTGAATTTACCCGCCGCTTGCCGTGGCAGGTTATTCGCTATCGGGATTAATGCATGATGAATCGAGTGGGAATGTTAGATAAGCCAATCTATTCACCTCCCTCATCTGTCATTTATCTGCAGTGCACCTTATTTGCGATTTTATTTGGGATTTGGGTTCTTCCCGAAACCATTTTTATTCGCCACCTCTGTTTATTCATTGGTGCATTCATTGACCTATACATCATCGCCCGTAATCGAAGCCTTTTTCTCAGTAAAAATGCCTTACCGATATGGATGATTGGAGCCCTCTTTGCTTGGGTTAGCATTCATTTGATCTTTCTAGCATCTGATATAGATGCGCAGTGGCTTGAATTTGGAACCATCTGGAAACGCTCTGCCATTGGCTTTATCTTTGCCTGTGGCTTAGGTCTGACGCTTAATGCGCAGCTACAATCTGCGCCTGAGAAAGCCAAAATTTCTAAGAGAATTCTGTTTATTGGTTTTGCTCTGCCTACCTTGATTTATTGGATTAAATTTGGGGCTGGTTTTCTAGTTGCGCGTTATGGCATAGAGGTTCCTGAGCTCATGTTGCTTCAACCCGAAGCTACCAAATATTTTGTACATAAATCTGCCTACGTCTTTTTCTGCCTACCTTTATATGCCGCATCTTTAGGATGTCTTTATCAGTTATATACCCATTCGAAACTGATCAGCGCTAAAGCAATAATCTTCTTGATTTGTATTGGCGCGGTTTTACTGAACTTTATTGTTGAGAAAGATCGTAATGGCGAAATCTATGCCTTATTTTTAGCACTGTGTTTTTGTGCGCTCATTCTCAGAGATCAGCTCAAATCCTTTTCGTACCGTAAGGTTCTCTTGGGATGCTTGATTACGGCTATCCCCGTGATTGGGGCTTTGTATCAATTTCGTAATAATCCCCAGTGGAATTCAATTATTTCTGATGCCAGAATTGCTGTACAGATTGATCAATACAACAATTGGCAGGACCAGGCGACTTTAAAACCTCCCAAGGATGAAGAGGGTAGACAAATTTCAGGCACCAACTATGAGCGTATTGCTTGGGGCACCGCAGCGCTCAGGTTGATTTCACAAAATCCATTAGGCTTTGGTTTGGTAGAGAGGTCTTTTGGACGATTGGGTAAAAACGTGTGGCCCAATGCAAAGTTGCATCAAAGTCATAGTGGTTGGTTAGATTTCACTTTAGGATTGGGCTTGCCTGGGGTACTTTTGTTACTATGCGCAGGCGCAATAGCTTGGTATCAGTCCCTATCCAGTAATAGTGATGCCCAGATTATTGGCGGCTGGGTATTGGCCAGCTTGCTGCTAAGTATGTTTACTACGGAGCTGTCTCAAAAAGTCTACATAGATGGCCTGATCTTTATGATTGGACTTGTAGCAACTATTAATGTAGAGAAGTACCCGCATGAATAGCCCAAATACTGATCCCGATTGGTTTCGGTACATCCCACATGTTCTTAGCAAACGATTAATAGGGCGTACCCAGCTACATAAAGCTATCCACAATAGTGGGTGGATATTTTTTGACAAAATTTTGCGAGCCGTTTTAGGTTTGCTTGTTGGGGCTTGGGTCGCACGTTATCTAGGGCCAGGTCAATTTGGAGAACTGGCATATTACATTGCCTTTATTGCGCTATTTCAGGGGATAACTAATTTAGGTTTAGATGGAATTGCTGTGCGCGAAATTAGCCATCACCAGCTATCCGCACACGTTATTCTCGGAACCATATACAAGTTGAGAATATTTGCAGGTATTGGCTGCTGGCTATTAGCAATTCTTAGTTATGGATTCATCGAAGGGTTTAATGGCTCCGGAATTTATATTATTGGGTTAGTAGGCGCAAGCTTAGTATTTCAGGCATCTGATACTGTTGATTTATGGTTTCAGGAGCGCAGTCAAAGCAAGAGGACGGTAATTGCAAAAGCGATAGCTTACATACTTACTAATGTCCTAAAAGTAGTTTTGATACTGATGCATGCCCCGATGATGGCATTCGTTGTGGTAATCGCCGCCGAATCTTTACTTAATGCATTTGCTTTATTTATTGCATACAAGAGCTATCCATCTAGTGATAGTTGGGTGCCTAGTAAAAAGGTCGCGAGAAAATTGCTTCTAGAGTCTTGGCCTTATTTATTAAGCACTGTGGCTATCATTATTTATATGCGCATCGATCAAATCATGATCCGGAATATGCTTGATGATCGAAGTCTTGGTATATTTTCTGCAATGCTGCCCATCGCTGGCGCTTGGAATATTATTCCGGGCGCTATTGTCACTAGCATTGCCCCTTATATGGCCAAAAAGCATTTGGAAAGTGGCCCAGCTTTCAATGAAGTATTGTTAATCATGTTCAGAGCACTGTGGATGCTTAGTCTTTGCGCTATTGTATTCACCAACTTGATCTCTTCATTTCTGATCCCGGCAATTTTTGGTATGTATTATTTAGATTCCATTCATATCCTCAATATTTATGTTTGGACATGTCTGCCGATTGCTCTGGGAGTGGGACAAGGAATTTGGATGCTTAATGAGCGCAAGCCAAAGTTGGCAATGATTCAGACGGTTTGTGGCGCACTTGCTTCCATACTAACGAATTTAGCGCTGATTCCTTCTTTTGGTTTGGTGGGCGCCGCTTATGCAGCGATACTATCCCAGATAATCTCGACGATACTTATCAATCTTTTGATTTCAAGAAAGTTATTTTTTCTACAGATGGGCATTAAGCCTCCAAGATGGGCAACTTAATGCGAGCATTTATTAAATTTTGCTATCGTCGAATGGTGTTTTTAGTGGATTCTTTAGTCGCAAAAATAACTTCGCGAAATTCAAGCGTCCAGTCAGTGGCTATCATCCGCGTAGATTTTATGGCTACCCGCCGCTGAAAAGCTAAGAGGCATTTTTCCTAACTCCAAACTAACTTTAATCGCAAACTCTGCCTGGGCAGATTTAGCGAGAGATTTACCCTATTGGGATGAAGTAATTTCCATCAATATGAAATGGTTTTCATTTGAAAGACTTCTTTATCGCTGGAAGATGATTCGATTAATAGCCTCCAAGGGCTTTCAGGTTGCAATTCAGCCTATTTATTCAAGGTCACTTGAGGATGGCGACTCCATCGTTCGGGCCACTAACGCACTTGAGCGCCTTGGGTCCATAGGGGACCTTAGTAATCAATCTCAGGAAGATGTTCAATTTGCAAACAGCTGGTATACAAGGCTGTTTCCGGCTGCGCAGGGAGCAATGCAAGAGATCGATCGTAATTTAGAAATTATGGGCGAGATTGCTGGAGTTAAATATGAGCGCACTCTGCCAGTGCTTGAATTGGCGGAGGAGATGAAGCCAAATTTAATTGGGTCTCTAGGTAAATATGTAGTCATCACTCCAGGCGCCTCATGGGAGGGAAAGCGCTGGAGCATTTCAAACTTCATCGAGCTTGCTCAATTTATCTTGGATCGATTTAGCTTAGATGTGGTCATTTGCGGCAGCGAGGCTGAATTAGGTTTATGCGAGAGCATCAAAAAGGAAGTCCCTCGTGTGATCAATCTCGCCGGCAAAACGACTTTGAAGGAGGTAGCGAGTATTTTGAAAGGCGCTATCTTAGCGGTTGGGAATGATTCTTCAGCTATTCATCTTGCCAATGCGGTAGGAACGCAATCTATTTGCATTTTAGGAGGCGGTCACTTTGGTCGATTTTTGCCTTACCCTACAGAGGCTTCGGGAATTAAGCCCATTTCTCTAATAAAAGAAATGGATTGCTATCAATGTAATTGGCAGTGCACCATGTCAGATATTTTTACGGATGGTGCGCCCTGTATAAAAGGGGTAGGGCTTGATCAGGTTAAGACTGAAGTCGATCGAGTCTTGAGAGATAATTTATCTCACTAAGCGAAAAAAGTGATAAAAATCTAAATGAAGTCTGAAACAAGCGATCCTGATGTACTTCCTAAGGTATCCATTGTGATGCCCAGTTTTAATCAGGTGGAGTTTATTGAGAGATCGATTCTATCCGTCTTAAATCAATCCTATCCTAATATAGAGCTGATTGTAATTGATGGGGGATCTACCGATGGAAGTGTTGAGATTATTAAGCACTACCAAGATAGGATTAGTTACTGGGAATCTAAGTCAGATCATGGGCAAGTTCATGCGATTAATAAAGGTCTCGCTATTGCAACTGGAGAATGGGTTGGATGGCAAAATTCAGATGATCTATTTTCAGTTGATGCGGTTCAGAAGATGGTTGAGCAAGCTCAACAGGAGCCATCTGCCAATCTAGTGATTGGCGATATGTGCCTAATTGACAGTGATGATCAGCGTATTCGGGATATTAAATACATTACCCCCAGCTACCACTCCATTCTGGCAGAAGGCATGGTACTAACAAATCAAAGTGCTCTTTGGCGAAAAGCCATTCATTCATCTATTGGATATTTGAATGAGTCTTTGCATTATGGATTTGACTATGAATGGTTTTTACGTATTCTCAAAAAATATCGCGCAGTACATGTAGCTAAGGTTTTAGGCTATCTAAGAATCCATAATCAAACCAAGTCTTCCTTGCAACTACCTGAATTTAAGAAGGAATATGATCTGATACTCAGAGGGAGAGAAGTTAGCCCTTTGATAAAAAAAATCTACAAATTGCGCAGGTATTCTATATATCTATTGCGTTGTCAGTTTGTCTATCTAGTGGAGCAGATAAAGTATGGTCTTACAAAGTAATGCTTCCTTATGACCGCCTATTATCCCTTCAATAGATTGTTAAACTAAATCATTCTTATTGGCAAAACCAACACTGTGTATACATTAATTTCTCCAGTGGCTTTTATCATCTTCAATCGACCTGATAAGGCACAAATAACCTTCGATGCCATTGCAAAGGCTCGGCCGAAGCAGTTATTGGTTATTGCAGATGGTGCGCGTGGTCACATTGTTGGAGAAAAAGAGCGATGCGAAGCAACTCGCGCCATAATCGATCAGGTCAACTGGGACTGTGAAGTCCTCAAGAACTATTCAGAAAGTAATCTAGGCTGTAAGCAAAGATTAGCCTCCGGTTTAGATTGGGTATTTAGTAATGTGCCTGAGGCAATTATTTTGGAAGACGATTGTTTGCCAGCACCTTCTTTTTTTCAATATTGCGACGAGTTGCTTGCTTACTACCGCAATGATGAACGTGTCGGTATGATTTCTGGGGATAATTTCCAAGAAGGCATTTGGCGAGGTGAAGGGGATTATTACTTTAGTAGATTCTGTCATATTTGGGGCTGGGCTACTTGGGCACGAGCTTGGAAAAAGTATGATGTCAATGCATCTAGCTGGCCTCAATTAAAGGCACGGGATTGGCTGGGATCCTTGGGATTTAAAGGCTCAGAAAAGAAGCACTGGGAAGAAGCGTTCGAGAGTGTGTACACCAAGAGATTAGATACCTGGGATCACCAGTGGAACCTGGCATGTTGGCAAAACGAAATGCTCGCTATTACGCCCAATGTCAATTTGATCAGTAATATTGGTTTTGGTGAGGGGGCAACGCATACTACAGGCCCTAGCATTCATTCAGATATGAAAACCATAGATCTGCAGTTTCCTTTAAAACATCCAACTGAAGTAACAAGAAATCTCGCGGCAGATAACATGTCGTCACGTCGCTTATTTACCAATTCTTATTTAGTGCGAGGCATCCGAAAAATCAAAGCTATTTTAGGTATTCGTAAATGAAGTTATGTCCTATATGCAGTGATTCAATGCGATTCACATTTGCAGAAAAAATACTTAATCAATACGAGATCAGCTATTTCTATTGTAAACACTGTCATTTTGTTCAAACTGAAAAGCCGTATTGGTTAGAAGAGGCTTATAACAATCCAATAGCTGATAGTGACACAGGGTTGATTCAGAGAAATATTGCCTTATCGTCCCGCTTGGCGGTTCTAATCACCTTGAATTTCGACTTAAAAGGAGCCTATTTAGATGTTGCTGGCGGTTATGGAACATTGACTCGATTGATGCGGGATTATGGATTTAATTATTTTTGGCAAGACCCCTATTGTCAAAATGTATTTGCACTTGGGTTTGAGGGGAGTAAAAGCGAGCAGGGATATGCTGCTATTACTGCCTTCGAGGTGTTGGAGCACGTGGAAGACCCTATTGGCTTTATTCGCAATGCGCTGCAGGAAAATAAATCCAATACCGTGATTTTTAGTACGGAGTTTTTTTTGGGGGATGCGCCCCCTAATAGGGATTGGTGGTATTACTCATTCCCAACCGGGCAGCATATTTCTTTCTATAGTCTCAAAACCTTGCAAGTAATTTCTCAGAAATTGCATTTATATTTTTACTCTTTTAATGGGATTCATATTCTGAGTAAAGACCCTTTACGATTTCCAAAATTAAGTAAAATTTTTACCAAGCGATATCTAAGTTCGATATTTACGTTTTTTCTCAGCCGCAGCTTGAAAAGCAAGACTCTGAGCGATTCTCAAATGAACCTGAATAAGCTCGTATCCTCAAAGTAAAAGGATATGTATTATCTATTGAGACTTGTTGATATGTAGTAGGTCTAGTAAAGAGTAGTAAACAAAAGCAGAATTACTTACTAGATATCTTTTCCACAATCTTCCTGGTTCAGAGATTAGGCGATAGAGCCATTCTAGACCACACTGTTGGATGAATGCTGGAGGCCTCTTTTTAGTACCCGCATGGAAATCAAAGGCAGCACCTACTCCTAAGGCAATTGGAGTTAATTTAGGCGAATGAGTAGCGCACCAATATTCTTGTTTTGGGCAACCTAGTCCAACAAATAAGAAGCTTGCACCTGTGGCGTTAATTTTCGCAACAAGCGCCTCATCCAGCGGGGCTTGGTCAGGTAATTTTTCCGGAGCATAGACCCCGGCAATTTTTAGCCCTGGAAATTGTTGTATCAATTTGTTCGATAACAAATCTAGGGTTGGTTGATTTGCACCCAATAGATAAATCGAGTGGCCGCTTTCTGAGGCTAAGTTGCATAGTTCAAGCATTAAATCAGGGCCAGAAACCCTCCGGGCTTCCTTAAAGCCTTTAATTTTTTGAGTCCAAACTAATGGCATTCCATCTGGAGTCACTAGATGGGCTTTTTCAAGAATAGATTTATATCCAGGATCTGCATGTGCAATGGTCAGCATATGTACGTTAGCCACACATACGTAGCCGCCAGAACTCTTTTTTTGATCAGCTAATTGTATTAAGTTGCGAGACATGCTTGGAATACTGCCGATATCAATAGGCACTCCAATTACGTATGCTTGAACTCGGTCCGTTTCTCTCGCGTGGGTATCTAAATAAGTGACCATGGGTTTATTGTGAACGCATTTTTATAGTTGCATCAAATTGAATGGCAGCCATGATTTGCTCTGGTGTAATTGACTTAATGCAAACAGATTCTGTTGGCTTACCGATACATTTGGGTTCGTTAAAGCAAGGGTAATAGGAACAACCACCGCTTTGGCCTATTGTTAGAGAATTTGGTGGTGCCCACCAATGGGGAAGATTGCCAGCATTAATCACAATCGTTTTTTTACCCAATGCAGAAGCAAGGTGTACCAAAAAGCTATCTACGCCAATTAGCAGGTCTATGCTCTGTATTTGGGTGATTAACTTTTCAAGTGAGTCACAACTAGTAATATTAATTGGTGGATTACATGCGCTAAATTGCTCTTGCGCCGCTTTCTCTTCAGAGCGCGAGCAAATAATTTCAGTGCTCAAGGCGCATGGGGAAAGTAATTTTGCAAGCTCGATCCAGCTCTGAGTAGGCCATTGTTTAAAGGATTGGCTCGAGTATGGATGAAAGGCAATTTTGGGGGGTGAATTAAATACAAGCTTTTCAGACTTTGAATTCATCTCATAGGTAAGCTTAGAGCCCATCAATTCTGATAGAAGGGTTGGAATGAATTGATAGACTTGATCATTATTGGGTTTGACTGGAAAATAGTGCACCCCAGGAATTTGCGTGTGCCAGATCAGGTGATGCATCCAGTGAGAAGGTGGCCATTGTGGTGAGTAATGATGCTGACTGCCAATCAGCATTCCTAAAAACGACTCTCGGGCATCGCCAATAAAATCAATGCTGGCATCGATCTTACGTCCTCTTAAAGTCCAAATCGATTTGATGAGGGAAATCCAGCCTCCCTTAAGTACCTTTGGTAGTCCCCCAGCAATCGGAAATTCTGCTGTGATGAGATTGTCAAAACCCATCAATTTAAACAGGGGGGTAAATTCTGGTTTAGTCCAAATAAGCCACTGAATATCGGGGCGAGCCTGTGATGCCTGCTTCAGAATAGAGGAATTCATGATTGCATCGCCAAAGCGGCGAGCACTGAGGATGCAAACAGTGGCGTTAAGTGGAAGAGTACTCAAATTTGGAGAGTTCTTATTCAATGAGAATAGCTCATTGGTTTAATAGGCTGTTTTACCGGTAAAGCCATTGATGACGGTGAGAAAAATGATCTTGAGATCTAGCCAGATTGACCAGTGGTTAATGTAATAGAGGTCATAGTCAACACGCGCTTTCATCTTATCGACGGTTTCAGTTTCACCGCGTAAACCATTTACTTGAGCCCACCCTGTAATTCCGGGCTTTACTTTATGGCGCAGCATATAGCCTTGAATCAATTGACGATATTGTTCGTTATGAGAAATCGCATGTGGTCGTGGACCTACGATAGACATTGTGCCTTGTAATACATTTACAAATTGGGGTAACTCATCGAGTGAGGTTCTGCGCAAAAATTTTCCGAGATTTGTTATGCGAGGGTCATCCTTAGATGCTTGTACTACTATTGCCCCATCGTCTTGCGTATTCATGGTTCTAAATTTGAGCACTTGAATAATTTCACCATTGAGCCCATATCTACGTTGCTTAAAGAGAATTGGACCTCGTGAAGTGACTTTAATGGTAAGAGCAATCACCAGCATTAAGGGCAAAATGAGTATAAAGATGAGGACTCCTAAAATCAGATCCTCAATTTTTTTAAGCGCCCACTGGCCCCCATAAAAAGGATGATCATTAATGGTGATCATGGGAATGTTGCCTACGGTTACCCAGTGTGAACCCAGAAGATCCGCCAAAAATATATTAGGCGCTAGATATACCGTCGCAGTGGAGTTGGCTAAGGCTTTAATTGCCTCCAGAATCTCTTGTTTTTGGTTGCCAGAATAAGTCAAAAAAACATAGTCTATATGTTTTGTTTTAATTTCGCCTAATAAGCGCTCAAGATTGTTATAACTGCCTTCATGGCTCAGACCGGCCCAAGGCATCGAGTGTATTTTTTCTAGGAGATAGTCTGGAGACTCACCATCACCCAAAACAACAAAGCTTCTGGTATTACCACCTTTAGAGCGTGCTAGTCTTAAAACTAAATAGAGACAAATTCGTTCTAATACTAAGAAAATTGGTGTAGAAATTAACCAAGTACCTATAGCTAAGCGAGAAAAGTTGGCAGATGTTTTAGTTACAAAAGCCATGGCAATTAAGGCCATGCTCACTATCAGCCACGTACTCAGAATTTTTCCAGTAATTTGCCCGTAACCCTCAAGGCGGGAAGATCGATACACCGCGCGAACTTCAGCCAGTAGAAAATAGAAAATAATGGCTAGGAAAGCCGCGTATTGGTAAATATCTTTGTAAGCAGGGTCAATCGGAATGATTTGGCAACTTACATATAAAGATACCCAAATGAGGGTAGCATCCAAGATTCGGTTTAAGGACGATAGCTCAGCGCTAAATGGTCGAAGGCGGCCGCTGATTTGAGAGCTCATAAATTTTGGGAAGATGGACGAATCAATTGACGCTTTCTATGCGGTTACTTGATATTTTTCTAGATACATTTCCAAAGGCATTGACGAGCAAATCTCCTGTATATAACTATATAACGCATTATAG
>Ga0194047_10001608_pt1 | contig 13635 bp, 14 predicted proteins | sample JunL225m_MetaG_2_FD_160070 | JGI IMG/M metagenome (GOLD analysis project Ga0194047, IMG submission 160070) | Anoxic zone freshwater microbial communities from boreal shield lake in IISD Experimental Lakes Area, Ontario, Canada - Jun2016-L221-5m | ecosystem: Environmental > Aquatic > Freshwater...
GCTATACACCCACTAAATGACTTGACATATTGTTTGTTTGTTTTTGCGAACGAGTCTGATAAGACAGGTACGCAGCCACAATAAATAAAACACCTTCTAAGAAAAAGACAAAAGCATAGGCAGAAGCGGGATCGCCCAAAATAATTCTTGCGATATCGCTTAAACCTGTTCCAATAATTCCACCTAAACCAAAAGCCATGGCTTGAGATGCTCCCCAAATCCCCATTCGGACACCCTCTCGCCGTGCACTACCGACGCTGGCAAACTGCATCATCGATCCGATAGCGGCGATGGAAAATGCGCCATTAAATATGCCCAATAAGAAAACGGCTACCTTAAAGAAAATCACATTAGCAATTGGTCCGGATAAAACAAGGCCTAGCATCGCCAAGGCTGACGCCAAGCATCCGCCTATGGTCCAGTTACTGAGTGTCGTCAGAGTCTGAGATTTAGCCTTACTGGTTACAAAAGCCAAAACTAACATGCCGACTAATACGCCACCGTTCTGCAACCCAGACAAAGTAGTTGTTTGGGCGGGTGTAAACCCAAATGCTACTGCAGCAAAAGGCTCTAAGATCAAATCTTGAGAGCTATAAGCCAACATCGAGACAAAAACAAACCAGGTAAAGGAACGTACCCTACTTTCTTTCCAGACCTCAGCAAAGGCTTCACGAAAAGTGACTTTGCTTGGACTTTCGAACTCAACTTCATCTACGCTGGGTGTTAACTGCTCAGTTTTGACAACCGGCGACTCCATTCCCCAGATTGCCAAGAATGTCACGATGACTGCAATCACAGATACCGAAGATGAAATTATCAAAAGACGTTCAAATGAAAATGGTGCAAGAAATTTTCCACTAACGCTTGCCGTAAAAGCAAACCCAAAAATCATCATCAACCAAACACAAGTCGCTGCTGCCGCCTTCTTTTTAGGCTCTACTCGTTTTGCTAGAAGCACAAGCAATGCAGTGCCACTAGAACTAACACCGATGCCGATCATTAAAAAGGCAATGGTTGCCAGTGCAATACCTAGACCAAGAGAGCTACTTAAAAGAACTGTTGAAGCAGCAGCCAATACGCCTCCGCTTGCTAATACCAAAATTCCTCCACGAATCCATGGGCTTGCTCTGCGAGTTTGATCGGAACCAAAACCCATTCGTGGGCGTATTAGCTGAATAAAATAATGAATCGCTACCAATGCACCCGGCAAGATTGCTGGTAAAGCTAACTCAACCACCATTACACGATTTAAGAGCGAGGTAGTCAGCACTACGATCGAGCCCAAAGATGCCTGGACTAAACCAAGCCGAGCAATTTGTGGCCAAGTTAGGTAGGGAGTATTGGACGCGCTCATAGTCAGATGATTTAATTTACCGAGAAACGCCCTGCTACTGCAAACGCACTAACCATCATGCCTGCGACAAACAATGGCACTCCAAAACCACTGAGAAATAATGCGCGCTTGATCGGATCAAGCAAGAAGTTACGCATCATCACGATTTGCCCGGCTATTAGTAAAGCAATAACGCCAGCCTGCCAATAAGCACCCCATATTAATAAAAGCCCTAGAACGCCAAACTGAGGCACTAACATCATCAAGCAGGCATTTTGGGCTGCGCCAGCGATACCGAGTTGAACTGGCAAAGAGAGTACGCCCATTTGACGATCACCTTCAATTGCTTTGAAATCATTTAAGGTCATAATGCCGTGCGCACCAATGCTATACAGAATAGCAAGCAAAATAGATGGGGTGGATGGTAGTAAGTCGCCCATCATCACGGCAGAGCCTGTAAACCAAGCCAATCCTTCATATGAAAGTCCGCATGCGGCATTACCGTACCAACCATTTTGCTTAAAGCGAAGTGGTGGCATGCTGTAAAGCCAAGCAAGCAAGAGTCCAAGTAAAGTTGCTGCAAATGCCCAAGGACTAATGAGCCATCCTAGCAAGAGAGAGAGGCCTGTCCATATAAAGGCAACATAAAGACCCCAGGTCCCAGGCATTCTTCCAGAAGGAATAGGACGTTGCGGCTCATTAATTGCATCAACCTCACGATCAAACCAATCATTGACTGCTTGACTTGCGGCACACACCATCGGGCCAGCAAGAATTACGCCTGCGATTAATACGTGCCAACGTCCCTCAAAAGAAACACCAGTAGCAATGACGCCGCAGGCAAAAGCCCACATTGGAGGAAACCAAGTAATAGGCTTCAGTAGTTCAAGAATAGCGGATGGCGCTGGGAAGCGGCGCACTGTCAGTGTATTTATGATCGCATTCCCCACTTCCAAAGACGCTCGCTTGAGAAAGGCACCACCATCAAAATATGCTCTAAGACTGCTAAGGACAGAATTGCTCCAGTCAATGACATTGAAGCAACCTGAAAGTCACTTGCACTTGGATGGGCTGCGGCTTGCCATAGAGGAATTGCGCAAAGAACACCACCAATTACCGATAGCGGTAGCAAAGGATTCATCCGCTTACAAGTGAAGTAGGTAAAGATGTACTTGAGATGGTTAGGGAGGAAACGCTCATTGAGATTCGCAACACCCAAGAAGACATTGAGCTTAGCGCTTTGACGCATTAGCCAGAGAATGATGAAAGTCCAGAATCCTGTTTGATTCGAGCCACCCCAAGTCATCACAGTAACAGCCAGCGCCAATATGATTAAAGCAATCTCATGATGTTGAACGGTTTGAAATGCGAAATACATCTTTTGTAAGCCTCGGCAATCTGCTGGGCACGGCTCACGACGTGGGCCTGTTACATACCCAAATAAGAAGCCAATTTCTTGCCAACCCCAAACCAAAATAGCGCAGGTAAAGCCACAATAAGCACCAGCTACAGTACTTAAGTTAGCGCTAGTTTTTAACCCAACCAAAGCCAAAGCTAAAACCATGCCACTTACCCAAAAGGTATTTTTATAGGTCGAAGGATTGCGCTGATTTAGCAATAGGATGATCCCGGTGCTAAACCACCATATAAAAATCGCGTAGAGGATGGGCCAAACAATGCTCATAAACTTACCAGGTAGGAGCCATACGAACGTTAGCAGGCAAGGTGTTATCTTGAACTGGAATAAAGTACAGTTTTAGGAATACCAATCCAGCGCGAGCGCCTAAGATAGATGTCTTCACCTTATTGATTAAACCGCCCTCTTTCTTATAAAGATCCATCTTCTCAAACAGCGCCTTCATCTCATCGAGATATTGATAGAAACGTGGATCATCTAAATTCACAGAAATTGGGAATACCTGCTTAATAATTTCATTGGTAATAAACAGCACCTTCTTGTCATAATCTGTTGGAGAAATCTTCATAGCCTTATATAGCTCAATACGAGTATGGTCACGCACATACATCGTGGCGTATACCGCAAGAATGAAGAAGCGAATCCATAATTTATTCACGCCCTGAAGCAACTTAGGATTAGCCCGCATGATTAATGCGAAGGATTCGCCATGGCGGAACTCATCATTACACCAACGTTCAAACCATAAAAAGATTGGATGAAAACGGACTTCAGGACGACTCTCGAGTTCCCTAAAGATGGTGATGTAACGGGCGTAACCAATTTTCTCTGAGAGATATGTAGCGTAAAAAATAAACTTAGGCTTAAAGTAGGTGTATTTCTTAGCTTTAGCTAAAAATCCTAAATCAATACCAATATTGAAGTCCTTAAGCCACTGGTTAATAAAGCCAGCATGACGACTTTCATCTCTTGCCATATATCCAAATAACATACGCATATCAGGATTGCTAACCTTGCGCTTAATCTCAGCATATAAAATACATCCAGAAAACTCAGAGGTAATCGAGCTGATTAAGAAATCAACAAACTCGTCATATAAGGCTGGATGAAGATTGGAATAATCTTTATTCATATCTGCAGGCCGCTGGAAGTGATCAGCATTATTGTCACCCTCATACTCTGCCATCAATGCATCCCACTCTGGACGCAAGGAGTCAATGCTGATGCGATCCATCTCTTTAAAATTCGTTGTGTAAAAACGTGGGCTTAACACTGCATCTTCGAGTGCCATCTTAGTGGATTCATTAATAGAGCCCTTTGCAGGGATCTGACTTTGCAACATGCTTTCTGCGCTATCTAAATTCATTTGCAACTCCAATAAATATTTATGACTTCCTCACTGATACTAAATTTGATGCATTAAATAATCTAAAAAAAGTTCCCGCGTTTGTTGGGCCAAAAGACTCCAAATCAACGAAACGCCCAGTTGCGGTATCGGATAATGTTAAGCGGCCATCCGCACGATAAATTAATTCAAATGGTGGTCCGCTATCTAAGCCCCGACGTTTTCTTTCTTGCGCAAGACCACGCAAAGTACCTCTTACAAAACCAGCCTCACCTTGAACAGTATCAATTTGCTTACCCGACTTGTAATCAATGACTGCAATTGAACCATCAGGACGATCTTCAAAACGCAGTTCTAAAACTTGCATTGGTAATGCGTCTGGTTCCCGTACCTTACTCAGGTCACGACTATTAATAAAAACTAGCAGCAAAACAATGATGATCACCGCAGCGATCATCGCTTTCGCAATAGGGGAAAATAAATCTTTTCTTTCTAGAGTGCTCATGCCGTCTGTACTCCAGCTGATTCAACTTGAATTTCATGAGGCTCTAGCTTGCTTAAACCTGTTGATGCCTTCCATGATTCTGTAAGTAGTATTGCTACCTGCTTTGCATCTGGAATGCAACGAAGCATCGGCTCTGGCTCTGCCAAACGCCATGGTCGTACATGAGGCCATAAATGAAAAAATGCAATCTTATCTTTAGTGGCAATTTGCATTGGAATATCACCAGTACCGTCTTTATACAGTTTTAGATCAGCGCTTCTGAGAGTTGTATAGGGCAAATTAAAGGTAATAGTAAGAACAATGCCCACCCTCATCACAATGCGACGATTTGTTAAGGTATACATGGTGGTCGTTGCTGACCAGTAAGCCAATAAACCCACTAGCAGTAGGCCGATAAGGGCTAAGAAAATAGCAAGTGCAACACTACTCCAACCGGCAGCTAGCCCCTCCTCGCTACCCGCTACCGAAAAGATCTGTAAGCCCACAATCACTGCAAAATAAACTGCAAGCCATTGCATATGAAATACATGTTTAGCCATAGCAGTCCATCTAGGAGCACCTTGCCAAAGAATCTTTTCGCCAGCAGGCAAAGGTTCAGGCAACCCTAAGGCTGCCTCGAACTCATGCTCTGCTGATTCATATGGTTTTTGATTCACAAAATACTTTCAATTTATCGGGATTTAAATGAGGGGTTCTTGGCGCTCAGGAGTCGCATATAGAGTGCCGCCGCCGTAGTAAGCCATGATCTTCTCTTCTTCTAGCAGTGTGATTTGATCCTGGCTCCTTAAGCCTGGCACTAAAGCGAATTGATTACCAAGAATAGATTCCACCTTGATAGAGTCTTTGCCGATTCTAGAAAAATTGATTGGCAACAATACTCTTCTGCCGCCAAACTCTGACAAAGTTTCAATTTCCAAATATCGAATCGCGACCTCAGCCTGATCTATCCAAAGCTCTTTTACAGTACCAGCAATCACACCATCATCGCCGATCACTTGCATACCAACCGGGGTTTTATCTTGCTTGGCGACACTAAATTGACCAAGCAAGCGGCCTGGCAGAATACGTTTTTGACCCTCAGCGGTCATATCAGGAATGTCTGCACGCTTCGTAAATGCACCAGGTCCAACTCCATCTAACATGGGGTTACCAGTTGGAACTAAAGGAGCACCATTGAGGTAACTTGAAGGTCTTGCAGCGACTGACTCAAGAGGCTCATCTTTAGGCACAGTCACATCACCCCAAAATTCTGTATGGAAAGTCTTCGGAGCTGGCATACCAGCGATTCCTGCTGCTCGCCTAGTCTCACCACGAACGTCATACTCTAGCGGAAAGCCTTCGCGCTTACTTTCTACAGTAAGGTAATAAACGAGGGCCGCAAAAAATACCCAAAACGCATATAGAACTAATTGCGCAACATCTACATACTCTGTAATTGCTCCGGTTGCCATCTTGCTCTCCCCTTTTAACAATAATGCTTATTGAGATAAAACATACTTTGTCACTACTTAACTAGGTAACTCATCTAAACCAAACTTCTTAGAAACATTCGCCACAACTTCCTTATTCATAAGAACTAAAGGACCAATTGCAATCAATGTCGCAAACAATAAATAAAATTCAATGTGATACACAAAACTATATCCTGTGGCAGTTGAAATCAAGCCATCGCCCAAAAACCCGCTAGTCGCAAGACTAGAAATAACATCGCGTATCACTCCGCCAGCTGCAATTGCCATACCAGAAGCAGTAGCATGAACTGCGCCCCAAGCACCTAGGACCAAGCCATTCATTCCACCTGATTCAAATCCCATGGCAGCGGTTAAAGTGCTAACAGAAAATAGCCCGCCTCCAAAGCCAATTAAAAATGCGCCGCAACGAAACAACAAGGGCGACATCAAGGGTTCTGAAAAAATGACGCAACTAAAAGCCAAAATACCAAACAAAGCACCAATGGAGGCAAGACGGTATGGATCAATAGATCGATTTAAGTAACGTGCTGCTAGACCAAAAGCAACAAGGGCGCCTAATGAAGTAAGACTAGTTAATACTGTAGTAGCACTTACCGATAGTCCTAATACTTCAGCACCATACGGCTCCAAAATAATGTCTTGCATACTAAAGGCTGCCGTACCTAAACCTAAGGCAACTAAGAATCGCACTACTTTGCCTTGTTGCGAAAAGGTAGCCCAAGTATCTTTAAAGCTTGGACTTTGAATAGAGTGTGCAGTTAAATGAGGTTGGCGAGGCTCTTGCTTCCAGGCTGCAATTAAATTCAGCACTAATGTGGTTGCTGCAACACCCTGGACAACACGAATCAAGAGAATTGGGGTGATATCAATGAGCAAATAGCCAAATATCGCGCTACTCACAGCCATACCAACTAAGAGCATCATATACATTAGCGCAACTACTCTAGGTCTGGCCTGAGGCTGAGCTAAGTCGGACGCTAAAGCTAGGCCAGCAGTTTGAGTAGTCTGCATACCTGCACCAACCAATAAAAAAGCAAGGCCTGTTGCACCTTGCGCAAACCAGGCAGGCCAAGTCGTATCGCCAGATAGCAAAATAAGCGCGAAGGGCATGATTGCGAAGCCGCCGAATTGCAACCAAGATCCAATCCAAATATAGGGCACCCTGCGCCAGCCAAGAAAAGACTTGTGACTGTCACTCTTAAATCCAACTAGCGCTCTAAAAGGAGCAAACAGTAGAGGCAAGGCAACCATTATCGAAACTAGCGCAGCGCTGACTTGAAGCTCAATAATCATGACGCGATTGAGGGTGCCAATCAACATGACCATGGCCATACCAACAGATACCTGAAATAACGATAGCCTTAAGAGTCGACTCAGGGGCAACTCTTTAGTGGCAATATCGGCAAATGGCAAAAACCTCGGACTAACTCTCTTCCAATTTTCAAATAAGGCTTTACCGCGCCAGGTCAGAGTAAACATTTTCATTTCTGTAGGGCTTTATTTTGATCTGGCTGCTTTTTACTTAAGCGCATAGCTTGGGAAAAATAAAAAGAGCGTTGCACTTTTTGAGTGCTTACTGGCACCCACTCAGCTAGCCCATCATGTTTGCTAAAAGTTCTCGTTAGAGAGTCGATCGAAATTGGCTGAATAAACGGCGAGCGATCACTTCTGGGGAATAGGCTGCCAATTGTCAACAAGGTACTAAGTGCTGCATTGTTAGGGGCAAAAGTAAAGGCAATATTCGCCTTGGTACGATCAGCGAGATTAGCCATAGCATCAGCAATATCCAAATGGTGATAGTGAATCATTGAATCCATACAAACTACATGATCAAATTCACCCAGGGCTGGATCCAACATATCACCAGAGCGAAACTCAATGGATCCAGAGCCAACATCTTGACCAATTCTCTCGCGAGCTAAATCAACTAAAGTTGGTGATAAATCAATCGCAACTACATGAGCGCCACGCCTTGCCAAATCGGCTGCCAAGACACCCGTACCACAGCCAGCATCTAAAACACGCTGGCCAGACAAATCACTAGGCAAATAACTCAGCAATAAGTGACGCATTTCTTCTCGCCCGGCACGAACCTTGGCACGAATACCACTTACCTTGGCGGTAGATGTGAGCTTAGCCCAAGCATCTACTGCAGTACGATCGAAATACTCTTGCAGCTGACTTCGCTTTTGAGTGTATGAATTTTCAAGCATCAGATCATCGCCTTTAAATTATTTCAACCAGGGGGAATAGATGTACGCCAGCAGATGCGCTATCACAGCTATAAACCCAAAAAATTGGGTCCCTTGTATAAGATTGCGATGCAACTCTTCTGATTCTTGAGTACTTAAGCCTGATAAGCTTACGCCAGATCTCATAAGACTTATCGCTTGTGCAGTTTGTACTTGAATACCCTTGGCGCCAGGCATAGACTCACGCGTTTTCTTTTCTTGATCTAAGCGAGCCATCCGAAGTTTCCAGATAAATTGGCCAGCATTGATGACGTAAGTAGCATATGCTGCCAAAGCCAATAACATCAACTGAGTTTGATCTAAGTACCCAGTTCCCAGCGCAACTAGATATAAGGTATGAAGTAATAAAACCAGCATACTAAATACATCTTCCCAGAAAAATGCCGGGGCAAACAAATAGCAGTTAAAAACCACTTTCTCCCAAATACAACCAGTAATCATGATTGTGTAGAGCGTGAGTGTTTTCACTACAACCGAAATATTTGCAGCCTGCTCCCCCTCCCCTGTGAATAAAAAACGTAGGACTAGGTAGAAACTAATCAAGAAAACAACGAACTGAATGGGCGCTAAAATTCCCTGAACCAGAGTCCATTTAGTTGCATCTCTTCTCACCCTTTCTTCTGGAGTGTAAAGTGGCCTATATGTTTTTTCCATGCACAGTCTGCTGAACTTTCTAAAACATCATTAAAACAATGTCTGTGGCACTTTTAAAGTCTAAAAGTGTCAATCAAAGTTTACGTTATTTAGTAAAATATACCCCTCGGGGTAACCCTAGACTAGTGGTTTCCCTATGGCAATTTATGCAAAAAGAATGCCAAATAGGCTTGTTGGCAAATAACCCGTTTTTTGCGGAAAAAGGTAAGTAATTTATTGCGATGCAACATGTTTATGTTGCATCGATAATCGCCTATCATTTGCCTCGATTGCCGCACCATTAGGAGATTGGCTTTGTCGGACTCGCTGAAAAAAACATTCCAATCTAGTTTAGGCGAATTGGATAGTACAGAAATGATGCTGTGGCTCAATAAAACCATAGAGTCAGAAATTATCCCCCGCTTATTGATGGGGCATAAGCTGGAATCAGCAAGCACCCTAGCTGACGGCCAAAGTAGCGATATCGAGGTAAAACAGAAAGAAATAGTCGATTTTTGTCAGACTTTGCTAGATGGCCCCATAGCGGACTGCTTCACTTTTATAGATCAAATGCAAAAATCGGGCCATAGCCTTGTATCGCTCTACATGAATCTGATTCCAGCCTCGACTAGGCGATTGCAGCAGCTTTGGGAAAGTGACGAAAATAGTTTTACAGAGGTAACTTTGGCACTAGGCCGAGCCCAGAACCTAATCCATCAACTAAGCCCTGCTTTTATGCGCCAAGGCAAACTCTCTGAGTTTCAGGGAAATGCCCTGCTGATCAATGCCCCAGGATCGCAACACACCCTAGGCATCCTCATCATGAGTGAATTTTTCAAATTAAATGGCTGGAATACGACGGTTGAAATTGAATCAACCAGTGCCGATCTCAAGGATCGAATTCGTTTACAAGCCTATGATTTATTGGCAATTTCCATCTCATGTGAGGATCAATGGGGTACTATGGAAGCATTGCTCAATGAAGTAAAAAAGGTTTCAAAAAACAAGGGAATTCTGACGATGGCAGGTGGCCCGTTATTCGATTTCAAACCAGAGCTCGTTCATGAATGCTCTGCAGATATTTGCTCTCTCACAGCAGAAGAGGCTATTAAAAAAGTATCAGACTTAATGTCGAAAAAGGCTGCATTAAATTAAGATGCCAATCTCACATCACCCAGACAAACTCTTTGCTGAATTAAGCGGGAAAGAGCTCGGCCAGATAGCACGAGCATCGGCAGATATCTCCTTTGTTTTAGATGACTTAGGGTCGATACAAAATATTTACTCTGATAATAAAAACTTATCCAAACAAATTTCAGACGATCTGATTGGGAAAAAATGGTCAGAAGTTGTAGAGCCTGATAGCAGAAAAAAAGTACAGAGCTTGCTAGAAGATGCTAGTCCAGACACCATTTCTAAGTTTAGACAAATTAATATGGTTGGCAATGACAGAAATATAGCACTGCCAATGATGTGTGCTGCTATTAAAACAACGTCAAATAAAAAGATTATCGTTATTGGCAGAGATATCACAGAGGTCTCTCGCTTGCAGCAAAATTTAGTTTCAGCCCAAAAAGAGATTAGTCAAAATTATCTACAAATAAGTCAGCTAGAAGAACGATTTCGATCTATTTTTGAAATTGGCACAGAATCTATTGTCATCGTCAAAGCAGATGATGCATATCCAATAATCGAGATGAACAGAAATGCTATTAAGCAACTACTCCTTGCCAAAAATAATTGCATTGGAAAATCGCTTCTATCCCTCTTCCCTCCTAGTGAGCTAAGTAAGGCTGTAAATTTTCTGAAAAGTGTTCAAGATACAGATGAGACTAGTACCCTAAAAACATTATTGAGCAATGGTGAAGCTACTCAAATCAGTGCAACATCCTTTATCAACAGTGGGATTTCCTACTTACTCCTAAATCTGAAGCCACTCGATTTAGCAAAAGCATCTAGCCTATTGGATGCTGACTCCTTAACCGTGAAGGCTATTGAAAATAATGCCTATGGTTTTGTAGTGTGTACTCCAGAAGGCCTCATTTTGAAAGCGAATAAAGCCTTCAATAAATTAAGCGCTACCAGAGGCGAACATGATCTCATTGGCACCAATATCAGAAATTATTTAGGACCAGAGAGAGCAGATTTTGATCAGATGATGCAATCCTTAAAAGGTAAGGCTAGCGCACAATCTTGCGTTTCTTCGATAACTAACGCTACTAGTAGCATTAAGCTAGTCGATATTTCCGCTGTATCTGTAGCACAACCGCGTGCCTGTATTGGCATGATCTTCCGCCAAGTAGATTCGAGACAAAATAAAGGGACTCGCATCGATAAAAAACTCGTGCGAAGCTCTCAAGAGTTGTCGATGCTTGTTGGAAAAGTACCTTTGAAAGATATTCTAGCTGAAACAACTGACTTAATTGAGCAGCTCTGTATCAAAGCTGCTTTAGATCTGACTCAAGATAATCGTGTATCTGCCTCAGAAATTTTGGGACTCTCCAGACAAAGTTTGTACATCAAACTGAGAAAGTATGGTCTTGTAGACCTCAATAAGGATATTGATTAGAAAGTCAGTGATGAGCAGTCAAGTTGCACTGATGGTTCTTGTAGATATCCAGTCATCAGCAAAAATCAGTGGTATTTTAAGACTCATGTTTGCTAGACTATGGCTATGGTCGACGCCAGGGCTTGAGTTTTACAAACACATGGGCTCAGGAAGAAATGGGGGGTTCTCCATTTACCCAAGCGGAACCCATCAAGCCCTCTTTTGCGTTTTTCAAGATGGTCCTAGTCTCGATGCATTTTACCAGTCATCCAAAATCATAAGATGGTACAAAGAGCATGCAAATGATTTCTTTTCTGTAAAACTGAAAGCCTATTCACTCAAGGGTCAGTGGTCAGGATTTGTTCCACAAATTACAACGCAAGCACCACACTCAGGCCCAATTGTCTCTATTACAAGAGCATCAATTAAGCCTTTATATTGCCTACCCTTTTGGCGTAAGCAACCGGCAGCTGAAGTATCTCTTCAACAATCATCCGGCTGTATTATTGCTGCCGGTGTTGGTGAGGCGCCTTTTTTTCGCCAAGCCACCTTTACGATCTGGGAATCTCAATCAGCAATGGATCAGTATGCTAGACATGGAGCACACCAGCGCGCTATTAGTGCTTCCTTAAGCGGTCATTATTTTTCTGAATCTATGTTCTCTCGTTACCTACCCTTTGATGCCCAAGGTAGCTGGAAAGGCCGCACTCTTGGCTAAAGCTCCTGTCATTATTATTGGTGGTGGCATTGCTGGATTAACTTGTGCACTTGATCTTGCATGCTCTGGAGTTGAAGTTATTCTGGTTGAAAAAGAATCCCAAGTTGGCGGCAAGATTCGACAAATTGATTGTTCAAATGATCCACTAAAGCCATCACCTATAGATTCAGGTCCAACAGTCTTCACAATGCGTTGGGTTTTTGACGCCCTCTTTGAAAAAGCTGGTACCTCCCTTGAGTCTGAGTTGAGGCTAAAGAAATTACAAATTCTTGCTAGACATGCATGGGGTAAGGATGAGAGACTCGACTTATTTTCCGATGTCGAGCAATCTGCACAAGCGATTTCAGAATTTTCCTCGCCGAGTGAGGCAAAGCGTTTTCTACAATTTACCAATCAATGTCGCAGACTTTATAGGGCACTTGAAAAGCCTTACATGCTTTCAGCAAAGCCAAACTTTGGAGGCATGATCGCCGACTTAGGAATTGCTGGATCTAAGGTCTTGTATGACATTGGCTTATTCAATACGCTCTGGAAATCTTTAGGCAATTACTTTCATGACCCTAGATTGCGGCAATTGTTTGGTCGTTATGCAACCTATTGTGGCTCCTCACCTTATCAAGCGCCTGCCACCCTTATGTTGATTGCTGATGTTGAAACTCAAGGAGTATGGGCGATTGAAGGTGGCATGTTTAGCCTCGTTTCAGCTATTCGCAAGTTAGCAGAAGATAAAGGTGTGCAATTGATGACTGGAAAGGCTTGCGAAGAAATTCTGCTCAAGCATGGCAAAGTCAGTGGCATTCGATTAACAGATGGAACCCTACTCTACGGAGAGCATGTTGTTTTCAATGGCGATCTTGCTGCACTCCATCATGGCCTACTTAATTTAGATGGAATTAAAGCATTTAATGAAAAGATACCTCCGCCTTCATCTACCAAGAGGTCTCTTTCTGCGATCACTTGGTCAATGAATGCAACAGCAATGGACTTTCCTTTACTGCGACACAATGTTTTCTTTAATCAAGACTACCAAGCTGAATTTGACGATATCTTTAATAGGGGTCGCCTCCCTCGTAAACCGACCGTCTATGTCTGCGCCCAAGATCAAGGTGATGTTCATCAATCATTCTCAGGACAACAAAGGCTGCTATGCCTAGTGAATGCTCCTGCAAAAGGCGATCAATCTGAATTTAATGCCCAGGAAATCGAAAAATGCGAACACGAAACCTTTGGTCTTCTGCAACAATGTGGTTTGAATATCGATTTGGACAGTGCAATATGTCACCGTACGACACCCGCCATTTTCAACCAGCTCTTTCCGGCGACGGGGGGAGCCCTTTACGGCCAAGCCAATCATGGCTGGATGGAAACTTTTGGGCGAGCTTCAGCACAGAGCCCGATTCCGGGTCTACTAC
>Ga0194047_10001609_pt1 | contig 13629 bp, 7 predicted proteins | sample JunL225m_MetaG_2_FD_160070 | JGI IMG/M metagenome (GOLD analysis project Ga0194047, IMG submission 160070) | Anoxic zone freshwater microbial communities from boreal shield lake in IISD Experimental Lakes Area, Ontario, Canada - Jun2016-L221-5m | ecosystem: Environmental > Aquatic > Freshwater >...
ATCGCCCGTTTACTAAAACCTTGGGACAATAGATTTGAGATCTTTTCTCTTTCTATATTGTTTAGTTTCTTCATTCTTCCTCCTTTTCCTTAATTCTAAGGTGTTCGGATTAGGAATAGAACTCACGGTTACTTACTAACGATGTTACTGTGATATAATTTGCTACCGTAATTTCAAGATAAGATGAATTCAAAAGAAATAGCAGTTGAGGTTAATGAAGTTTCCAAATCTTTCAAATTACCTCACGATAGAAAGATGAGGTTGAAGGATTATTTTTTACGACCTTTTTCAAAAACACAGTATACAAAATTTCATGCATTGAAGCATATAAATTTCAAAATCAAAAAAGGTGAATTTATAGGTATTATTGGGAAAAATGGAAGTGGTAAAAGCACTTTGTTAAAAATACTAGCGGGGGTTTATATGCCAGACCACGGTAGTGTCCGTATACAGGGAAGTTTAGTTCCGTTTTTAGAACTTGGTGTTGGGTTTAACTCCGAATTAACAGGTAAGGAAAATGTCTTTTTGAATGGTACTATTTTGGGTATGACAAATAAAGAAATTAAAAAGAAGTATAAAGAAATTGTTGATTTTGCTGACATTGAAAAGTTTATGGATACTCAGTTGAAACATTATTCTTCTGGTATGCAGGTAAGATTAGCGTTTTCTATTGCTATGCAAGCACAGGGAGATGTCTATCTTATGGATGAAGTTTTGGCAGTTGGGGACGTTGGTTTCCAAATGAAGTGTATGGAAGAATTTAATAAATTATTGAAAGAAGGAAAAACAGTAATTCTTGTTACACATGATACCGATGTTGTGGATAGGCTTGCTGATAGGGTGATTTGGATAAATGAAGGGAATATGATTGAGGGAGAAAAGCATGAGATTGTAAAAGCGTATAGAGAAAGTTTTAATTTATGATTAATTTATTCTCTTCATTACAGAAAAATATTAGAAAAGCCTATTTAGTTTTCAAACATCAAGGCTTGAAAAATGTTTTTTTTAAAACTTTCCGTTATATTAGAAAACATATTAATACAGCATATTCTACAAATTTGATTACTGATATAGATTATGGAAAATGGTTTGCCAAAGATATTGAGAATAGATATCAAGAAGCTAAAAATATTAAATTAGAGAAAAATCCAAAAATATCTGTTTTAATCCCAGTTTATAATACACTTCCAAATGAACTTGAAGAAGCAATTGAGTCTGTAAAATCTCAATTTTATACTAATTGGGAACTTTGTATAGCAGATGATTGTTCAACATCGCAGGCTACGAAGGATGTTTTGAAAAAATATGAAGGAAGTGATCCTAGGATTATTATTAAATATCGAGAAAAAAATGGTGGTATTTCTCAAGCCTCTAATTCCATTATTGAATTTGTATCAGGTGATTATACTGCATTGATGGATAACGATGATTTGATCACTAAAGATGCACTTTTATTAATTGCAAAAAAAATTAATGAAGATGAAAAAATTAATTTTTTATATACAGATGAAGATTTACTCACTACCGAAGATCAACACATTAAACCACATTTCAAACCTGATTGGTCAAAATATCATGCTGAATGTACAATGTATCCTCTTCACATGTGTGTTTACAAAACTTCGCTTTTGAAAAAACTTGGCGGTTTCCGTGATGAAAGTAAGGGAACTCAAGATTGGGATTTATTACTAAGAGCTATGTCGGAAAAAGATTTTCATGCGGCACATATATCAAAGGTAATTTATAGTTGGAGACTTACACCTACTTCAACTTCTGTCACCATGATGACCAAGCCTTATGTTATTGAAAATCAAAAAAAAACTTTAACTAATTATATGGCTCTCAATAATATAGATGGTGATCTAAAAAGTACTGAAATTCAGGGAGTTTACAGAATTAAAAGAAAGATAAAAGGTAATCCGTTAATTTCAGTAATTATTTTAACTAAAGATAAACTAAACTTGTTAAAAGATGCCGTAGATTCTGTGTTAAATAACAGCTACAAAAATTTTGAATTAATTATTGTAAGTAATAATAGCAAAGAAAAAGAAACACTCGATTATTTACAAGAATTAGCTAAAATACATTCTAATGTAATATTTTTTGAGCATAATGTTAAGTTCAATTTTTCTGAATTGAATAATGTGGCTGCGGAAAAAGCAAAAGGGGACTATCTTCTATTTCTAAATAATGATGTGAAATCAATTAATGATGAATGGATAGAATCTATGCTTGAATACGCTCAATTGCCAGATGTCGGTGTAGTTGGTTCTAAATTAATTTTTGGAAACAAGACTATTCAGCATGCAGGGATTGTTTATGGCACAGATACGGGGGTATCCAATGTTATGGTAGGATTTCCATATACCTCCCCTGGGTATAACTTTTATCTCCAAACTGTACGGCATTATAGTGCAGTGATAGGTGCCTGTTTCATGGTAAAGAAGGAGGATTTTGTAAATATGGGAATGTTTGATCTTAATCTTGGACTCATTCATCAAGAAACTGATTTTTGTTTTCGTATTCAAGAACAGGGAAAATATGTAATATTTACACCATATTCTTTACTTTTTCATTTTGAATCTTCTACTAGGGGCAACGAACCTGTGAATGATACTTGGTTGAAAAATCAGGAATATTTCGAGAAAAAATGGAAGGATAAACTTTCTAAACCAGATCCGTACTATAATCCTAATCTGTCGAAGAAAAACGCAAACTATACGCTGGGGGAGGAACAGTTAAAAATTAGAAATTAGAAATTAGAAATATGTCACGCCACTAAGTGGCATCTTGTCCTTCCTTTCTATGTCATGCCGCTTAGCGGCATCTCGTCGGAATATTTCAAAACAAAGAACGGGAATGAACACACCCCGCCTTCGGCACCCCTCTTAATAGAGAATATTTTTTCAATCCCAGCGAGATCCTTCGACAAAGCCTGCCCTGAGTTTATCGAAGTGCTCAGGATGACAAGTTTCAGATTACATATATTTAGAAATCATAAACACTTGCTGGGAAATAAAAAGCTCTTTATTAATTTGAAAAACAAGGTAGCATACAATTTTACTTATAAAGTATTATAATAAGCTCTAGCTTAATAAATATTAAAAAACTTTCATGAAAGCAATAGTTTTAGCAGGAGGAAGAGGTACCAGACTTAGGCCTTTGACACATACAAGAAATAAGCATCTCATCCCAATTGGCGGAAAGACAATGATAGAAAGAGTTATTGACGATGTTGTAGATTTGGGAATAAAAGAAATAATTATAAATATCAATTTAGGAGATACTGAAATCAAGGCTGCTCTGGGTGATGGTTCCAAGTGGGACGTAAAAATTACATACATCGAGCAGGAAAAACCAAATGGTATGATGTTTCCTATAGTAATGGCAGAAGAAATTCTAGCAGGTGATGATTTTGTTCTTCATGCGGGGGATAACATTTTATCAGGTGGTTTGAAGACGTATTATGAAGAATTTAAAAAATTAAATTCATCTGCACATTTACTTGTAACAAAAGTTAGTAATCCAGAAAGGTTTGGTGTGGCTGTCGTCGAATCTGGATTTATGGTGAAAACAGTAGAAAAACCAAAAGAATTTATTAGCAATTTAGCTGTTACAGGCGTGTATTTTTACAAGAATGATATTATCGAGGCTATGAAACATGTTGAGCCCGTAGTTCTTGGTAATAGCTCCGTTGCAGAATATTATCCACCACTAGCTCATCAATGGCTTATTGATAATGGTTACAAAATTACTGTTACAGAAGTTACTGGTTGGTGGAAGGATACTGGGAAGCCAGAAGATTTAATAAGTGCCAATCATTTGGTTTTGGAAGTGTTGAAAGACAATATTGAAGGAGAGATTGTAGACTCAAAAGTAGAAGGAAAGGTTGAGATAAAATCAGGCGCAAAAATAATAAACTCTACTTTACGTGGTCCTCTCGTAATTGGTGAAAACACAACTATTACCAATTCATATGTTGGTCCTTTTACCGCAATTAGTAAGGATTGTGAACTAGTAAATTCTGAAATTGAGAATAGTATTGTGCAGAATAATGTGAAAATACTAGACTTTCCAAGAAGAATTGACAATAGTATCATTGGAGACAATGTTATTATTACAAAACATCAAAATAAACCTAAGACAACCAGATTATTGATCGGAGATAATAGTGAAGTTGTGATTTAAATTGATTGTTGTCATGCTGCTTAGCGGTATCTCGCCCTTCCTTTCTATGTCATCCCGAATGAAATGAGGGATCTCGTTGGAAAATTTCAAAACATAGAACGGAATGAACACACCCCGCCTTCGGCACCTCTCTTCCCAGAGGGGAATTAATACAGATGACATGGGCTTATTTCCCCCTCCTTCCCGAGGAGGGGAACAATGGGTGGTGCAAACCCCTTCCGCCCGCTGAGCGGGCACCCTCCCGAGGGAGGGAATTAATACAGAACATACCCCGCCTCTTCTTTCGCAAATCCCTTCCATCCTCAACTTACGCCGAGAGCTACAGAAGACAAGCTCTTCTTTCGCTAAATTTATCTACGAAACTTAAGTGAAGTAAGGAGCTCAGGGTGATAAAATGATAGCATGGATTCCTGCTTTCGCAGGAATGACATTAGGGTGACATTAAGTTCGACAAAGCCTGTACTGAGCCTTTCTAAGTACTCAGTATGACAAAAAATCTTAACCTACCACGTTCTGTAAATATCTTTCAGCAATTTCCTGAGCTTTTGCTGATATTGGTTGCCACCATGCTTCATTATTTTTATACCAATCGATTGTTAATTGTATTCCATCATCGAAAGAATATTTTGGACTCCAACCTAAATCTGTTGAAATTTTTGTATGATCTATTGAATACCTTGGGTCATGGCCTGGTCTATCTGTAGTGTGTTTTATTAAATTTTTATCTTTTCCCAATGAATCTAGGATTGCGCTTGAAACTTCAACAGTATTTCTTTCACTATCTCCTCCTACACAATAAGTTTGGCCTAATTTGCCATTAAATATGACACTTTCTATTGCACTACAATGATCTTCGACATATAAATAATCTCTGATAGCTATACCTTGACCATATATTGGAATATTCTTATCGTATAAAGCTCTAGTAATATAGAGGGGAATAACTTTTTCTGGAAATTGAAAAGGTCCATAATTGTTTGAACAATTCGTAATAGTTACAGGCATGTTATATGTTTCATAATATGCATAAACTAAATGGTCGGATCCAGCTTTTGAAGCTGAGTAAGGAGATCTGGGCGAGTATGGTGTCTTTTCACTAAATTTATCAGAAGAATTTAATTCTAATGTACCAAATACTTCATCTGTAGAAATATGATGAAATCTTTTGTTCCCGTTTTTTCTAGCGGCGTCTAAAAGGGTAAATGTTCCTACTACATTAGTATTAACAAAATTTCCTGGATCGGTAACACTTCTGTCAACGTGACTTTCTGCTGCAAAATGAACAACGATGTCAGTTTCTGCTACTAAATTATTTACTAGATTAGCATCTAAAATACTACCTTTTACAAATTCGTATCTACTTCCAAAATTTTTTACATGATAATCTATCGTTAGAGGATTTGCTGCATATGTCATCAAATCTAAATTAGTTATAGTATCTTTTGGGTATTTACTTAACCAATAATTGATAAAATTTGAACCTATAAATCCAGCTCCGCCTGTTACTAATAATTTCATAGAAAAATAAAATTAATATAATTATTGGAGTATATCATTTTACGGTAAATGTTATGAAGAGAGCCGTAACAAGGCTTACTATAACGATGTAAAAATATTATTAAGTGTCTGTTAAGTATTCGTCACGGGAACTCGCTTAATCCAGATATATAATAATGGTTATTTTGTGAAAGTAATTGTAAAAAAGGTATATAATAAGCACAAATGTTATGAAATAATTATCTTTGAAATGCGTTATATAAATATATAATTAACGAGTTTATCATATGTTTATGAAACATAATAAAAAGATTTCATTTTTAATATTAATTATTATACTTTTAAATTTCCTATTACCGATATCAAATTTATTTGTTTCGGCTCAGGTTGCTTCTGCACTATCCGTAAATGCAAATAATGTAGTTGGAGCCTTCTCAAACAGAATGCTTGGACAAGGTCTGGTTAATTGGGAACATAGTTGGGAAAAACCATTCCCGTCTCAGGTGCCAGGTTTAGCACAAGCTATGAAGGAAGAAAAAGTTGGAATTATTAGATATGCTGGTGGACTTTGGTCAAATAGTGTTGGCTGGGATAGAAGTAATCAAAGAACACCTTATACTAAATGGAATTATCCAAATGATTCCAATGATTATTGGTTTCATTATGGAAAAAATGAAATTGATGATTTAGCTACTTTTTCTAAACAGGTTGGTGCAGATGTCATGATTCAGGTGAATATTTACAATGATAACCCTGATATGTGGGCGGATATGGTCAAATATACAAATATTGAAAAAGGATATGGTTTCAAATATTGGGAAATTGGGAATGAAAATGAAAGTGTTTGGAGCAACTATCTTGATATTAATACATTTAAAACTAGACTTAAATCATATATAGATAAAATGATGGCTGTTGATCCTACGATCAAGATTATATCTTCAGGAGCAGCATCCGCACATCAAGGTATGGCTAACTATGATGATAGCGTAACTGCTGTTTCAGACTATGTGGCTCAGATACCGACTGTTACAGGTAATAATGGTAAAAAAGTTTCAGCTGTCACGTATCATTGGTATCAACAAAGTTATGGCTGTACGGGTTCTACAATTTCTTTAGGAAATACTCAGATTCAAGATTTGCAAAGATACACGTGGAATCTGGCTACTAATTCATGGAGAAATTCTTATAGCCGTATGTGGGCAGATGTAATGCCACAAAGAGTCAAAAATGAAGTACTAAATAATTATTCTGGAATTGAGCAAGGAATAACGGAATTGAATTTTGATTCATGTGATAATAACGGTACAAATGATCCTTTGAATGGTAATCACTTGACTGCGCTTTGGTATTCTGATGTATTGGGCCGGCTTGCATACAATGGAGTGAGTTTCGATACGGCGTATCAAGGATATGGAACTCAAAGTTATGCCAATATTTATCCCGATAATGGTGATAATCCTACAAGGATCAATGTTCGTCCGTCTTATTATGCTTTTTTGATGTATGCAAAATATTTCGGTAATCAAATGGTCCAAACTTCAACTTATGATAACAATGTCTCAATTTGGGCTTCTAAAGATACTAACGATCCTCATAAATTAAAATTAATGATTACAAACTTATCTGGAAATAGCGTTAATGTCCCAGTAAATCTAACAGGTTTCAATTCTGCTAGCGGTAAAGCTTATGTAATGAAAAGTACCAATCCTACAAGTTTAACTAGTAATAGTATGTTGCAGAATGCGGGGACAAACATTAATGGAACAGTAATAGATGGTATGGATGTAGCGGGAACATTTGCCAAAATTGTTCCACAAAATTTATCAGTAAATGGAACTACGTTTAATTATAATTTTCAACCTTATACAACAACTGCAATAGTATTGGACGAATCAGTAAGTGGCAATCCAGTAGTTTCGATAACATCACCACTTAATAATAAAATATTTAATGCTGGTGAAAATGTGACATTAACATCAAATGCTACATCATCATCAAGTACAATTTCAAAAGTAGAGTATTATTCTGGTGCAACTAAAATTGGTGAAGCATTAACTTCTCCATATACATTTATATGGAATTCAGTTGTTGCGGGTGCTTATGATATTACTGCCAAAGCTATAGACAATAATACAAAATCTACGATATCAACAAAAGTCACTATTAATGTAGAGAAAGCAGGACGTACTTTAGATAAAAAATACTATTATACGTGGAATGACACTAGTGTTGCAGGTCGAGAAGCGTGGACACTTATTGGTAATCCTTCTACTACGCAAAGTGCTAATGTAACCATAAAAATAGCGGGGGTTTTGAAAGGAACTTACACCATACCTGCGGGAGGTGAGATTACACCATCTTTTGCAAATATAATTAATGGCCCAATTGAAGTAAACTCGGATATAAATGTTTATTCGTCTCAGAGAGTCTTATATAATGGCTCTTTTAATGAGATGTCAGGAATTGCGTCAAGTAGTTTAACAAATAAATACTATTTTACTTGGTATGATACTAGTGGTCCTGGAAAAGATGCTTGGATATTAGTAGGAAATCCATCTGCAACTCAGAGTGCAAATGTTACTATAAAAATTGCAGGTATTGCTAAAGGTACGTATGTTATTCCAGCTGGTGGAAAAATAACACCATATTATTCAGGAATGTTAAATGGTCCTGTGGAAGTTAGTGCTGATATAAATATATATACAACACAAAGAGTCTTATATAACGGTTCCTTTAATGAATATCCTGGAATACCAGCAAATTCATTAACAAATAAATATTATTTCACATGGAATGATACTAGTGTTGCAGGTCGAGATGCTTGGACTCTTGTTGGCAATCCATCAGCTACTCAAAGTGCGAATGTAACAATAAAAATTGCTGGGGTTACGAAAGGTACATACGTTATTCCAGCAGGTGGAAAAATAACTCCATATTATTCAAAATTGATAAACGGTCCTGTGGAAGTTAGCTCGGATATAAATATATATACAACGCAGAGAGTGTTGATGAATGGATCTTTCAACGAATTCTCGGGTATTAAAGGTAATAATTTGTCATATAAATATTATTATCCTTGGTATGACTCAAGCAGTTCCAGTAAAAGTACTTGGATATTAATTGGAAATTCATCTGCCCAATCAGCTACAGTGAAAATTAGAATTGCGGGAATATTAAAAGGTACATATACAATACCAGCAGGAGGAATTATTACACCGTATTTTTCAAGTTTAATAAATGGACCAGTAGAAATTGTGTCTGATGTTAACACTTTGTTTACAACACAAAGAGTCCTATATAATAACTCCTTTAATGAAATGGAAGGAATTTAGTTATATAAAGGTGTCTTTAAAACTTTTGATGTTTCCAAAATAAATATCTATAATGATATAGTTGAAACCAATCAGCCTTGTAAAAGCTTTTATAATTTTGAAAGCTATTTGCTCGAAAATTATGGATTATCAATTAAGAAAAATAAATGAAAAGAAAAATCATATGTGTCTTTATCTTTGTGACAATAATTTTTTCTGCTTTTGCTAATTCTATTTCTTCATATGTTTTTTCTGAACAAGCTTTTGATAATCAAGTGAACCAGCTTCTTGAAAAAGATAATTATTTAAATAATAAAATAATTATCAAATATAAGAACGGCGTTAAAAAAAATAATAAAGTTTTACCATTTAGTATAAATTCTAATTATATCGAAGAAAACTCTCCAAAGCTTGATGTATATGAATTAAAGAAAAAATCAGGTGAGGATATCAATAAACAGGAAATGGCTGATTTATTAAAAACATATTTAAAAGATCCTAATATAGAATATGCAGAGCCTGTATATATTGCGAAGCCTTCTTCCTGGACAACTACTGCTACTAGAGCGACCCCAAATGACTATGATGCTGTTAATAAACATAAATATTTAGAGATAGGTAAGGCTCCTGAAATGTGGAAAAACTTGGGTTGCAATACAAATTTATCAGGTAGTCCTTGTGCCAATACTTCCAATGTAGTAGTTGCTGTTTTAGATAGTGGTTTGGGATATGGTAATGGTTATCAATACAAACCGGGTATGTCCAAGATGGAAGTCACTTTGAGTAATACTTCTGTTAATACTGCTACGAATGTAACTATTAAGCTTTGGCCTAAATATTCTATTTCAAATGCAACCTCGTTTTATGTGGTTTGGCCAGTTCAATTTACTGGCGGTGGTTCTTTGACTGCGTCTGATGTGGAAATAACCAAAGCGGGGGATACTCATTTTTCATCTGGCACAGCAAGATCTTTCATATATAGAGCTTTTTATATTGATTTAAATACCACTGGCGGAAATTTAGATACTGTAAATCCAATTGTAATAAATATTAAAAATTTAAAAATTATTAATCCTGCTACAGCAAGACAATATGTATATGAAATGTATTCAGATTATAATGGAAGTTTCGGTACTGCACTTGCGAATGTTGGTGGTGCAAATATTACAGCTAATGCAAATAAAGCTACTTTTGGAAATGCACCCGAAGTAAATCAATCAAATTTATGGACAAATCCTATAGAAGCATATGGTGACAAAAATAGTGATGGCTGGCCTGGCGTTGCTAATGTGGATGATGATAGCGATGGCTTGGTTGATGAAGATATTTATTCAAATGATAAAAGTAGTTATCTTTATGTTTCCAACACAACTACTTATGATGATGACGAAAACGGTTACCCAGATGATGTAAATGGTGCAAATGTCGCCAGTTATATGTTGTGTTTTTATCAGTACTATTGTCAGAATGAAGATCAAAGCTTCATGGGGCGAGCATATGATGATATGGGGCATGGAACTTCTGTAGCTGGCATAATAGCTGCAACTTATGATAATGGGGCTACTTCTCAAGCATTAGGTATTGCACCAAATGTAAAATTAATGCCAGTTAAAGTTTTTTATTACGATAAAGACTATTTCAGTTATATTACAGATACAGAGACATTAGCCAAAGCAATAATTTATGCTGTTGATAATGGTGCAAATGTAATTAACATGAGTTTGGGAACGACATCTGATAGTTTAATTCTAAAAAATGCGGTTAACTATGCGGATTTAAAAGGTGTCTCTGTAGTAGCAGCGGCAGGAAATGATGGAAATGCTGGGACACAGGCAGAAAGAATGGTTACTTATCCAGCTACTTATCCAAGTGTTATTTCTGTTGGTGCTACTAATTTAGTAGCATATCCAAATACGAATAGGGCATATTATTCTAGCTACGGTTCTAATACGAATGCAAATGCCATTATGATTGATGTTGTCGCTGCAGTTGGAGATGGCGGTTATGGGACTGATGGAGTCTACACAGAGACACTAGATTGCTCGGCAAATATTTATAAAAGTTTTAATATATCGGTAGATGATGATCCGTGTGGAGCGAAAGATTATTCCACAAGTAATTTCAATAATTTTAAATATGAATACCAGTTTGGTACTTCCTTTGCTGCTCCTCAGATTGCTGCCGCTGTAGCGTATATCAAAGCTCTTTATCCAAATACTACAACAGATGAAGTAAAAAGAATTATACGTTTATCGACAGTAGATATTGGAGCTGTAGGAATAGATGCTCAAACGGGTTATGGTTTGTTTCAATTTGATAAACTTAATACTGTCTTTTCTGATAGAACTTTATCAAAAAAATATTATTTCACATGGAATGATACTAGTGCTGCTGGTAGAGATGCTTGGACTCTTGTTGGTAATCCATCAACAACACAAAGTGCAAATGTCACTATAAAAATCGCGGGTAGTACGATGGGAACTTATTCAATATTACCTGGTGAAAAAATAACACCATATTATTCTAATATAATTAATGGGCCTGTAGAAATAACGTCAGATATTGATGTTTATGCTACTCAAAGGGTTCTTTTTAACGGTTCGTTTAATGAATTTGCTGGAATTTCTGAAAGTAGTTTAACAAATAAATATTATTTCACTTGGTACGACACCAGTGGTCCTGGAAAAGATGCTTGGATATTAGTAGGAAATCCATCTCTATCTCAAACAGCAAATGTAACAATAAAAATTGCAGGAATAACTAGAGGGACATACGGAATACCGGCTGGCGGTCGAATAACCCCCGAATATTCTGGAATACTGGATGGTCCAGTAGAAGTAAGTTCAGATATAAATGTGTATACCACACAGCGAGTCTTATATAATGGTTCTTTCAACGAATATGCAGGAATTCCTGCTGACTCTTTAACAAATAAATATTATTTCACATGGAACGATACAAGTGCAATTGGTAGAGATGCTTGGACTCTTGTTGGGAATCCTTCCCTTTCGCAAACTGCAAATGTAACAATTAATATAGCCGGAAATACTATGGGGACATATGCAATTGCTCCAGGAGGTAAAATAACACCATATTATTCAAATTTAATTGATGGTCCAGTAGAAGTAAGTTCAGACATAAATGTTTATACAACACAGAGAGTTTTGTATAATGGCTCTTTCAATGAATTCGCTGGAATTAGAGCGAATAACTTGAAAGATAAATATTACTTCACGTGGAATGATACTAGTGCAGCTGGAAGAGATGCGTGGACACTTGTGGGGAATTCATCTTATACACTGACAGCTAATGTAAATATTAGAATTGCAGGTATTTTGATGGGGACATATTCTATTCCACCAGGTGGAAAAATTACACCATATTATTCCAATGTTATAAATGGTCCAGTAATAGTTACGTCGGATATTAATACAATATATACAACGCAAAGAGTACTATTCTACGGCTCTTTTAACGAAATGGATGGTATCTAAAATTTAAAATCTTTGCCAAGTAATTTTAAAACTTTATTATATACTTTGAAGCCTTTTCTTGTGGTTATTGAGTGAACATAATTTTTTTCTTTTTTCAAATCATTTTCAATAATGTTTGTATGTGATTTCAAACCTTCTAGTTCTGAAGAAGCTGCATTATACATGTTAAAATAATTATCTCTTTCTGATGTAAGGCTGTTAATAATCACTTCTAGATTGTTAATACGTGACTCTAATGATTTTGTTTCTTCTTTATGAATATGAAATCCTGCAGATTTTTTATAATATTCAATAATATGTGAAATAAATTCTTCCGTAAATATTTGTTTTAATTGTTGATCTTTTATTACAACACCTAGTCCGAAATTATGTTCGAATTCAATGATTATTGCATCTTTATTATCTTCTTTAACTTCTTTCCATACTTCCCATACTCCGAAATCTGGAACTTTAATATCATGAAACATAATAATGCCATCATCTTTCACTTTTCCTTTCCATGAATCATAATCGTGTTTAACCGCTTCGTATGTATGTAAACCATCGATATGTAGCAGATCTATACTTTTATCTGCAAATTTATTTAATGCCTCATCAAAAGTCATTTTCAAAAGTCTAGTATTTTGTTCAATATAAAATCTTCTTGTTATTGAAACTACAGCATCATATATTTCTTGACCATAAAATCCAGCTTGTTCATCTCCTTCCCAAGTATCAACTGCAAATATTTCGTTCTTTAAACTAATATCTTTTGCTGCCTGACAAAATGAAAAAAAAGAAGTCCCTTTATGAGTTCCTAGTTCTACTACTGTTTTTGGATGAATGTTTCTTATTAAATCGTAAGCCCAATAAATATGCCCAGCCCATGGCCAATTATGATCATCGAAATCTGATTTATACTCGAAGGTTGGATTGAAGTAAGTCCAGCTCTGTGTTTTTGTCATAATATAAAATTTATTATAGTTATTATACAACATAAACTAATAATTTTGATTGTCGTGAGTTCTACTCCTAATCCGAACACCTTAGAATTAAGGAAAAGGAGGAAGAATGAAGAAACTAAACAATATAGAAAGAGAAAAGATCTCAAATCTATTGTCCCAAGGTTTTAGTAAACGGGCGATAGCCCGTAAACT
>Ga0194047_10001610_pt1 | contig 13627 bp, 11 predicted proteins | sample JunL225m_MetaG_2_FD_160070 | JGI IMG/M metagenome (GOLD analysis project Ga0194047, IMG submission 160070) | Anoxic zone freshwater microbial communities from boreal shield lake in IISD Experimental Lakes Area, Ontario, Canada - Jun2016-L221-5m | ecosystem: Environmental > Aquatic > Freshwater...
TAGGGAGGTAGGGCGCGCCCCGCATTGTACCGGACTGGGGTTAGTGCCGGCGCTAGAACCAGGTAAAACTTTGCCGGAATGTTCCAGAAATACCATATCATCATTTATATTGACTGTTAGATTCCCATCTTTAGCCGCAATTGAGCTTGAATTGCCAGAGCGGTCATATAGCGTACCGGCTGCATCGTTAGTAGGGAGTGTAACTGTTCCGCTACCGTTATCAACCCACATTACATCAATGTTTTTGCCGTTGCGCTCAAAGCGATAACCATAGCCTCGCGCACCCCCGGAGGCATACACATCATCAATATAAACTGAGCCGCTCCACTTCGCGCCGTTTGGTCGGCTTATTAGCTGAATCGAGTCGAATTTGATGGGATAGCGAATCTGGCTGGAAGGAGGTGTATTAGGGGCGGTTTCGCCTGATAGCCACGCTTCTCGGCGTTGCCAACCCGTACCACCCGCGCTACCTACATCATAATAGAATAGGGTATTGGTGGCATCTTTTATCAGGACTCGCACATCCGCGCCTTTGTTATCTCCATATATCCAAAATCCGACCTTAGTCGGTTGTCCGTCTATTGGCACTTGCCTTCCCACTTGTATATAGTTCGAGGCATCACCATTGAAAGCGTAATCAATGCGTAAGGATGTGCCGCCGCTATGTGCTTGGTCGCCGCTCAGGTAGGCGCTGATAGTGCTGGGAGCGTTGGCATAACTGCTGAAGTTATTTGCCCCATTAAAGCTATCAATAGCAACTTTGCCCGCATCGAAAGGCTCGAAACGCTCTTTGAAAGTTGCGCCAGTTAGCCGCGCAATCAGGTTTTTGTAAACGACATAGGAGGGTTTGGGTGTTACCCAATCGCTTCGCACAATGCCATAGCCATCCTGAAGATTGACTCCATCATCCCGGAACTGATAGATAAACATTTTTTGCAAACCGGTAGCAAGACCTTCAACACTAGCGCGGGCAATGTAATTAGCCTGTCTGCTCTCATCTACCGCGATTGAACCACGTGTATCCCAACCGAACTCGGTTGCCCATACCGGCTTGCCTGCACGAGCGGCAAAAGCTTCAAAGTATGCCAATTGGGTATCAGACCAATATTTACTTTCAGGGCTGGCAGAGAAATTTACATAGGGATGTACTCCCAAAATATCAAATTTGCCGTTGCCGCCCCGCGCTAATACTTCTTCCATAAATGGTACGTCAAAGCCGCTGACTCCGCCCGTTACTACCTGTAAACCGCCATCAATGCCTTTTATGGTGTCATAAGAGACCTGCAAGAGTTGTGCGTAGTTTTGCGCCCGCTGAGAGGGGTCAGCAATGTTAAAGTATTTCGTATCGCTGGGTTCGTTCCAGATTTCCCAATAGCGCACTTTGTCTTTGTAACGGCTGACTACAGTAGCTACATAGGTTCGCCATGCATTGATTTCAGGCATAGCGTAGTTAGGTTGCGCTTTTCCGCCGCTGCGGTCAACGTTATAGGACAATAAACCCAAAACGTTCAGACCACGTTCGGTTGATTTATTAACCGCTTCATCGGTGAAGCCCCAATCCCATCTGCCGGAATAGGGCTCAACCATATCCCAGCGCAATTCTTCCCGATTCCAATTTGCGCCGGTACTACTGGCAGCATTTAGCGGTTTTTCAAAGCTGCCGGAGATGCCGTAACGCGCTGCTGATTGAACATTTAAACCAAAAGGAGAGTTTGCGCCTTGCCCGATGGTAAAATTCGGTACAGGTGAACCCATGCTTTCCGCCGCAAGCGCGTAATTTTCTCTAACAAAGAGACTTGTTATTAGGTTTAAGACCATAAGTAAGCTACAAATAATTGCTAACTTTTTTTTCATGAGGTTGTTTCTCCACTAAGCCGGCTATGAAGTCATCCATTTTTCAGCCCCAACTTCCTTTAAAAGTTTGGTAAGGCTGTCAACATGGACTAATTCTTTGTTACCACTAACGATTACAACCTGGTCATTCAATTCAAAAGAATTGCCATTAGGACATAGCGCGGGAAGGACATAGGCAGTTCCTTTAAGCCAAAACACTACTTTACCAGTGTTTGTTGCAGAAATTGGGGTGGCTACACGGGCTACTTGACCATGTAATGTTTGAGGGGTTAAATCATTTTCTTCATCGCGCATTAGAAGGAAAAGCGCGATAATAAAACTTAAAGTGCCGGAAAGAAAAGCTCCGGGTATGCTCCACCAGTCCTCTGCTCCGGCAAGTACGCCAACAAAGCCGCCTACTCCAAACCAGATTAGGGCGACAATCAACGCCTCCATCCTTGTATTGCCTCCCTCGGCAGGTCGAGGTAAGGTTGTACCACCTGTTAGCCAATCTGCTACAGTTAGCACAATACCAAAGATGAAACTTCCTAGATAAATGTACCCAAAGACATCCACGGAGTGATTACGCCTTTTCAGCATAAGAGATAGCGAAAATAGCTTACAAGATATTTAGGGCATTGTAAAGCTAAAATTAGGAATTGCTGAAAATATAGTTGGAAGCATCTTCCAATACTTCTATAAGCTGTTCAATCGTAAAGGGCTTTGTGAGCATCCCTCTACTTCCCTTTACAGGCAAGTTTTGCCCGCTCATAGTAACAATATATACGTTCGGATTCAACTTCCTCAATTGTTCAGCAATCGAGTCACCGCTGAGACCCTGCAATATTTTATCTACAAAGATAAGTTTCGGTAGTTCTCGCTGGAAAATTTCGAAAGCAGCTTTTCCATTTGATGCAGTAAATGGCTCATAATCCATAAATTTCAGGTTAGTCGAAACAAGCTCACGTATTATCGGATCGTCGTCAATAACCAGCACTTTAATTATTTCACTCATGTTTTTTTCCTCGCTTACTAGGCGATAACCCTTTACAGAATATTATACATATTATATCAAGTATCCATGCTACCAATCCTCCAATTCTCGTCTATTGGGCTTATCTTTATGAACGTAGAAAATCAAGAGTTTTACAATTTGCTGAAACGAAATGGCATATAATATCGTCAATCTATTTGAAAGGAAGAAAGAACAGAGCGGTTGCAAGAATGGAATTGTTCTCTATAAAACGGTTCTCAACGGGGTTTGGGTAAAGGCACGCGGCGCTTGATTCTACGGCTTTTGAAGAGTATATATCGAGCCTTTGTTTAAGCTCCCTTACCGTTACAATGGTTTTGGGAGCTTTTTTGATGGCTTAAATCGCAAAACTTTCGGGGGTTTCCCAATCCATGACGCGCTCCACTATATTGGCGGCATGCGCGGTGGGTGTTCCGGTACTTAATTCTTCTTCGATTTCAGCAACTTCTTCTTCATCTACAAAGAAAGAAAGTTGTACCGGCTTGGTACTGAGCTTTTCTGCCTGTCGAAGTTTGCTTTCATCCACTTTGATTATTTCTCCGTCTTTCCACTCAAACATGGGGGAATTTTTCTTACCGCTTTTAAGAGGGGCGCTAGTTCGCATTAAGTCTTCAGGATGGATGCCTTTCTGGTGTGCAAACTTTTGAAGGCTATAGCAATGTTTCAGGAAAGAGCATGTACCGCATTTGTACATATTTGAAGCAAGGGGATAGCGTTCTTTCTGGATGTCACGCCCGATACTGAAAATACGCTCACGTAGCACGCGCCTTTCGCCTTCGCCGCGTAGGGTTGGTGTATGCGAACCATCGCGTACATTTTCTATAGCGAAGCGGCGCTCCCGGAAGGGAAACATCATTTCCACCGCTAGGTCATAGCAACTGAATTGGGTATCAATGGCAACTGCCGCAGAACTGGTGGGTTTGTAGCCGGATTTATAATCTACAATAAGCAATGAGCCGTCTTTGCTTTCGCGAATTGCCTTCCCCAACTCTTCAGGCTTAAAACTGCCGGGCGCAGTGGAATCTTTAAGTTCTAAGCGGTCAATGTAACCTTGCAAGGCGTAGCCCCGCCCGTTTTTTTCGTTGGTAAGGCTTACCATGAAGAATTGCTCAACCATTACATGGGAAAATGGGACGTTTTGGTTTCTCTCGAAAAAATCCATACAAACTTTATAGCCAGCCCCAAGCAGCTTTTCTTTTTCATCCGGGCTACGCCATAGCATCGGCGGCTTACGCTTACCGCGCTCGGTTTTAGGCTGTGAATCAATGCTAAACCATTTGCCCCTGAAAACATTGGCAAAGTTTGAGGCGCTTATATACATTTTTGCAGCAGGATTTTTGCGTTTGAAAAACTCTTCAAACATGCTGTGCAGCACGGTGCCAAACTCAAGGGCAGGTACTCGAGGTAGTTCCTCTGGTTTTTCGTGATAGTTAAACCAAAACCGCGTCCCACAGTCTTGGTAAATTTTCATCATGGAGTCGCTGAGAATCAAGCGTCCATCTTTGGTATATTTCATGCCGTTCCCGTAAAATCAACCAGCAGTAAGCAGTTTTGAATAGCAGATTACCGGGCGCGGTTGAAATCGCGCCAGCGGGTGAGCCGAATAAATGTTTGTATAGTATAACTATACTAGCACAACTGTTTTTACCTGACAAGGGTTTTAAACTATAACTTTACATATTATTTTTTACTCAGCATGATGCTATGTCTGTTTGTTATTTGTCCCGTTTGGGAGTAGGGTTTGAGCTACCCTTTGATTTGCACATCACATTAGAAGTGTTTTATTTTATCGTTATACGACATAAAAACTATAGAAAAAAACATTATAAAAGGGGTTATCCTTACCCCAAAGGATGGGCATTAAGCCTACTATTGTGTTATGATTTATATAAATAATGGCTTTGTTAAGCCATATGGGGGATGAGAAAATGGTTTAAACATTCTCCAAGTGATTTGTACAACAGAAAAGTTTCACAGGTTAAAAATCAATGAAAATCTTAGATATTAAAAAACTACAAGGAGGTAGCTGGTAAAAATGACTGTGCTAGATACCCGCGTCGGGAGCCAATACGATAGTTCTGGTCATCCCGAAGTGGTAAACGATTTCTCGATAGTGATTGCTACAGTAAACGGTTCCGGTAGCCAGACTGCCAATAACACTATTATCCGCTCGATTTTCAAAATGGGAATACCGGTAAACGGTAAGAATATATTCCCCTCTAATATTTCCGGCTTGCCAACATGGTACACAGTTAGAGTTAGCAAAGATGGTTATGTGGCACGGCGGCAGGAAACCGAAATCCTTGTTGCTTTCAACGTACAAACCGCCGATGCAGACCTTCAATCGTTGCGAGAGGGTGGCGCTTGTTTCTATCCTGATGACTATACATTTTTGAATCCGCGCAATGATGTAGTCTATTACCCCTTGCCGGTTAAGCAATTGGTAAAAGAATCCGGCGCAGATATAAAGTTAAAAGATTATATTGCCAATATGGTTTATGTCGGCGGATTAGCCGAGATTCTAGGTATAGATTTAGGCAAAATAAAAGAGGCGTTGGTTAAGCACTTTAACGGGAAAGCAAAGCCGGTAGAATTAAACTATGGGGTGGTTTCTAAAGCGGCTGACTATGTACGTCAGAACTTGCCAAAAAAAGACATCTACAAGGTTGCTCCGCTCGACCTAACTAATGGCAAAATCCTGATTGAAGGTAATACCGCTGCCGGTTTAGGCGCATTATTCGGGGGTGTATCGTTGGTTTCTTGGTATCCGATTACTCCCTCTACCAGCGTTGTTGATACCATAAACGAATATTTGCGCGAACTGCGTACCGACCCCGCTTCTGGAAAATTGACCTGCGCGGTGGTACAGGCGGAGGACGAAATCGCGGCTATCGGTATGTTGGTAGGGGCAGGTTGGGCAGGTTGTCGGGCTATGACTGCTACTAGCGGTCCCGGTCTTTCCCTCATGACCGAATTTGCCGGTTTGGCTTATTTTGCCGAAGTGCCGCTTGTTATCTGGGATATTATGCGGATGGGTCCCAGTACGGGCTTACCGACTCGCACTTCTCAGGGCGATATATTGACAGCCTATTTTCTTGGTCATGGTGATACTCGTCATGTTTGCCTGTTGCCGGGCAATATGCAGGAATGTTTTGATTTCGGCATTACCTCTTTAGACCTTGCAGAACATCTCCAAACCCCGGTATTTGTATTGAGTGACCTAGATTTCGGTATGAATCTTTGGATGACCGAACCGTTCCAATACCCGGAAAAGCCGCTTGACCGCGGAAAAGTGCTATCAGAAGATGACCTCAAACGGCTAGGCTCTTTCAAACGGTATGCCGATATTGAAGGAGATGGGGTAGGTTGGAGGACTTTACCCGGTAATCCGCATCCAATGTCAGCCTATTTTTCGCGAGGCACAGGTCATAATGCTGAGGCTGCTTATAGCGAACGTCCTGATGATTGGGAAGAAAATCTTCATCGCCTTGCCCGTAAACACGATACCGCCCGCATTTTAGTGCCTAAGCCAGTTATCCAAACGCGAACAGGCGCAAATATCGGCGTTATCGCTTATGGTTCAAGTGACCCTGCAGTAGTAGAAGCCTGCGATTTGCTGCAAACTCAAGGAGTATCTGCCGATTATTTGCGGTTGCGGGCGTTGCCCCTAGAGGAAACTACCAGTAAGTTTATCGAGTCTCATGAAATCGTGTTTGTGGTTGAAATGAATTACGATGGGCAGATGCACAAATTGTTACAAATCCATTCACCTGAGCATGCTGCTCGTTTGAAATCCGTGGCGCATTGCGATGGTTTGCCCTTTACTGCCCAATTTATTACTGAAAAGGTGATGAGCAATTTTCAGTAATACTGTATCAGGCATTTTAAATTTGTATGCAAAGGCTATAAATAAAGGACATAGATTATGACAGCAGCAGTAAAAGAACCGGGCGCAGGCGGCTCCAAACTAAATCTTCTGGGTTTTGACCGTACCGAATACAAGGGGAAGCCTTCGACCCTTTGCTCCGGTTGCGGTCACGACTCGGTTGCCAGCCAGATTATTGCGGTGGCTTGGGAACTATCACTACAACCGCATCGGGTTATTAAAACTAGCGGTATCGGCTGCTCTAGCAAGTCGCCTGCCTACTTCCTGAATCGTTCTCATGGTTTTAACTCCCTACATGGACGGATGCCCTCTCTGACGACAGGCGCAGTTCTGGCGAATAAAGAATTGCTTGCCATCGGTGTCAGCGGAGATGGTGATACTGGTAGTATTGGGCTTGGACAATACAAACACCTATTGCGCCGTAACGTGCCTATGGTCTATATCATTGAAAATAACGGCGTGTATGGTCTTACCAAAGGGCAGTTCTCGGCAACTGCCGATGAAGGGCAAAAGCTGAAATATGCCGGAGTCAACGAATTGCCGCCCATTGACCTGTGCCTTGAAGCGATTGCTTCCGGGTGCGGTTTCGTGGCGCGTTCCTTTGCGGGTGATGCCAAACAAGTACGCGAATTATTGAAAGCAGCCCTAAGCTATAAAGGCGGTACAGCGGTTCTGGATATTATTAGCCCCTGTATTACCTTCAATAATCATGAAGAATCTACTAAGAGCTATAGCTACGGCAAGGCTAATGAAGAACGGCTACACGACATCAGCTTTATAGAACCGCAGGGTGAAATTGTGGTGGATTACGAGGAAGGCACTGCACGAGAAGTTCGTATGCACGATGGTTCTACCATTGTACTCCGGAAGCTTAGCGAGGATTACAACCCGCAAGATCGAAATGCTGCCATTAGCAAGCTGGAAGAGTCGCAAGCTAACCAAGAATTTATTACCGGTCTGCTTTATATCAATGAAGGGCGTAAGCGTATTCATGAGGCGCTTCACATCGTAGATACACCGCTGGCGCATCTTAACGAGGCGCAATTGCGACCACCCCGCGAAGCTCTTGATAAGATAATGGCAGATATGAATTAATAATGCTTATCAAAAACCCCCGTCCGGGTAATGGATGGGGGTTTAGCTATTATTCCGCTACCTGAGTTTGTCCCACTTTGGGATGGTGGCTCTGGCGATATTCGCTGAGAAGACTCCTCAATTCCTTGAGAGTAATATCCCCTTTTTGCAATTTAGCTAGTAAGGCTTCGAGTTTTTGCTTGTTATCCCCCAATTGGGTAAGTAACTTCTGAAGTTTGGCTTTCTGCACATCCTTAGTGGCTTTGGAAAGCTTATCCGTTATTGTAGCAATCCGCTTGTTTAATTTATCCAATTGCTCGTTCAAGCGTGTAATGACTCTATCCTTGATTTTGCTGATGTCTGGCTTCTGCGCGTTGGTGGCTTGCAACTGGATTGTTTGCATTGTTGCAGTAGTCTGTAAGGCATTGTCGGTGGGGGCAGCCAATGCCTGAGCAGGTCCTAGCGCAACACTACCGACTAACAGCAGGGTTGCAATTCCTATTCCTAAGCGTTGTTTTAATGATGTGTGTTTCATAATTCGTGTGACCTCCGGGTATTTTTGAAAACTTCTTTTTGGATTGCCAATCGCTGTATCCACTCTTATCTTAGCCTTGCAATGTAATCGCTACATTTGGGGAATGTAAAAAGTTACTACATAAAATTGTGGTTGCCAACTTTGATTTTACATAGCAGCCTTCTTAGAAAAGAGTATGTTCATACTATTGCAATAGGCAAAAGTCGTTTTCTCGAATATTTTGCTTTGTAAAATCAATGTAAAGTTTCCACAATAAAAAATGCAGGCATCACACCTGCACTTTACATAACATCTATTAGCTGTATCTAATCAATCATTAGGTAAATAATATTTTCGCGACCTTCACGTAAGACTGTTATAGTTGGTTGCTTAAAGTTAGCGGCGGCTATCCGTTTTAACGAGGCAGCTAAATCTTCGATTCCTTCTATAGTTTGCCCTTCCATTCCGGTAATGATGTCGCCCTCGCGCAACCCAGATTTTTCAGCCAATGAACCCGGCTGAACTTTGCCAACCAACGCTCCTTTACTGGCAGGCTTGCTCTGCGACTCCAATACTTTTGCCGCATCCGCCACATGTGCGCCTAGTTTCAGCCCACTTCCCTTTGATTGTCGCAACTGCGTAATTGCTTTACGCAACGCGGGTTGGTCAAAACCAACAATCACTTCATTGCCGATTATTGTGACCGGAACGCCCATTTGCTTACTGCGATTTACCATTTCTTGGGCGGCGGCTTGGTCAAGCCCCACGTTTTTCTCGATATAACTAACTTGCTCCCGTGAAAGAAACTCTTTCACCGTTCGGCAATACGGTCAGGTGTTGGTGGAATAGACAATTGCATCTGCCATAATCAAGCCTCCTAATCAGGTAAAGAGTCTATTGCTTTTTGCAGCAAGGATTTGGCGTTTTTCGCCATATCTGCTAATTCTGGTACGTCAACCACGCTAAGGGCGGCTTCAGGATCCATTACTTTTACCATACTGCCTCCCTCATCTTCGTACACAATTACGTTGCAGGGTAGTAACAAACCTACATCAAGTTCGGCAGTAAGCGCTTGATGCGCCAACGGTGGGTTACATGCGCCCAGAATTATATAGGGTCGGAAATCAACTCCTCTTTTTTCTTTAAGAGTTTTTTTCATGTCAATCTCAGTTAATATTCCAAAACCTTGCTCTTTAAGTGCCGCTTTGGTTTTTTCTATGGCTTCGAGATAGGGTAAGGGAATTTTTTTGCCAAACCCGTAAGCGTTATTTTGCATAAAATCCTCGCTTTCTATATAGTTATTGCCAGCGTAAAAGGCTGAAATGAACAATAGTACCTTTATCTGGTTCACTTTCAATCCATATGTCGCCACCTTGCGCTTGAATCAGGTATTTTGCAATAGTTAATCCAATACCACTGCCGCTACTTGCTCCGCGTGAGCGGGATTTATCGGCGCGGTAAAAGCGTTCAAATACATGCTTTAAGTGTTCCTGTGAAATTCCGCCGCCATTATCCTCTACTTTGAACTCGACTTCATCAGACATATTGTTAGCATATAACTTGACATAACCATCTTTTTCAGTATAGCGCAAGGCGTTAGAAAGCAGATTTATCAAAACCTGTTCCACCCGGTCACGATCTGCTTTAACTGCTACGGCTTTTGTTGCTGTCGAGTCTATTTCTAACCTGACTCCTTTAAATTCAAACTGTGGGTTTACCTTTGCGATTACTTCGTTAAGTACCTCAATAGGAATAAGTTTTTCCAGATTAAGCTTTAGCATGCCAGATTCAACCCGCGACAATTCGCTTAATTCTTCGGAAAGCCGATGTAAGCGGCGTGCTTCTCGCTGAACTACTCCAAAAGTAACGGGAGTAGGCGCAAGCACGCCATCAATTAACCCCTCCATATGCCCTTCAATGGCAGTGAGCGGCGTGCGGAGTTCATGAGCAAGATCAGCAATAAGTTCCCGCCGTCTGCGTTCGTTTTCTTGCAGAGTTTCTGCCATTTGGTTAAAGCAATATGCTAAATCCGACATTTCCTTGATGTTCGGCGCTAGTACCCGCTCACTATATTTTCCTGATGCGATTCGGGTAGCGGCAATTCCAAGCGCTCGTAGCGGTTGCGAAAGGCGGCTACTCATTACCAGTGAAATTACTAACGCGCTAATCAGAGAAGCAAAGGCGGCAATAATTAGGGAATTTCGGATGCCGTTATTGAAGGCGTTATTCAAGCTTTCAATACTGGCGTTACTGTTGCCTTTCTCGGTTAGGATGCTACGAATATCTGCGCGGAAGAAGGTACTCGCTATCAGACTGGCGGCAATAAACAGGGTAAATACCCCTACCACGATTATAGATAGATAGGAGATAAATAGGCGGGTGCGGAGAGAGTTCATTTTCCAGCCTCCGCCTCAAAGCGATAGCCCACTCCCCATACTGTTTTTATCGGTTGCCCCCCTCCTGCCAATTCTATTTTTTTTCGCAGTTGTCCGATGTGTACGTCCACCACCCGCTCATCACCGAAATAATCATGACTCCAGACTGCTTCGAGCAGTTGTTCACGGCTAAAAACTCTGCCGGGCATGTCAGTAAGGGTTGAGAGCAACTCAAATTCAGTACGGGTTAAATCCAGCAATTGCTCCTTGACCCAAACCTTGCGGGAACTGCTTTCCAGTGTGAGCGTTCCAAGTATATTGCGGGGGATTGTAACGGTAGCGGAGTCTTGGCGATAACGCCTTAGCGCGGCTTTAATTCGCGCAACCAGTTCACGAGGTGAAAAGGGTTTGGTTACATAATCGTCCGCTCCCATCGTAAGACCTATGATGCGATCTATTTCTTCGGTACGGGCAGTAAGCATCAAAATATACACGTCTGATTCAGTCCGTAGCAATCGGCAAACTTCCAAACCATCTATTCCGGGCAACATCAGGTCTAGCACAATCAAGTCCGGTTTAATGCGCCGTGCCATTTCCAAGCCGCTTTGACCATCGGTAGCTACTGCGACATTATAGTCTTCTCTCTCTAAATAGCCTTTTACTAAGCTCCAGATGCTCTCTTCGTCTTCTATTATGAGTATTTTCGGTGTGGTATTCTCTGCCATATCTTTGCCCCGCTTATCCTATTCAAGTTACAGGAACATTGTAACTGACCAGTTCTACTACTAATAGTGTACTCTTAAGCTGGCGAAGATAATAGAGTTTGGATAATTCCACGCTTTGTTCAAAATCAGGTTAAAAGATTGTGTTATTACAGATTCTTATTCTAAAGGCAATCCGGCACGCATCCAGCCAATCATACCGCCCTTGATATTGCCAATACGAGTAAACCCTTGACTGCTAAGTAAATTTGCAGCATGGCTGCTACGACCTCCACTGCGGCATACAACAATAATTTCACGGTCTTTCGCGCCGATTACATTAATTTTGCTGCTAATCTGGCTCAAAGGTATTAGCTTGCTACCTTTGATATGTCCTTGCGAATATTCGTAACCTTCGCGGACATCAATTATCAAAGGTTTTTGGGTTTTAATACGCTGGTCGGCTTCTTGTGGTGTAATATTTTCGTAGGCTAAAGTCTTTGATCCGAAAAGCTTGAACATTAGGTTATCTCCTTGATTTATGCTTTGTAAATGGAACTCATTGGAGTAATTTTATCAAAGAGGTTTGAAGAATTATTAAGGTAGATATGAAGAAAGTTTGAAGATTTTAGCCTAACTTACACTCAGCTGATTTGAGGTAAAAGAAAAGCCTTGTTCCTGTGATAGAACAAGGCTTAACTCCGAAAGTTGTTATTTTTTGATAACGCTCCTTAGAGCTAAGGGTACGTAATCTGTTGAAATGTCCACAACTTTGAGGAAATCAATAGCTTCGGTGGGGCAAACATCCACACAGTTGCCACAGCGAATACAGCGTTTTTCATCCAATAGCATCCCGCTGTAATCTCCCTGTTCTTCTCGTTTCAGTTGCGGTAGCACTTCCTTACTACTGCCTTCTAAATCCTGCGCGGGTATCATGTAGAGAACATCGTAAGGGCAGGCTTCCACGCACAATCCACAAAGAATGCATCTGTCAGGATTGATGTTAATATTGTTTTGGCACAACAAACAACGTGAAGCTTCCGTTGCGCCTTGCTCTTTGGTAAGACCCAACTCTACTTCTTCAAATGGGCGTTTTCGCCGAGCAGCTATCGTTAGCAAGTCCATATGCTGTCGAGGTAAAGCATCATAACCAGTTTTGAAGAGTGGACGTTTAGTCGGGAAAGCTTCAATTTTCTGTATCGAAATCTTGTTGGCTTTAAGGAACTGATCCATTCTTTGAGCAACGGCGTGTCCTTCGCCCATGGCGTGAACCACATCGTTTGCGCCGGTATAGAAGTCACCGGCAATGAACAAGCGCGGTACGCTAGTCATATAGGTATTTCTATCGCGCTCGAACCACTCTCCGCCCTTGGCGTATAGCAGTTCAGGGTATTTAGTGTTGCGCTTAGGTCCTCGCAAGTCGCCCGCCCACGAGGGATCTACATCCTGACCGAAGGCAACTACTACTGTATCGCACTCATAGATAAACTCGCTATTCTCTATAGGTACAGCTTTGCGCCTTCCGTCTGCGCCGGGTTCGCTCATTTTCATGCGAACCATTTCGATACCTTTTAACGAGCCATCTGAATTTGATACAATATTTTTTGATGAGACCAAGGTTTTTATTTCAATACCTTCTGGTTCCATCAAGTTGATTTCTTCATCGGTCGCGCTCATTTCTTCAAGTGTACGGCGATACAACATGGATACTTTTTTGGCACCTAGACGTACCGATGAACGCACGCAGTCCACTGCGGTAAACCCACCGCCCAATACTCCAACACGGGTACCAACATCAGTTTTAACCCCGCGGTTGTAATCTAGCATAAATTTCAAACCGGGTATAACTTTAGGATGGTCTGCACCGGGTACAGGCTTATTATCCCAAGTCGCAGGCGGTTTTTCCTTATATGTACCGGCAGCCATCAAGACGGCATCGTATTGGTCAAGCAAATCACTTAGAAGAATATCTTTACCGATATAGGTATTGAGTTTGTATTCTACGCCAAGAGCCAGCACGTTTGCTTCAATTTCTGCATCGGTTATATCGCGTGGCATACGATAGTCAGGAATACCAGCCCACATTTGACCGCCCAACTTCTCCAACGCCTCGTATATCATCACAGAATGCCCTGCTTCGGCAAGGTCTCGTGCTGCTACCAACCCGGTAGGACCACCACCAACAATAGCAACTTTGGTAGGTACAGTACT